>Ga0315336_1005208_pt1 | contig 14439 bp, 8 predicted proteins | sample ASW5metaG_FD_204512 | JGI IMG/M metagenome (GOLD analysis project Ga0315336, IMG submission 204512) | Ammonia-oxidizing marine archaeal communities from Monterey Bay, California, United States - ASW #5 | ecosystem: Environmental > Aquatic > Marine > Intertidal zone | place: USA: California...
CCGATCAGTCCGTACATGCCGACGATTTCACCGGAGCGAATGTCCAATGAGATGTTTTTGTAAACCCCGTCCGGACTGGTCACGCGGTCCGCTTCGAAAATGGAATCTCCCGGTTGCTCATGATCTCTGCTGTAGTATGCTGCAGCCTCCCTCCCCACCATCACGGACACAAGACGATCCATGTCGAAGGTTTCGACCGGCTCCGTAGCTACGATCCGTCCATCGCGAAGAACGGTGATGACATCGCAGATCCGCAGCACCTCTTCAAGCCGGTGACTGATATAGACGATGGCAACCCCCTTCTTTTTCAGTGAGGTAATCCGCCTGATTACCTGTTCGGTTTCGGTCGCGGTAAGGGATGCGGTCGGCTCGTCGAGGATCAGGACACGGGGGGCGCTGGAAACCGCCGCGGCGATCTCCGCGAGGATCCTCTTCCCGATGCTGCATCGTCCGGCGGGCGTTCGAACATCGAGTCGAACCCCCATGGACTCGAGCGCTGTGTTCGCTTTCCGATACGTGTTCTTCCAATCGATCAGACCGAATGCGCCTCGAACAAGCCCGCTTCCGAGCAGCATGTTTTCCGCAAGGCTGAGCTCTTCGAAAAGGTCCGCTTCCTGGCGCACAGCGACAATGCCGTGGGCCGCGGCGACTCCCGGATTCTCGATTCGAAGCCGCTTCCCCTCGATCAGGATGTCACCGGAGTCCGGCTGAAGAACTCCCGTGGCAATATTTACCAGTGTGCTTTTCCCCGCGCCATTCTCTCCGACCACACCATGCACCTGGCCCGGGGTCAGCTCCAGGGTTACGTCTTCAAGTGCGTGAACACCGCTGAACAGCTTGTGGATACCGTGAAATGAAACACGGGAATGCTGCGAGCGGGAATTGGTTGTATCCTCAACAGTCATCATTCGGGGATAGCGAAAACAGGATGAACATCTTGCATCGGGACCGCAATGACAATTCATACCGGGCAATCCGTTGGTGTCATAGCCGAGTGAAGTGATCCGCGGAATGTGTGGAGAGGATGCTTTCTGAATCGAGTCTCGTCGTAGTAGAATCCCGGAAAGCCACAACAGGAGGCACGATGGTCGAGAGAAATTTCCAGTTTCGCAGACAGTTGAATGAGGTTCACCAACGAGATCGTCGTAATTCCGCCCTGAGGCCCGATGCGACGGAGACAGAAATCAGCAACGGCTGGACGATCGAAATCCGCCCGGGCGCAGGTGCGGTTTTGTTGCAGGTTGCAAAGGACCTTCAGGACTATTTTCTTACCAGTATGAATGTCTCCGTGATGCTCCTGCGCCGGTCGGCGGATGCACGGCCCTCCGAAGGTTCCCCGCGCACGATACGGCTCGTCGACAAGGACGAGTGGCCGGAAATGGGAGCGTCGTTGTCTGTTGAGCGGAGCTATCGAATTGTCAGCGGGGAAAACGCGGTGGTGATTTGCGGGAACGACGAGCGCGGAATCGGGCAGGGGTGTTACTACCTCGAGGACGTTATGAATCTGCGAGAGGCGCCGTACGTTCCCAGGGAAGACAGGATTCGGGAGCCGGTGTTTGCCCCTCGGATGATCCATTCGGGATGGGGGATTGACCAGTTCCCGGATCCGCATCTCAACGCCATTGCGCACGCGGGTATTGATTCGATTCTTGTCTTCGCCAAGGGGGTAAACTTGACGACCACCGGGTACCTGGATTTCAACGATCTCATCGATCGTGCCGCGCGCTTCGGGCTCGATGTGTATTTGTACAGCTACCTGAAGAGCGAAATGCATCCGGACGATCCCGCAGCCCCGGCGCATTACGAGGGTACATACGGCGCCTTGTTGAAATCCTGCCCGGGCGCAAAGGGAATCGTTTTCGTGGGGGAGTCCTGCGAATTTCCCAGCAAGGATCCAAGGACCACGGGCCGTCTCCGCCTGGACCCATCACCGGACGGCAAGCCCGACCCGCGTCCAAGCCCGGGCTGGTGGCCCTGTACCGACTATCCGAGATGGTTGAATTTGCTCAAAACGATCATGCGCCGGCACAATCCTGATCTGGATATCGTGTTCTGGACCTACAACTGGGGATGGGCGCCGGCAGCAGACCGCCTGGCCCTGATTCAGTCTCTTCCCCCGGACATTTCACTGATGGCGACCTTTGAGATGTTCGAGGATATTGAAAAGAACGGGATCAACACCCGGTGCGTTGATTATACGGTTTCTTTTGCCGGGCCGGGAGGATACTTCAAGAGCGAGGCCGAGGCGGCGCACGAGCGTGGACTTCGGCTTTACACCATGAGCAACACCGGCGGCTTGTCGTGGGATTTCGGGACCGTGCCCTACGAGCCGGTGCCCTTCCAGTGGGCGCGCCGGCACGCGGCCCTGCAGGATGCACGGGAGCAATGGGGGTTGGCGGGATTGATGGAGTCTCATCACTACGGCTTCTGGCCTTCGTCCCCGGTCTCCGAGCTTGCGAAGTGGGCGTACTGGTCTCCACGGGTGGAGGCTGCCGAAATCCTGGATCGGATTGCGGTACGCGACTTCGGGCCCGAAGGCGGCCCCCTTGCCGTTCGGGCGTGGGAGGCCTGGAGCGAAGCCATCCGTGACTACGTGCCAACCAACGAAGATCAATACGGGCCGTTCCGCGTGGGCCCGTCCTTCCCGTTGTTGTTCGAAAAGGAACACGAGCCCTTTCCCTCCGCTCCCTATGCGCATTTCGGAAATGAAATTGTTACAACACAATACAAGCCGCACAAACCGGAGGACGTTGCCGCTGAAATCGAATTGCTGGAGCGCATGGATTCGCGTTGGACGGAAGGCATTGACTTCCTTGCGCGGGCGGCCGGACTCGCACCCGAAAAGCATCGGACTTCCGCGTTACGTAGCCTGGGAATCGGGGAGTTCATCGGCCTTTCCGTTCGTACCACGATTCACGTTAAGAAATGGTGGCTACTCAAAGAGCGCTTGCGGAATGAAACAGATGTAAAGCAGCGCGCGGTGATATTTGATGAAATAGTTCTACTGGGGAACGCGGAGATCGCCAACGCGGAGGCGACGATTCCATGGGTTGAGGCGGATTCGCGCCTGGGCTGGGAACCCAGCATGGAATACACAACCGACCGGGAACACCTGGAGTGGAAAATCGCCCAACTTCGCAGGGTGCTCGATGAGGAGATTCCCGCCGCGCGCGCGGAATAGGTTGCCCCAACATCTCACGGATTCGATCCGGCGAGTTTTTGAGCGGCGCGGGCGGTGTCATAGTCGAGCCAGCCAAGAAGGAAGGAAAGGACCCGATCATCCTCGATGGATGACATGAGTACGCCGATGTCCCACGCACGGCTCCTCCACCGGGCGAGAACCCGATTGGCCACGATCTCATCGATTCTGCCAAATGCTTCATCGATATCGGCTATTCCCGGATCATATTTTTCCGCCAGCGTATCTTCGATCTCATCCGTCGCTCGCCACAATACCAGGTTAACGAGCGTAAAGTCGAAATGCCGATGAAATCGGTGCGGATCCGCTCCGACCTCATACACTGCCAACGCCAGATCGTGATTTACGTGGGCATGGATCGCGAGGAGGGCGTTCCGGAACACGCTCGTCGACTCCGATCCCGATACTTCGAATGCAATTCGCCACGCCCCGGGCATCACGTTCAGGTTCCCCCGTTCAAAGTCCAGCAGGGCACGGCGATAGTTGTCTGCAAACGCTACCGTCAGACTTCGCGACCAGGCCTCATCCAGAAAAAAACCGGATTCGATGTGGTCTTTTGTACGCCGGGTCATCACCACATATACCGACGTGAACACGGCACGCGGATCGCCGGCATCGCGGAGGATTTCCTCCAGCAATTGGAGTCGCGCCGCCACATCGTCAACGGACTCGAATGGAGTCTGAAGAATCTCGAGAATCGAATCTCCCGCTGCCCGGTCGGAGTGAGCGTCACCCTGCGCAGCGAAGACACAGATCAAGTACATTCCAGCCAGAAGCAGACGAAGGGTCCATCGGCTACATTGCATACCGATAGAATATCAAAGGAAAGTACTGATTGCCAGTTTTACAACGAGCCTGCAGCGGAGCTCCGGATCGTGGCAGGGCGGCTCCGCCCCGTGTCGGAACAAGGAGAGCGGAAGAGTTGAATCCGAAAAGCCCGGGTCCTTTCGGGCGCTCTCTTTCCTCCATTCTTGTTCCGACACGGGGCGGAGCCGCCGTGCCACGAGCTTTGGTTTCGCTTTGTGCTCTGCCGGAGCGAGATGGGAAGCAAAATCGGGGTGGGCAATTTTGCAGAATTTAACTTGATAAACTCTGCGGCATACCTTTTATTAGTCGAGGTTGTTCACGAGGGATTAACGTAGAGGCGTTGAAAGGAAGTCTTAGATATGGTGCGTATTTCTACTGTGGCGTTTGCCACATTGCTGACGGCGGGTTTGGTTGGGGGATTCTTGGGATGTGACATTGACGGGTCTGATGACGTAAATGCCGCGGTAAACGAGACATTTTCCCAGACGACGGAAACTACGGGTACCGCTCCAGATACCTCGAGTAGTCAACCGTCCTCCTCCTCTTCTTCTTCGCCGTCTACCTCTTCAGCCTCCTCTTCCAGCGGCGGCGGTGGTGGCGGTGGAGGCGGGGGATTCCTTTGGAAGCCGGTTTCCGAGAGTACCGGGGACCTGGTGGTCCTGCTGCCCTCGAGCCTGACCGGCAACGTCGCCGGCGTGACTATCTCCAAGGGGGGAACGGCGGTCGCGTCCGGAAGTTTCTCCGGAGTGCACAACGGCGGCCGCGAGCACTTTCGTTTCCCCGTTCCCGGATGCGGCTACGGCAGCGGCCTGACGGTGACCGCACGTTTGCGAAGCGGCGGATCCCGAAGCTGGGCCGTGCCCAACGGCTGCGGCCGGGTAGAATAGTTCCTTTCGAATTTCGATTCCGGGCGGAGCTCGGGTGAATTTCTGCATGGCGGGCTCTGCCCGCCATGCAGGTTTTCTACGAAAGCAGACCTTCGTCGAACATCCACTTCACCGCGCGTTCGAGCGTCGATTCGGGCGTCTGAACGGGCTCATAGCCCACCCGGGTACGGAGTTTGGTTATGTCCGGACACATGTGGCTGAGGAAGTGGAAATTGGCGCCTACTTCGGGCAGGATTTCAGTGGTGTATTTTTGGTATGTCACCCAGTCGATCGGGATATTTACACCGTAAATCTGCGAAAATGCTCCCACCAGCTCGGGAGCGGTAAGCGCATAGGCTGAGCCGACATTGAAGATCTCGCCATCTGCCTGTTCCCTGTTTTGTACCACCAGGCGAAAGGCGGCGGCGATGTCTTCCGCGTCGCAAGGTCCTACCAGCGTGTTGCAACCCTCCGGAAGCGGCACCGGCTCGCCGCGCTGATGCGATTTGTGCACCTCAAGTCCACGTCCGCCCAGGAGGTCCAGCGGAATTTTCCCTGGTCCACAGATGTTCGGCGGCATAATCGCTGAAAAAGCTATTCCATCGGCCTTGGCGCGATCCCGAGTCTCCTGCATCTGATCGTAGCGGGTGTCGTACCCCTCGAACGGACAGGGGGTCTGGGTATCGTCCGGGGTGGGAGCGGACCGGGCCGACCCGAACATCCAGACGGATCCGCAGAGAATGATGTGCTCGATCCGGTGCTTGGCATTGTCGTAGAGGGTCGGGACATCGTTGCCCAAAATGTCAATGAGAACATCGATATCCAACTCCCCCATCAGCTCGCGAAATGCATCGCCGCGCTCATAGGTGGCTTGGACACTCTTTACCTGGGCCCACTCCGGAGCCGCGGTTTGCTTGGTTTCGCCCTTCGTAATCAGCGTAACCTCGTGACCGTCCCGCACGAGTCCCGGCGTCAGGAATCTTCCGATGTGACCGGTTCCCCCGATGACACAAACTTTCATGATCTTACTCCTTTTTTGCGGACATCATTCCCGTACGGGAAGATTTGCACAAGAACGAACTTCTTCCTTTATCAGTCGAACACGATCCCCGCTGCCAGGAATGCAATCATGCCCAGGGTGGTGACAACTTTAAGGAGAATAACGAGGATTCGGGCGATCACTGCGCCCCTTGCAATGTGGGCGGCCTGCCCGGTGTGGTTGAGGCGGTGTTGTTCCACCACAAACGCAAGGGCGAAACTGCCGATCAACATGCCCACCAGGCTCCCCACGACAGGCAGGGGAATGAATGTCCCCGCAATCAATCCAACGATTCCACCGATAATTGCAGCGAACCCGGCCCAGCCGGAGCCGCCCCTCCGCGTAACCCCCCACGCCCCTGCAAACCATTCCAGCAATTCCACCGCAACCGAAATCAGAAGAAATATGATGACGGTCGTCCACCCCGGGAAATCGCCGGATCGCAAGAGCATTGCGCCGATCGAGGCCAGGGCTACCATCCAGGTTCCAGAGAGCGAAAGGCACGAGAGCACCAGCGCAACAACACAACTCAGAATAATGAGAATCCAGAGAAGAACTTCCCCGGCCTGCATCAGCCACTGGTAGATTTCGGTCAATTCAATGCTCCCCCGGTTCCGTGGTTTGAACAGAAGGTAACGAAGGGAACGGAGATTAGGTAGTGTTTCTGTGTTTTCTTCGTTGGCTTCTGTACCAAATGCCGTTTGCGCAGCGGTTTGACAGCGTGAAACTGCATCAGTAAACACTTGGTCATGATTCCGAACGGATTCGTTGAGTTATTTGCCGCAAACCAGAGTTTATTATGGCTCCTGGTGGTTCTGGCGGATCTGACCTTTACCGTGATCATGTTCCGTATTTTCGGTAAATCCGGATTGTACGCGGTCATCGTGCTCAACGTGATTCTCTGCAACATCCAGGGCCCGAAACTTACCCAGGTGTTCGGGATGACTACCAGCCTGGGAGTCATCCTCTATTCCGGCATCTATTTCGCCACCGACCTGCTTGGGGAACGGTACAGCCGGCGGGAAGCAGGGCGCGCCGTGCTCATCGGATTTGCCGCAAATCTCTTCATGGTTGCGACCATGAGCCTCAGCCTTCTTTTCGAACCTACCCAGGCTGGGGGCAAGGCGACGGAGATTGCTACCCAGGCGCACGACGCGCTCTCCTTCATGTTCGGGTTTACTCCGCGATTCGTTTTCGGGTCGATGCTCGCCTACCTCGTCAGCCAAACCTACGACGTCTGGTTTTTCCACATGATGAAGAACGCGACGAAAGGAAAACATCTCTGGCTCCGAAATTGTCTCTCCACGCTGGTGTCGCAGATCATCGATACCCTGATCTATTCGCTGGTTGTGTGGTGGGCGGTGCTCGACCTGCGGACCGCACTCTACCTCGCGGGGGTGAAATACATTTTCAAATTCATCATCGCCATACTCGATACCCCATTCATCTATTGGGCGCGTCGATGGGACACTTCGAAAACAGACTGGAGCGACCCCGCCGGTTCTGACGCCTAGATGCTCATTGACAAGCAGGTCCTTTGCTTCTACGCTGACACGCTCAGGATCGAAACATTCTGGGGAAGGGGAAAGAGGCCGGAAGTTTGGGGGGCCTTCTTTCGATTAATAGACGCTTGGGGGGATCATGTCGTTCTATGCACACGGTACCGGGCTTTTGCGCTGCATACTGGTCTGGGGAGTCTTGTTGTCCTGCGTGGTGCCCGCAGCCGATGCCCGCATCATTCTTGAACGCGCGCAGCGAGAGGCGCAGGCGAGATACAGTTTCATTGTAGGGGAACACATCAAGTGGCCGGATTGTGATTGCAATGGTGTGCCTCCGCCGGCCTATCCTACCGACCGGTATTACGGCGAAGTCATCGAGAACAACTGGGTCGCCGCCGAGTACGTCTCACATCTCATCCAAACCATTCACGACAACGCCGGCGTCTTCGCGAATTTTGTCGAACCCAATCCGGCTTCCTGGCCCGACGAGTCGATCGCCTATATTCCGCTGCCCAACCCGAATCCGCCCAACATAACCCGCGTCAATTACGACCTTCACTTTGTCACCTATTTGAAGTTTTTGCGTCGTCTCAATCATTACGCCGTTCCCGTGGAGACGACCGGAAACTTCACCTTTCCCGATCCCGACAAGAATGCGGTCAAACATATCAGTTTTTCGACCGGAGCGGAGAGAAGCTGCGGAGAGCTGCAGCAGTTGCTTGATTCTGACTACGCATCGCGCGCCTGGACCCCTTCCGATGATCACTTGAAGTCATTCGTCCGGCTTCGATCCAACGATTCTTCAGGAGGGAGTGCCCGCTGGGGATATACGGTTGTGAAGGGAACCCTGCTCTCCGATCTGACTCCATTTACCAGTGCCCCCATGGATGCAGCCGTCTACGCGTTTCTTCATGTCAGCGGGGGCGGATTCGGATCCGCCCCTGCCGGGATGTCGTTGACAACCGGATGGCAGCCGGTCCAGTCGGGGGCGCCGCCGGTCGCGGACAGCTACTATCTCTCCGGCGTCATACCGGACGTGGCGTCCGGCGATCCGCCTCCATTCGATGCCATCGCCTGCCAGACATCCGACCCGCTGATCGCGAAAGGCTGGGTCATCTCCAACGCGGTGACGGTCATCACCCCTCAATTCAATACGCGGCCGCGCATCGATATCTCCTGCGAGACACTTTGCTGTCCCGTGGCCCGGAACGGTCTCCCCAAGCGGGGCCGCGTAGAAGCGGTTCACGGGAGTGTAGCGGTGAGAATCGGGCTCGGTGGGGAGCGCTACGGGAGACAGGCCGGGTACCTCCTCCTCGAATCTGACGGGCCATCGCCAACTTTAAGCTCGCCCGCGAGCCTGTTTCATACTGTTCACCGGGACGTCATCCTCCATCCGCCGCAGGGAACACTGGAGCAGATCCGCACCTGTGAAGGGCTCGTGATCCTGGACGTAATCGACGCCTACGAATATACGTTGAGCTTCTTTCAGGAAGACGAAGTGATTGGTTCCGTCGCCCCCTTCGGAACGCACTCTAATGCTGTTCCGTTCTCCGCCATTACCCTGCGCAATCCTGACGGCGCCTCCGCCACAAACCGCCTCCAGGTTGTGGAAGAATTTATGGGGAGAGTTCTAGAGCACGAGTACCAATGGGATGCCGCCGCCGGGGATTGGATTCTCCTGTCGGGGACTGGATCGGGACAACGAAAGGAATTCAGAACCGTGTCGTGGACAATTCCCGGATCGGAGTGGGAAGAGACCACGGAGATCCGCGATGCGCTTGATACCACGGGGCTTAAAATCACTGAAACATTCCATGTCTACCCCTGGGGAGCCGAGCAGACGGAAGAGATTGTCGATCCGGACGGGCGTATGCTCCTCACTACCTGGGAATTCTACGATGACGCCCCGGGAGACGGGCCCAACTACGCCAATCTCAAATCGATCACCGAACCGGGGGGAAGATGGCGCCGGTTCGAATACGATGCCATGGGTCGGATTTTCAAAGTGATCAGCCAGTGGCTCGACGAACCGGCCGGGGCGTCGGAGAGCCTCAGCCGGGTTCTCGAGTTCGAAAACGACACTACCAACGGGATTTCCACCGTGACGGAAAGTATCCGCGGACTTGTCGTAGCAAAAGAGATCACTCGATATGCCGTGGACTTGTTCGGGCGTCGTGACGAAGAGGTGATCCAGTGCCTGGACCCCGCATCTTCTTTCACGAACAGCCCCGGCGCTCTCCGAACGCGAACCATCTACACGCCGGATACTCATCTCATTGCACCCGGACGCCCCGAGCGAATTCTGCATTCCGACGGAACTGTTTCACTCTTCACCTATGCGGCCACCGGATCCGACGGCTTGCGCACGACCCGGGATACCGGTTCTCCGCAGGGCGACCCCTTGACAACGACAGTCATTGAGGAAGGCACCCGAACGGAAATATGGGTAGACCCCGGCGGGACCACTACGCTTCGCGAATCGTACGACCTGTCCGGCGCCGCGGTCGGACCGCGCCTGTCCCTGTCTCAGGTGATTGCCCAGGATGCGCTCGGGCGGCCCGAACAGATCACCGGGCTTAGCGGTATCGTGGAGGAGATGGGGTATGACTGTTGCGGTGTCACCTCCCGAACCAATCGGGACGGCAGTGTTGAAACCATGCAGCGGGACGAGTTCGGCCGGTTGACCAACCGTTGGTATGCGGGCGTGAGCGAGGAAAACGCGTACGACGTGATGGGGCGCGTAACCAATGTTGTTCGCCGGGGAAGCGACAATTCGGAATTGTTACTGCAATCGAGCGTCTATGACATTGCCGGCGATCTCACGGAGTCTCGGAACGCGGCCGGCGAGGTCACCACCGTCTCGGAAGTATTCGCCAACGGTCGCCGTGTCACGACGACGGTTAACCCGGATGGGGGAACGAGCATCGAAGAGTTATACGGCGACGGATCGCTCTACCAGGTAACCGGCACCGCGGTGCACCCGTTTCGTCATTACTATGACGCCGTAGTCCTGACCCGGACGAACAGCGGAATCGTCGAATCGCTGAATACCCGGAGCACCAGGACCATTTTACTCCATGACGACGGGGGCATGCCGACCGAAACTACCGAGTGGAGCATCGAATACCTGGACATGCTGAATCGACCCGTTCGAACTGCCTACCCGGACGGTAGCTTTGAAGACAACTTCTACAACGAAAAAGGACAACTGATCAAGAATGTGAACCCGGACGGTCATGTAGTCCTCCTCGCCTATGACCAGGAAGGGAAGCTTCGGGAGAGCGTGGTGGATATGGATCGCGACGACGTGATCGACTATGCGGGTACCGACCGCGTTGAAAGGGTCACAAGCTCGATTCTCTTTGATCCGTCCCGGGGAATGGATGTGCATAGATCGGTCTCTGAGCGATTTACCCGGCACGGTGACGACGTTTCCACCCATCCGGACCAGCAAGTGGATGTCTCGCTTGATGGGCTGGAGCGCTGGGTCACGGTCCAGGGATCGACCACCCACGAACGGACGGAATATCCGGGTGCCGGCATTCGCAAGCTGACGGTAGCCGTTTCCGACGGATCATTCTCCGTGAACACTTATCTGAACGGTCGAATGGTGAGTTTTGCGGAGACCAACAGTGTCGGGGAGCAATTGCGCAGGATTGATTACGGTTACGATGCCCATGGCCGGGTTGCCGTCGCCACGGATGCGCGCAACGGTTCGACAACCTACACCTACGACGCCGCGGACAGAGTTGAGACCCTAGAGCATCCGGCTCCGGCACCGGGGATTCCTGCCCAGGTCATCACGAATGTGTACGACGCAGCCGGCCGCTTGCAGTTCGTTTCGCGGCCGACTGGCGTCGTCACGAACGAGTATCACCTTACCGGCAGAGTAAAGAAGACATCGGGATCCGACCTGTTCCCTATCGCGTACACCTACGACTACGCGGGTCGAATTGCATCGATGAAGACCTGGCGGAATGAAATGGCGAACGGTGGCGAGGCGATCACCGAATGGATCTATGATCCCATGCGTGGATGGCTCGTAGAGAAACGCGATGCGGCCGGACAGGGCGAGGCTCGAACCTACCGTCCGGATGGAAAATTGAGCCGCCGTACCCTGGCAGGCGGACAGTACATTGACTACGCATACAATGGGGCAGGGGAGCCCGTTGAGATAAATTTCAGTGGATCCACGCCGGATATTACTTTTACCTACGACAGAAGAGGCAACCCCACGAATATTATCGACGCGGCAGGGGCACTGAAAATGCAGTATGATGCCCACGGCCGATTGATTCACGAGGAGTATCAAAGCGGACCTCTTGCCGGATTGTCCATAGGGAGGAACTACGATCCAACCCCTGGACTGAACAGACCTGTATCCGTTGCCGTCATGGGGGCCGGATCTGCGCCCGTTCATGCCGTTTCCTACACCTTTGATTCGGCTTCTCGTCTGGAGACAGTTCAAGGGTCGGGTCACCAGGCGACCTACGGGTATTTCACCAATTCCATGAAATTGCGCGAAACCGTATTTCACGATGGCATCACGAACCGGCTCCGCCAGGTCAGGGAGTACGATTTCAACCACCGCCTTACCAACATCGCCGCGATTGCGGACGGAAACGTGGTGGATGCCTACTGCTATCGGTACAACGAGCAGAATCAGCGGGAAAGAACCGACCTATCCGATGGGACCTACTGGATCACGACACATGACAGGTACAACCAGGTCGCCTCGGCGGATCGCTATTGGCCGAATGGCGTACCGGTGGCGGGGCAGGATTTTGCGTATGAACATGACAGCATTGGAAATAGAATAAGTGTCACCCACAACGGCCGCGCCCAATCTCTGAGAATGAACGATCTGAACCAGGTGACGAATCGTACCGTGCCGGGAGCGGTTGATATTTCAGGCCATGCCGACCCGGCCGCGACCGTGACGGTGAACAATTTGTCCGTCGAGAGGACGAATGATCATTTTCACATTCAGCTGAACGCGGACAATTCATCGGGGGCAATCTACGACCAGGCGCAGATTGTTGCCGTCCTGAACGACGCGGGACCGCAGGGGGAGGACCTGGTGGCGGAGGAAAACTACACCTACTACGTTCCGCCGGCCACCGAACCATTTTTCTATGATCCCGATGGGAACCTCCTCTCTGACGGAAGATGGGATTACACCTGGAGCGGAGACAATCGGTTGATTCGAATTACAAGCAACAACACCTCGACGCCTCCGATGCGAATTGATTTTGCATACGATTACGTCGGGCGTCGGTTCAGAAAGACCGTGTGGGACAATCCATCCGGCGCAGGAGATCCACGATCCGATACCCTCTATGTCTACGACGGGTGGAATCTGATCGCGGAGATCGACACGAATCACACGGTGATAGCCCGATACACGTGGGGATTGGATGTTAGCGACACCATGCAGGGCGCCGGCGGGATCGGGGGACTGTTGTTTGCGGAATACCAGGTGCCGACGGGCGCGGTAAACGTGATCACCTACGACGGAAATGGAAACATCAGCAAGGTTCTCGATGCGACGACGATCGAAACGAACGCGCACTACGAGTACACGCCCTTCGGCGGAGTGGTTCGTGCAACCGGACCTCTTGCCAATCAACACAGGTTCCGGTTCAGCACGAAATATGAAGATCCGGAAACTGGATTTCATTACTTCGGCTTTAGAAGCTACTCACCATTTCTGGGAAGGTGGTTGTCCCGCGATCCCATTCACGAATTGGGAGGCCTGAATCTCTACGCCTACGTAAACAACAACCCCCTGACCCTGATCGACCGCCTGGGCCTGGCCCACTACGCTTTTGATGGAACGAATAACAAATCGGACGAGAGTTTCACCCACGTTTGGATGCTGCATTTGGCGTATCAGAAACAGAAGGAGTACGTATTTGGGGTAGGAGCACGCTTGGGAACTAAGCTAGTTGGCGGGATCACCGGCAAAGGGGGAAGAAACCGTACGGAGGATATGTATCAGAGATTTTTGAAAATCTACGAGGCTGGTGATACACACGTTGATATCATTGGTTTCAGCCGAGGCGCAGCACTTGCGAGAGAATTTGCGAACATTTTGCACGAGAGGGGGTATGATCCCGAATATACTGGCAATTATCAGGCGGACTCTATCTTGGTTTCGCGTTCACCGAAGAAGATCAAATGCCCTGTGGAGATCCGATTTGTCGGGCTTTTCGATACTGTTGGATCGTTCGGTGTGCCGGGAAACCAGATAAATGTGGGTATTCGAATGAATCTGCCACCGAATGTAAAACATGCCGCACATGCTGTTGCGAAACATGAGCGGCGTTCGGGGTTTCCTGTGACCTTGTTGAATTCTCCTGTAGCCGGGCAAACATTCAACGAAAGAGTCTTCCGTGGCGATCACTCTGATATCGGGGGAGGACACAGAGATGGATACAATTTACTGAGCTTGCGCCCATTATATTTCATTGCCAACGAGGGCCGTAAAGTCGGAGTGCCCTACGGGCCAATGCCCGTGCGCCCGTGGTCACTCCAATATAATTCGACACCTCATGATCTCACCGAGAAGATCCATTTTCGTGATGGAGGTCCCAGAGAGAATTTGCCATGACCTTAATGCTACATGACCAGAGAAGATTCGTAATCACGTTCGTGTGGTTATTCGCAATTGCTCTTGCAGGCTTGAGCTGCAGCAGGATCTATGCTCATCGAGTGATCAATGAAAGCACTGATAACGTGTATAATGTCAAAGTCGTTTCCGGTGACGGTTACTTCATGCATGGTGTGATCACAATTGGAGTTGGTGCTGGATATGGAGGAAGTTTCAAGATTTCTGGAAACGATCACGCAACAATTTCGTGGACCGATATTCAAGGGAAAGTGAACTCCTACGATGTTCATGTCCCACGTTACGCAGCATCGAAAGACGTCGCTTTTATCATCAGAAATGACGGCGTCGATGTGGAGATACGGGATAGATGAACTTCAACAGTGTTGTTCTCAGTCTAACGGGAAGAATACTGAATT
>Ga0315336_1005209_pt1 | contig 14438 bp, 21 predicted proteins | sample ASW5metaG_FD_204512 | JGI IMG/M metagenome (GOLD analysis project Ga0315336, IMG submission 204512) | Ammonia-oxidizing marine archaeal communities from Monterey Bay, California, United States - ASW #5 | ecosystem: Environmental > Aquatic > Marine > Intertidal zone | place: USA: California...
ATTACTGCAACTACTTTTTCATTTGAGGAATATCTTGCGTTGTAATCATCAAATAGTCTTCTTGCTTCTCCAAGCATTTCAAGACTTACAGGAAGAATCTTTCCATCAATGTGTTCCATTATAACGTAAACATGGCTATAGGCTTCGCACTCCGTCTTGCACGAGTCACACCCACTACAACGCCAGTCTTCACTCATTTAATCACCATCGCAGAAAGCGCCTCTTTCATCTTAGCAACTGCTTTGCGTATGTGTTCTGGATTTGAACCATCAAGAACTTCGGCCTGTCTCGTAGCCTTTCCTTTTGGTATACGTTCTACTTGGTATACTATAGTTGGTGAGCCGGCAAGTCCTACTAATGCTTTATCAACACCAAGCTCATCAATATTGAAAACTTTGAGATATTGTTTGTAATTTTTAGCCCTCTCGTAAGCCTCTTTTTGATATTTTTCAAAAGCAATCCTTTGAGAAACTGTAGTGTAATTTGATTTGTAGGATGGATCAATTGAGATGAATACTGGAAGCGGAGCTTCAATTTCCTCGACAACATTTGGTACACCATTTAATGTCAGTAAACATTTGGCTACAACAGTTCTTTTTTCTAAATTCACATCATAACTAATAACATTTCCAAGAAATGTGAATCCTAACTTCCATGCAGTTTGTGGACCTGTCTGACCAGTTTCACCATCAGAAGCCCTGTGTCCAGAAAACACAATGTCCATCTTTCCTTCCATCTTGTCAGTAATGCCTGTTCTTAGAGTCTCTGCAGTTGCAAGCGTGTCTGCTCCCGCAAAAATTCTATCACTGTACAGGTGTAGTACATCTGCATCACAAGTTTGTTGGGCTTGTTCTAAAGCTAGTTCTGCAAATGGTGGACCCATTGAACAAACAGAAATCTTTGCATCGTACTTTACCTTGGCATAAAAAGCAGCTTTGGCAGCTATTCCACTGTGAGGACCCAGCGTGCTTTTTGTTTCATTTCTATTGAGTGTTCCATCAGGCTTGTAGCTTACATTTCCTTCAGAAAAATCGGGCTCTAATTTGACAATTACGGCAAGATTTAGTTGTTCCATGATTTGTCCATATTGTAGTGTGTTATATTTTTTCAGCCAATTTTAAAATATTAAATGCAATTTTTTCAAACTGAGTTTTACTTTCCATTGATACCATTAACACATCATTTTTTATAGGAAAGCTCATCACAATGAGTTTTTCCCTAAATGACATGGAAAACTTTACTTTTCCAAGATCATCGTCAAATTCACTTCTCATCTTAACTCTTAGTGCAAGCTCCATGTAGAGCATTTCGTCTCTTTTTCTATCACCAAGCCGTGTTTTACTTGCTGCCATACCACCCGCAACGAGTCTACCCTTAGAGTTAATTACACCTACAAATCTAATCTTGGAATCAATTTTCTGAACTAACGCACAAATATTTTCATAATCCATAGTTAACGGTCTCTAGTGCGATCTATTTATTGCGATCTATTTATGGATAATTATATGGAAAATGAATCGAACATCACTGATTATTATAAAAAAACAGCGATGTTTTGGTCCGATATGATAACAATGATGTCATCTAAACCTACAACACTTTCTGCTGTTGGGCCATTACGTAACTTATCAACTAATTTGAAGAAAATTACAAGCGAACTAACTGAGGCAAATAAGGAGATTGTAGAATTTAATAATTTTTTAATTGAATATTATAAACAGTTAGGAGACACATGGACTGGCGCTCAAAAAGAAGTATCTTCAAAGATAACTAAAGTACCACAAAATGGGGAGGGTCTTGAAGCTTACAAACGAGTTTGGATTGATATTTTTGAGAATAATTTTACTGGACTCTTTGATTCTAAAAAATTCTCAGAAAATTATAACAAACTTGTTTCTACAGAACTTGATCTTCTGAAAAGATGGAATGCAATAACTGATGTAATGCTAAAGTCTGCTAACTTGCCAACCAAGCAGGAGATTGAGGAAATTTATGAGGAACTACATACCCTAAAGAACAGAATTTCAAAGCTAGAGTCGTCTAAAAAGAAAGCTTGAAAAAATGTCAGAAAATAAATTTAACCCAAAGATTATTGGCGAATTTCTAAATTTTAGCCGTAACTTTACAGAGGCTCCAATGAAAGCCTCTGTGCCACATGAGGTTAAGTTAGGTTCAACAGAATTTGATGTTGCATACAAGGAAGATAAAATGCGTTTACTGCATTTCAAGCCGCTTACATCAAAGCAAGTTAGAACACCATTGCTTATCTCATATGCAGTTGTTAACAGGTATCACATTTTTGATATTGACCCAAAGAAAAGCTGGGTAAAAAACTTGCTTGAGCAAGGGTTTGATGTTTATTTGATTGATTGGGGAACACCGTCCAAGATTGACAAATTTTTAGGGTTTGATGAATACGTAAATCGTTACCTGGATAACTGTGTAGATTTTATTTGTGATGAAACTGATGTGGATAAGGTATCAATTCAAGGTTATTGCACGGGTGGAACATTGGCTACTATATATTCAGCACTTCATCCAGAAAGGGTCAAAAATTTAATCGCAACTGCGCCAGTAATTGATGGTTGGAAGGATACAACAGTTGTAAGTAATATTGCAAAATATTTTGATGCTGATAAATTAGTTGATACAGTAGGAAATATGCCACCAGAGTTCATCTATTACTGTTTTTCAATTCTAAAGCCATTTGAGCAAGGTGTTGAAAAATACATAAAATTCTTGAATAATATTGATAATGAAAAATACGTTGATAGTTTTCTAAAAATTGAAAAATGGTTAGATGAGACTCCGCCTATACCTGGTGAACTTTTTAAACAGTGGATAAAGGGCATTTATCAAGATAACTTGTTGATACAAAACAAGATGTATGTCGGGAATAATCATGTTTCATTAAAAAATCTCAATATGCCAGTTTTTACCCAAGTTGCTGTAGGTGATCATTTAGTTTCTCCGGAATGTAGTATGCCTTTACATTATGCAGTTTCAAGTACTGACAAGATATTGAAATTATATCCTACAGGACATGTTGGAATGATAGCTAGTTCATTTAGTCAAAAAACTGTTCTGCCTGAACTTGGCAAGTGGCTCAAGGAAAGGTCATAAATAAAAAAGGAAACATCCACACTAGTATCTTGGTGTGAATGCGGTTATCCAAGATTGCATTACACTTTTGTTAAGATCAGCAAAAGCCTTTGCATTCTCGTTGAAGGTCTTGATATTCTGACGGGTTACATCAATTGTTGCTAATGCTACCTTATTCTGAACATCTTGAACCTTGCTAATCTGTTCATTTGTTTTGTTTACAGCACTTTCTGTTGCTTCTGGAAGAGCAGTGTTGATTCCGGTCTTGTTTGCAAATTCTCTTTGCAAAGTAATAGTTGAATCTACAATGTTCTGGAATGCTTCAGTGTATTCTTGCTGTAAGCTTGTAACAGATGTTTGATAGTTTGGGAATGATTTCTCAGCAGATTTAACCTGTTCTTGAACAGTTCCTTCTACAGTTGAAAAAACGTCATTCTCGACTGTTTTGTTTGATTCGTTACTCATGGTTTGTTATAATTGGCATCACTATATATATCTAGTGGTAATAGAAACCATTCATAACCATTTACTACCATTTCAATTATTCTTAGGATTGACTGGAATAACAATGACTTGCACCAAATCTCCTTCATTCACACTAAGAGCCTGTCTTTCTGCCTCAGGAATTGAGATCCTTCCATTACTACCAACACTAGTCTTGAAAGCACCCCATGAGAGAAAGTTTGGCATCATATTTTGCAGATTGAATGGATTTTGAAAATTTGTCTGAAATGGATTCGCATTATTCGTGAAATCAGACTGCATTTTAGATGTATTTTCTAGCCACTGCTTGAATAATTCAGCTGGATCGTATGGGTTTTTCTTTCCTTCCATTACCACTAGTGGGTTGATTACCTTATAAAATGATCGTTAAGCAAGAAAATCTGATACAATTTGAAAGAATTCCTTTGGTTTTTCAACATATGGTACATGTCCACATCCTGTCATTTTGTAAAACCTACAATCATTGATTCCTGATACAAAAGATTGTGCATATTCAATAGGAATTACAGGATCATTTTCGCCCCAGACAATTAATGTTGGAATTGTGATTAACTGTAATTTTTCAGTGATTACCTTGGAATTACTCAATCCTAGAAGTGTTGACATGAAGGCCATTTTTGCATTTGGTAATTGCATTCTTTCTACGAATCCAGAAACAATCTTGTTATCTATCTTCTTCCTACCAGACATAGCCTGGAATGCATTCAGGGCTGACTCATTATTTGGGTACATTGCAGCTGAAATGTATGTATTTAATGCAGGAGTTGAATGCTTCATCATACCTGATGGTGAAACAAGAACAAGTTTTTTCACATTTACATCATGATTTATGATAGATTCGGCAGCAATTTCACCTCCAAGCGACGAACCAATAATATTCAGATTCTTAATTCCTAGTTTACTCACAAATTTAGAGACGAATTCAGCAAAGTAGTCAGTTGTATAATCAACAATTGGTTTGTCACTATATCCGAAGCCAATGAGGTCCGGAACGACAACTCTAAATTTTTTAGCAAAAAGTGGTATTACATTTTCCCATCTTTCCGCAGAAGCTCCAAGACCATGAAGTAACAGAAGCGTATCCTTCGAAGTTCCTTTCTCAAAATAGCGTATTTTGTTACTATCTATTTCAGTCGTTTTTACCGTCATATTAGCTGGCTTGAAGTGGCTGAGATATAAGATTTTACGGATTCATTAATTGATGGTTTTCATCATGAAACTTTTGCTTGACAAGTTATTAGACACATAACACAAATTCAGGCATGAATATGGTGTTCCTTTATTTGGCATCAGGCGTTGTCGCCGGAGTTTTAGGTGGTATTTTCCTTGTATCCTTCTTCTATAATCCTGAAAGCTTGTTTATGCCACCTTAGTTTTTAATTTAAAATTACAGTTCTTTAGCAACCATTGGTAAAAAGGCACCAGCATCAGATACAATTCCTAATGCTTGCCATGTACCGCGATCCATCAATTTTGTAACAGTTGGTTGGTTTATGTCAACAACTATCACTTTGACATTAGCAGGAAGCATATTTCCAGTTGCAATTGAATGTAGCATGGTAGCCACCATTATAACCATTGAAGCGCCTTTTAGAATTTCCTTGTATTTTTTCTGAGCAAGTGCAACATCTGTAATCACATCAGGCAAAGGACCGTCATCACGTAAGGATCCAGCTAAAACAAATGGTACTTTCTTTTTTATGCAATCATACATTATTCCTCTTGTTAGCTTTTTTGATTTCACCATTTTTTCGATAGAACCTGCCTTAAAGACTGCATTTATCGCTTCCATATGATTTCTGTGACCTCTTACAGCAAGAGTTCCATCACGAACGTTCATGCCAAGAGACGTTCCCAGCGTAGCATATTCAATGTCATGAACTGCAAGTGCATTTCCAGCCAAAACCGCATCGATATATCCATGACGGATAAGTTTTGAAACTGATTCAGTTGCACCTGTATGAATAATTGCAGGGCCACCAACCAGAACAATTTTACCGCCATTCTTTTTGGTACGTCGTATATCTTCTGCAACTTTTTTGGCTATATGTTGTGTTGGTCTCTCACTAGAGCTCCCACTTCCCATAAATTCAAATACATTCATTCCCTCTCGAGGTCTTTCAGGTGGAATTATTTTGACGCCATTTTCTCCTACAACAATTTTATCACCTTTTTTTACCTGACGGATTGGAACACACATTGCTTTTTTGGATTTAACAATAACACATTTGTCCATCATCATGTTGTTCACATCAATCCATTTGTTGTTAAGAAAAATCTGTGTTGGATTATTTGTTGTACTGTAAAAATTATCAGGCATTACCATATTTTTTGTTGCAGCCTTTAACATTACATTTTTTTGAGTTTTAGATGTGGCACCTTGGCGATAAACATAGTTTAAGATTGTGTCAAGATTTTTTGTATTAGTTCCAGTAACAAGCAGTTTTGCATAACTTTCATCCTTTTTCTTCTTACCAACCTGTATATCTAAAACCTCAAACGAGCCACCATGATCCATAATCCCATCAAAGACCTTTGTCAGGATCAGCGAATCTATAAGATGTCCTTGCAGTTCTATTTCGGATGAAAATTTCTTCATATGTTCACCTAAATTATTGGTAAGTAAAACGTTACGACAATATAATTTGATAATTTACTATACTGGGAGACTAACCTCACCATCATACTCCTGAATATTATCTGATTTTAGCGAATTTATTATGTTGGTCTTTTCTTCATCAGACAATCCTTGTGCAATCGTCTTCGCAATCCCATTTTTATCACATAACACAAGAATGTATCCGCCATCATCAGTTACGACAAATCCAGATGCGCCATTAACAACCGCATACAAATTTTCTTCCCCAACCGGTTCCCAGATGTTTGTTTTGTTATCCTTTAGTGCTAATGCCGGCATTGCTTTGCCATTTGCAAACTTGTTAAGATACTCTCTTGCATCATTAACACGTTTCTGACCAACTTTTAGAGCCATAAAATATTGCATGGTATATCATCTCAAGATTGCTTCTTATTATTTGATTTTTTTTTAGGGTGACGATTACTCTTTTTTTTCTTTGGGTCCGCATAGTAATCGGCAGCAGCTATTTTTGGATTTAAAACTTGCATTACTTGTTTTTTAATACCACTGGTTTTCTTTTTTGAATCATTATTCTTTTTTCCAAGAAAGCTAAAAAAACCCATCATGAGAATTTAGGTGATATATGATAAATATCATTCCATAAAATTTGAAAGAATATCACGTAAATTTTTGCTTTTAATTTCCTTTTTTGCAGTATTGAAGAAGGTTTGTAGTTTTTCTTTGGAAATTCCCTTGCTTTGATAAAATTTTGCTTGAAATGCCATTTCTAATTTATCAATGTCATGTAGTAATCTAGATTCTTGCGAAGAATTTTTTTTATAATCATTCCATATTTCAAAATATGGTTCAGCAATTTTATCTGGCAGGTTTTTTAGAATTTGTTTCATTGCAATATTTTCTTTTCTAACTTTTTCATTTTTTGTTATATTGCCTGGAATTATATCACCGATAATAGATTCGGCTAAATCATGTAATAATGCCATCTTGATAATTTTTTCAGTGTTTAATCCTTCTAAGTCTGATAAAATCATTGATATCACGGCAGTTGAATAACTGTGTTCCGCAACAGATTCTGGATTAATGATTTCAAGTTTTTCTTTCCATCCTTGTCTTGGTATATTTTTTAATTCCAAAACTTTTTGAAAAAATTTTTCAATCATTTTATTTATACCTATAATATTTTGAAAGGACAGGCTTAAATTCCTAACAATTTGAATTGGCGGTATGCCAGGGTAGCTCAGCCTGGGAGAGCACTCGGCTGAAGACCGAGCTGTCGCGCGTTCAAGTCCCGCCCCTGGCACCAATTTTTTCTAATAAAATTAAAAATGATAATATTTTAATAGAAGATATCATATTGTTTTCTGATTTTCTTATGAAATCTAAAAAAACTAAAACAAAATCTGAGAAAACTAAGAAGAAAATAACTAAGAAAAAAGCAAAAAAATCAGATAATTCAGCAGATGATTCAGGTATTGTACTAATAGACGATGATTTGGAAATTGATACAGAAAAGGAACTGGAAGAGCGTAAAGCATTTTTGGAAGAAGCACGCTCACAAGATACTGCTGATTAGACTAAATCTTTATTCGTTTTAAGATCCAATTTTAAACATGAGAGCGTTGTGTTTGATTAGTATTAAACCTGGCACGATTGATCAAGTTACAGAATTACTCTCAAAAAAACGTAAGATAGCAAAAGAGGTATTACCAGTAACTGGCAGAGCAGATATCTGTATTCTTATGAACGGTTCTATTAATGATATCAATATTACAATTATGAATTTTAAAAAGATCGGTGATATAGTAGCAACAGAAACTCTTATGGAAATGGAGGTTGATCTAGGTTGGTAAAAGCTATCGTATTAGTAAAATCACCTAAAAAACTCATCGCAGCAAGATTGAAACAGGTAAATTTAGTACATGAATCTTTTCCAGTTAGTGGGCAGTTTGACGCAGTTGCAGTGATTCAAGTGGAAAGGTTAGTTCAGATTAAAGATATTACAACTCAGATTCAAAAAATAAATGGAGTAGAAAGAACAGAAACAATGGTAGAGGTACAGTAATAAAGAATTTACAATAGAGGTTGTTAGAAGATTCATGAATGTTAAAAAAGTTGGTAATGTTATATTGGCAGTAAAGGATCTGAATAAATCAGTTGAATTTTATAATAAAATTTTAGGCATGCCGATTAAAAGACAAAGAGAGAATTGGGTTGACCTTGGTCAATCTGGGGCATTACTTAGCCTTCACCCAGCATCTGCGGAACTTCTAACACCAAATGATATGATTATGATTGGTTTTGTAGTTGGTGATGTTTCTTCTGCGATTGATGAATTGAAATCTAAAAATGTAAAAATTCATAGAGATATACAAAACAAGTCATCTGGAAAAAATGCAATTATATTAGATCCTGATGATTACATGATTTCATTGTTCGAACCAGATTTTAGCGCTGAAAAAAATATACAGTCAGGCGGTTACATAGGATTTACTCCTGCATAAAAATTTATTTTTTATTTTCTAATTTCTTTTTTAATTCTAGATTTTCTTTAAGAATTTTTTCTTTTTCTTCTTTTAGTAATGTAACAGAATTTTCTTTTGAATACATTGGATGTCCAGGGGGAATTAATTTATCCAGTGACATATTTAGCAGACCAGCAGCCATTTGTTGATACATCTGTGCAAAATTTTCTAGTTTAGGAGTTAGTGCAGCACCATCAGCAGATATTTTTGCTTTTAGTTTTGGAGTATTAACTAAACCCTTTGGTATACTAACACCCGGTGGATAACGAATTGAATCCGGTGCTAACGTCGAAAAATCTGCTGGGATGTCATGTATGTCAATTTTTTTCTTCGCAGCATAATAATCCATATTTTTCTAGATATGTTGGCATATTTGTTCTTTAGTGTACGCCTAAAACATTACATATGGTAAAGACACGGTTAGTTCTTATCAAATAGTGTTGATCGCTGATCCTTATAGCGATCATGAGTTTTTTGAAAAAAATGATTCAGCGGCAAAAAAAGAAATGTCTGAAATGTAAGAAAAACATACATCCAATGGAACTACACAAACTCGTCATGTATGTTATTGAAGAGGAATTTACTGAACATCATTACGAACATGTTGAATGTCCTGAAAAGTTTACGGTTTGAATAGATTTTATGTAATAGATTTTACGATAAGATATGAGATTAGGAAGTAAAACAGACGATGAGTTTTTGATTAAACTTAATAAAAAAAATAGTCAGATTCAAAGCATTTTTCATGAAAAAATTAAGGAAATTGCAAAAAAACATCCGGTTGATGTTATGATGCAGGATGGTATTGTAAAAAAACAGGAAACCTTTGATGTAGAGAAAATTCATCAGGTTTACAATGGATTTGCTAAAAAATTGCAAGATTGGACGTTAGATGGCATTTCAAGTACCAATGATGAGGGAATTAGGAGAAATTTTATTAAATTAAATACAAACGCAGATAATTGTAGAATTTCGTTGCATTTTTCTATACAATACCATGTTATACTGTTTTATCAGCCAAACTATGAAGTCATGACAAAACAAAAAGAGTTATCAGATTTTATGGATGAGACAAAAAAACATGAGGGTGAACTTACTAAAAAAAGTGATCATCTAATACTTGAAAAATTAAGGGCCGAAGGATACAAGGATCTGGATCCACAGAATCTCTTTGAAATTTTTTATAGTGATGATAAAATCAGAGAAAAAATAATGAGTGAAATTGAAATACAAACTGATGGCGATTTACAAAAAATTAGTCAGCGTAAAGAGAGCCTCTTAAAGGAGTTGGATGATTTACTTCTTGAAACATACCAAATGGAGCCTATATTGATTGATGAGGCAAGACTTGTGACTGGTGAGGAAGGCTGTGTATGTAATATTGATATTGAAAGGATTGAAAATGATCAAAAAACTGGTTTATTTGATTCTGAACAAGTTTCAAGCAGCACAAAGGAAAAAATTAGTACATTGATTGACGAAGTTTTAGAAGCTATTACTTGATTATTCTAAATCACAGATCTTGTGAAAATGAAAGGTGTGTCAACTGGTTGATCAACTGTCCAATATGTTGGTAATGTGACAGTCTTAATAACTTCAAGGTTGTAACGTTCCATTACTTTTCCCCAACCCCACATTGATTTATCTCTGGAATCTTTTCTCATTACATGACTCCCTGTAAACACGAAGATAGGTTCTTTTTTCAGGTTTGGTATGGCTCTAATCCTAGGAATGACATTATTTGCTAACATTTCACCAACCTCCGGAAGTCCAGATATGAAGAATATTGGTTTAGATAATTCAAGTGATGCGTAATTAAATTGTGTAGCATCTGCCATCATTGGCTGGAAATCCACTCCAGTATTTGATGAGATTTTATTCTCTAAACTTACAAGGTTTTCATCAATTTCAATTCCATACGACTCTAGACCTGCTACCTTTGCGCAATACGCAATTCTGCCATCACCTGAACCAATGTCAATTATCTGTTTAACACCAAGATTTTTTGATTCTAATGCAAGTGCATAGGCTGAAAGTATCCATATAGGATAAAACGGGGCATAGCTTGTATCATGTTTTATGCTATCAAGCCAATAGTTATTCACATCTCCCTGATAGACCTTACATACAGTATCTAGTATATTCATTTCATAAGAGTCAGAGTAAATTGAATTGCTTTCAGCAAACTTGTGTAGCATCTCCAATTCATGTTCATCAATGGAAAGTGATTCAGATACAGTGGGCATAATCTCTTGGATGTGGCTACTACCTTCGTTTCTTTTCATGAATTCAGTCTTCAATCTAACTATAGCCTCAACAAGCGTTTCGTTCATACTATAACGAGATATTAGTTATTTTTGAACCTATCAAATCTATTGATTTAGAATTTAATGCTATAGCTACAAATAACCCAGTAATCAAAAAAATAGGAATTACATGAGCGTTACATATGATAATATTGTGAGTGCACAACAAGAACAGGGTGATGTAATCAGAAAAACATCTCTAACCTTTTCAGATACATTTACTCAGCTTACAGGCTCAACCGTTTACTTGAAAAATGAGTTTGAACAAAAAACTGGTTCATTCAAACTGCGTGGTGCATATTATAAAATTAAAACATTATCTGAAGAAGAAAGAAAAAATGGAGTCGTTGCAGCTTCTGCAGGCAATCATGCACAGGGTGTTGCATATGCATCAGCGTTAGAAAAGATCAACTGCACTATAGTTATGCCAAAAAATGCTTCCCCAGCAAAGGTTGCTGCTACAAGGGGGTATGGTGCAACCGTAGTTTTGGAAGGAAAAAACTATGATGAGTCCTGGATAAAGGCACAAGAAATTGCTAAAACAACTGGTGCAACAATTATTCATGCGTTTGATGATTCGCAAATTATAGCAGCACAAGGCGTGATAGGCTTGGAAATAATTGAACAGCTTCCTGATGTTGACGAGATTTATGTACCAATAGGTGGTGGTGGATTAGTAGCGGGTATTTTGGTGGCTATCAAAGATAAAAACCCAAATGTAAAAGTCATTGGTGTAGAATCAAAATCATTTCCTTCAATGAAAAAGTCATTAGATTCTGGTAAAGTAGAAACTATTGAAGGTGGATTTACCGTTGCAGATGGAATATCAGTCAGAACACCAGGTGAACAAACGTTTGAAATTATCAAAGATAAGATTGATGAAATTGTGCTTGTTGATGATGATGAAATCATAAACGCTATGTTTCTTTTAATGGAAAGATCAAAGTCAGTGGTTGAACCTGCTGGTGCAGCTGGACTTGCATATCTAATAAGCAAAAAACCATCTCCTGGGAAAAAAGTTGTTCCGATATTATGTGGTGGAAATATTGATATGTACTTGCTTGGCCAAATAGTTGCAAAAGGTTTGGCAACGATGGGCAGAATGGTAAAGATTTTCATTTTGCTTAAGGATAAACCGGGAGCGTTGAAAGAAGTTGTTGATGAGTTGGCATCACTTAGTGCAAACATTGTGGAAGTTGTTCATGACAGACTAAGCTCAAACGTGCGTGCTGGAACAACTGGTGTGACATTAAGTTTAGAAACGGAAGATCAAAAACATATGGACAAACTAATACAACATTTGAAAGAAAAAAACATAGATTTCAAGGTCCTCACTTAATTAGATAAGAAACGATTGAATGAGATAGTACCAGTATCTCACCCAATCTTTTGGTTTGGTACAATATCAGCTCAAAAATCTAACAATAAAAATTATTCCAACAATGCCAAAACCAATCAAGTAGAGCTTATTTCTTCGTGTTATCATGATATAATACAGACAAAATGAACCGTGTTAAGGTATTTACTTGAACTTTTTCTTGACAAACTTCTTCAGACCCATTTTCTTCAGATCCTGAGATTCCTTGAGAACTGATTTATGCTGCTTTTCCTTGTGAGATTTTAGCATCTTTCGAATACTACTTGACTCATTAGCAAGGATTTTCAGAGCATAAATTCCTGCATTTAGTGACTTGTTTACACCAACAGTAACCACTGGGGAGCCAGATGGCATCTCAGATATTGACAATAAAGAATCAAGACCACCAAATGCAGATTTTTTTTGTTGCTTGTCATTGTAAACTAATATTGGAACTCCAATCACTGGCAGAACTGTATGTGATGCAATCATTCCTGGTAGGTGTGCTGCACCTCCAGCGCCAGCAATTATCACTTTGAATCCATTTTTTTCTGCATGCTTTGCATATTCTTCCAATCTTGTTGGGGTTCTGTGAGCCGAGATTATTTGGTCTTCATGCGGAACACCAAATTCATCAAGAATTTCAGCTGCAGCGTGCATTATTCTGCTGTCAGAACTGGAACCCATTATGATTCCAACAAGTGGATTTTTCATAATTTTCATAGACCTGAAGATGTTTTTAATGTAACGAACACTGGTTTTTATCTAGTTTATTTTTAGGGTGATTATGGCAAAAAGGCTTGGAATCATAGGAGGAGGTCAGCTTGGTATGATGATAACGGAGGCTGCCAAAAATCTAAGTGAGTATATATCAGAAATTACAGTGCTTGACCCAACAGAGAACTGTCCAGCTGCTCAGGCTGGAGCAAAACAAATTATTGGTGACTTTAAGGACGAACTTGCAATCCTAAAACTTGCAGAACAGTCTGACATAATTACATACGAGATAGAATCTGGTAATACAGATGTGCTAAGCAAACTAAAGACAAAGATTGAACCATCACCATCCACCTTAGGCATAATCCAAGATAAATTTTTACAAAAAACATTCCTTTCAGAGAATGAACTTCCTGTTTCACAATTTTATGAGATTACATCCTTGGGTGACCTACATGAAAAAATTAAGGAACTTGGGCTACCTGTTTTACTAAAGTTAAGGAGAGATGCATATGATGGAAGAGGAAATTTTAAAATTACTTCCTTGGACGAGGTTGAAAAGGCATATCAGCACTTTGACGGAAAAAGCCTGATGGTTGAAAAATTTGTTAATTTTAAGATGGAGGTATCTGTAATAGCATCTCGAAACACAAAAGGCGATATTGCTACATATCCTCTGGTGGAAAATATTCATGAAAATAATATTTTAAAAATGACAATTGCGCCCGCACGTACATCTGCTGACGTGATAAATGATGCAGGTGGTATTGCAAAAAAGACGATGGAGGTCCTGAAAGGCGCTGGTGTTTTTGGAATCGAGATGTTTATTGATCAAGATGATAAGATTATCATCAACGAGATAGCACCTAGGGTTCACAACTCTGGCCATCATACATTACAATCATGCAAGACATCACAGTTTGAACAACATATTCGTGCAATACTTGGGTTGGAGCTTGGAAGCACTGACCTGATTCACAAAACTGTCATGTGCAATATTTTGGGTCCAGATGGGTTTGAAGGTAAATACAAATCAATTCAACTAGAAAAGGATGGTGTGTATCTGAAGATGTATGGGAAAGATGTCTCAAAACCGCAACGCAAGATTGGCCACTTTAACGTTGTAGATATAAGTGACTCCCAAGACACGTCTGAGTTACTCAAAACTGCTAGTGAGATAAAAAATTCAATTTTAGTCACTCCGCTAGATTAGTTTATTAATTCTGAAACTTCCAGCTAATCATGGCAAAAGCAGCAGCGTTAGTAATCACTGGCATATCAATTGCGTTGCTAGTAATTTATGGTGCAGACGCAGCTGCTGGAATGGACAA
>Ga0315336_1005210_pt1 | contig 14435 bp, 8 predicted proteins | sample ASW5metaG_FD_204512 | JGI IMG/M metagenome (GOLD analysis project Ga0315336, IMG submission 204512) | Ammonia-oxidizing marine archaeal communities from Monterey Bay, California, United States - ASW #5 | ecosystem: Environmental > Aquatic > Marine > Intertidal zone | place: USA: California...
TCCTAATCTCAATCTTAATCGATTAGGATTGCGTAGGATTGCGATTAAGATACATGGAAAACTGTGACAAGGTGTCACAGGCCGACTGAAACCTGAAAACCGAATCATGAGAAAACAATCTTCCACGCAACTCCTAATCGCCTGGCTCTGCCTGCTCAGCGCGATCTACTGCTTTGACGCCGAGGGCCAGTTGGCCAACTTCGCGGATCCGCACCCGGTCAAGCGGGAACTGACGGTCCACTGGATTGACACGCCGCCCACGATTGACGGCGACTTGTCGGACGAGGTCTGGCAACGCCTGCCCCGCGTGACCGGAATGGTGGATATTTCCTATCGCCATGCCTACGTCGTGGATCAGACCCTGTTCACCGTGGCCTATGATCGCGACCACATCTACATCGGCGCCGATTGCCGTGACCGCACCCCCGGCAAAATCAAGGCGACGGTGACCGAGCGGGATTATCCCCCCTGGGGGCCCGGCGACGACACCCTCGAGCTTTTCTTCGACACCGACGGTACCGGCGAACGGTTCGTGCAGATTGTGACCAACCCACTGGGCACGGAGTGGGACTTTCGGAAGGACCAAAGCGCGGGGGCGGGAAAGAAGACGCGGTGGAATGGAACGTGGAGCGTCGGCGCCAAACGGACCTCCAGCGGATGGACCGCCGAATTCGCGATTCCATTTTCCGATCTGGAGATGGAAACGCCTCTTGCGGGGCGCCGCCTCAAGGCCAACCTCGCCCGCTACCGCCGCAGTGCCAGGGCCGATCCCTTTTCATCCTGGTCGGTGGTGCAGATGAGTTTCCATAACACGAAGTACTACGGCGATTGGATCTTCGGAGATCCCGGGGCGAAGGCAAGCCGCGACGACGAAACGGCGGTGAACCAGGCATTCGTCGCCAGCGAACAACGCAAACTCCAGTGGCTTCTCACGCGCGCCGAACATGAGATCAACCTGATAGCCCGCCTCGATCGCCAGGCGCGAACTACCGCGCTGAGCGACCTGGCGGAGCGCATCACGGCTCAACGCACCCGGCTCCAGCGCAAGGTTCAGGATGCGGACACCCTCGGGAAACTGGTCGATGCGCGGACCGCCGGGGATCAGTTCAACTCCCTCCTGGGAGAGCTGGCCTGGAGTCTGAGCCTGAGCGGGCTGGCGGGCCCGTTGGACCCGCTGTCCGTGGATCCCGGCGAGGCGAAGCGCATGGGGAACTACTGGGTATTGGGCGGTTCAAGAGGCGCGTACGGCATCGTCGCCGACAGCGGGGCGTTGGGGGGCGCCTGGGACCGGCGAGTGGGCGTTCGGGTGCTGGCCGCCAGCTATGATCTCTATTCCCTCGAAACGCAGGACGACGAAGTGCGCTCGGACGAGCGATTCGACCGGGCCGAATTGATTGAAGAAAGCGAAGACAGTCTCACGTTCCGTTGCACGAATCCGGATCTCGAGGGCGTCACCATCACCAAGCGGTACGAATTGCGCGACGACGGCGCCGTGCTTTCCAAGCGCGTCTCCGTATCCGGGGAGAGTTCTGAGAAGACGCTCATGGGCATTTCGTCGAACACGATCTTTGATCCCGCTTTCCGGGAACCGTCCCTCTACAGCCGCCTGATGTCGGCCGGCGCCGCGGGAGGCTCCGATTGGCGTCCCACGCACCCGGCAACCGAGATTGTCGGCAACAGCATCCAGCGCGGCGGCGGGAACAAAGCCTGCGGATGGGCCCAGATGATCATGGTCAACCCCGCGACCGGCAGCGGCGCGGCCCAATACCTGTACAAGCTGAATGACCAGTACGTCTGGGTGCCCTACAGCATGCCCAGTTCCTACTGGAACGAGCAGGGGTGGGAGATGTCCGTGCTGGGAACATTTCTCGACGCGGAGCCGTTCAGCGCGGAAACCCGCTACCATCTGTTCGACGGAGACCAGATGGACTACTTCCAGGACTATCTGCGTTTGCCGGAAGTCAAGGCTGCGCGCGCGGAGCTGCCGGCTTCCCCCGCCCTGGCCGGCCTGAAAGGCGTCAGCATCGGCGTGTCCGTCCTCTCCGCCTTCGGCGATCAATACCCGGACGGCGTCCATGAGCGGATCAGCGCGCCGAATCGGCGCCTTCGAAGCGACGAGATGAATCTGAGCATGAGCATGCCGCGCCACTCCATCTTCACCCGATGGCCCGCGCGCGATGACGAGAAGATGATCTGGATCGACCCGAATACCAAAGTCCGAAAAGAGGAGAAGGTGGGTCCGGTGCGGGAGGCGGTGGAGCGCCTCAACCGGGAATTTCCCGGATTTCGGCAGCAAGTCTACTGGGTACACACCGACTTGCACCCCGATTCGCAGGCGTTCGCGGACCACCCCGAATTCGCGATTCACACCAAAGAGGGCTCCCTCGTTCCGGCCACCCATCCCTACGGCGCCGTCGAAGCCGACATGTCGAAAGCGTTTACCGAGTACGTAGTGCCCCGCTACGCGAAAATGTATGACCACCTCGGCCTGGGGTTGCTCTATTTCGATTTTTTCGGGGGCTCCTCGATGCCGGACTGGGGACAGGGCAGGGTGTTGCAGACCACCGATTACATGTATTTTGACAAGTCGATCCGAGAGATGCTGGAAAAGCGCGGCGGCTTCGTCTTCTTCAATGGGAATCCCGGGCAGTTATACACCGACATTCAGTTTTCGGAAAGCATGGCCGCCACTGCGGCCATGGACCGGCAACTGGGTGAGAACTGGTGGCGCCCGCAGAACGAACGGCTGATGCACTACAAGATCATGGAGCGGGAGAACATGGTCACCATCCCGATCATGTGGAAGAACTACCGCGCGGGGCCGGAGAAGGGCATCCAGGAGAATAACCGCCACTACACCAACTTGCTTCTTGCGCTCGGGCTCCGACCCATTTCGTGCCACTACGAATACGGGCTGGAGTTGACACGCGAGGACGGCACGATCGCGTGGGACCGGCACTACAACTACGCTGAGCCCTACCAGCAGGCCTGCATGGAGATGCACAACAGCCGCATCGCGCAGGTGGGACAGCAGCCCCGGTACTGGTCCGACCCGGACACCCCCATCGAGGCCTATGTGCTCCGGAAGGGTCCCGCCTATTTCGTCACCGCGATCAGCCACCGGGAAGAGCGAAGCGACGTAACGGTCTCTATGGACGTAGAAAAACTCGGCTTCAAGCCCGGCCGGCGGCTGTTCCGCTGGCACTACACCCGCCGTGACGACGAGAAGGTGTCCCGCCTCATAGGACCGGAGACACCGGGCTGGGACCGCCTTTTCACCGACATCGATTGCCGGAGTGGCATGCTGTCCGACGACAAGAGTCTCACCGTGACCTTCCCGGACGCGGAAGTGAACTACACCTGCGTCGCCACCCTCTCGCAGGTGCCGGGGGTTTTCGTGGAAAAAGAAGGAGTCGAGACCCAGTTCAGGGTGCCGAATGTATTGCGATGTTCGCTGGAAGGGGATCTGGATGAACAGGAGGGAAAGGTCACATTGACGGCGAAGGCCGTAACCCCCGCCAAGGTCGCTGCATGGTGTCCCGAAAAATGGTCGCAACCCCGAATCGACGTAAACGGCGTCACCCGGGCCCGCCCACAATTCATAAAGTATGGCGGCGAGCGGTTCGTAATCGTGCCCGTGGAAAAGGGTGAAAGCCGGATCGTCGTGAGAGGCGGATAAGGATCTCTTTCCATCCAGCGGGCTCGAGAGGCAGGGAATCGTCAGTAGCGCGGAATTTATTCCGCGTTCAGTAGTTGCGGACTTCAGTCCGCACTGGAGAAGTATGGCAATATCCGTGCGCTATCCCGTTTTTTAAATTGGACAGTAAGGATCACGCTAGAATGCTGCTGACGTAAGCGGTTGCTCCGATAGGGTCCTTTCACAACCCATTCATTCTCAATACGGCGGGGACTTATCAATAAGATGTCTCATTCCTGGAGACGGCGGTCCCCGCCGTTCCCGAGAATGAATTGATCATGATAAGGCCGCGGACTTTTCCTCGTTGCCCAAAGGAAAAATCTACTCTAGGTTGCGTTGCACAATGAAAGATATCATTCCCGCAGTTCTGACGACGCTCCTTGCAAGTTCCGCAGCTGCGGACTTCCGGGGATACACCGGCCCGCACAACTTCGCGGTCAACCTTTCAACGAATTTTGCGACCCCGCACGTGAAGTGGGCTCAACCGCTTCCCGGGGGCCCAGTCCGGGCGCTGTTCGTTATCCACATCAGCGGTCAGCCTGCATCCAACCCCCGCGGCATTGTCGAACTGATGCAACGGTTCGATATGGAGGCCGAGGTCGTCTATGCCGACGCCCGTTATTCCGTGATTTGTGGAGAGGAGGCGGCGGCGAAAGCAGGCGTGGAGGGAGTAAGACGACTGACGGATCTCATGAAGAAGGAGTACGACGTCTTCGTTTTAGGAAACGTCGGCATCGAAATCCTCCCCGACGAGATCTGGCGTGACATCCTCGAGCGGGTTTCCAATGGCGCGGGCCTCGTCTCCATCGGGCCGGGCCCGTTCGGGCCGGCACGCCACAGCGCGATCACGGATGAACCCGTGCGCGATGGCGACCCTGTTGACATCGTTCGGGGAACCGGTCTTGCCGGATTACTGGATGCCGGTCGCGCAGTCAATGAACCGAGCCGTGCGGTTGCCCGAGAGTTTGTCTGGGCCTACACCCAGGGCAAGGGACGCCAGGCCCTGCTCTATTTCGGCAAAAAAGCTCCGATTGAATACGGTGCTCTCACTCCCGAACTGCCGTTCTCTCGGGTGAACCAGGTAAAGTACGAGTACTGGAGCGCTTTTGTCGGACGAACCATTCTTTGGGCGGCCGGCAGGGATGTCAGCGGGGGCGTCAGTACCGTGCCGCTCGACGGAGCGCGCCTGCCGGTGGGAACCACCGGTTGGCAAACGGCGTTGAAACTCGATGAGCTTGAACCAGGCGTAGAGTGGGAGGCCGCAATACGTCGGATAAGCGATGGGCATCGGATCCCAGCGTCCACGGAGACGATTCAACACGACAAAACGTGGTCGGTCAACGTGGACCTGCCCTGGTTGAGGTCTGGCGGATATATGATTGAACTGCGTGCCGGAGACGGACAAACCGCCCGGGGATTTGCCTGTGCCGCGTTTTCGATCAGCGCGGACGTCTCGGTCGACGTTTCCCTGAGCGGCAATTTCGTAGAGCAGAGCGAGCGGCTTCACATTCGGGGAACGATACAGGGCGCGCGGTCTGCGCAGGATAGGCTTGCATTTCGGGCCATCGACCCGAATGGCAGGATTCTCTGGCAGAAGGAAATATCTCCGGATTCCGAGGGGAACGCGGATGTCGACATCGTAGCCGCCGGGCATTGGCCCCTTTTGGTTAGAATCGAAGCTCTCTGCATGCGCGGCGATCAAGAAGTTGCCGTGGATGAAGCTAACGTGAAAGTGCCCCACCGCAATCGCGATGGGTTCAACATGATTATGTGGGATTCGGCCAACGATGTGCTCGGAACCTATGCCAACCGGAGTTTGACGGAAGCGGGCTTCAATATCTGCTTGAGGACCCATGCACCTCCCAGCACGAGTGCTCCGTACGGCTGGGCGCAAATTCCCTATACGACCTTCATCCGAAACAAGTACGACAAGGACGGTCGGATGGAGACGTTCTCTTGGAACGACGAAGACGCCGTCTCGAAACACATCCAGGAGATTGTCGAAAGGTATCGCCCGTCCCGGGAGCACGGGGTCTTTGCCTATTCCCTGGGCGATGAAGGCGCTACGGAAGGCGCGAGTACCGATCCCTCGGATTTGCGGGCGTATCGCGGATGGCTGGCCGATGCGTACGGCGACATCGCCTCGCTGAATACAAGCTGGCGGAGCGCGTATGCATCCTTCGATGAGGTCGATCTGCTCGGCTACGGATCAAAAGAAGGGGAGGCGCTGGCGCTGGAAGAAGCGGCGTTGGAACAAGGTCTGACCGCCCGCTGGTTCGACCGCCAGGCATTCGCCCGGTATAATTTTCTCCAGCTCGCGGGTCGTTTCGGTCGGGCCTTCGAACAGATGGATCCGAACGCGATCACCGGGTTCGAAGGTTCGGGTGGTTTCTTCGATGACATTGAAGGCATCGTCACCACCAACGGCTTCTGGAATCCATATCCCGGACCGGCTGACGAAATCCTCCGGTCGCTCGTGGCCCCCGATTATCCCCGCTCCTATTGGATCGGATATGAAAAAGGTGATGTGCCGATCGTCGGCCACGCCATGCGCATGGTCTCGAATGGATCCACCGCGCTATTCTGGTGGCGGTGGGATGACAGCATTCCGTTTTTCAATGGCTATATCGGTCCGGATTTCGATCTCCATCCTACCACCCGCAAGCTGACGGACGCGCTGCGGCCGATCCGCTTCGGAGTGGGAGCATGGTACATGGGCGCCGAGCGGCAGCACGATGGCATCGCAATTCTTCACTCGGTTGCGGCGGCCCTGGCGCCGCGCGTCATCGAAGGGAAAACAGAACGTGCCTGCGAAGCTGCGCATCGCGGGCTCCAGGCCGCCCTGGAAGACCTCGGACTGCAATACAACTACGTTACCGAGAAGCGGATCTTGAGCGGAATCCTGGACCCGGCGATTTACAAAGTGCTATGGCTCCCGGAAACACATGCGCTGAATCCCGAAGCCGCGGGCGCCATCAGGGAATTCACGAACCGGGGTGGCGTGGTGCTTGCGGACACGATACCCGGGAATTTCGATCACCATCTTGCCCCGCTGCCCGAACCCGACCTCGCAGACCTCTTCGGCGGCAAGCAGGGGCGGCTGTTTGAGCATGACCTTGCCCGGTATGACCCGCGGCGCGACGAGAAACCAGACGGGCGCGACGAGGCCTCGGGCGCGCAGCTGCGTGAAGACTTGAAGGCACTTCTGACCGACGCGGGGATCGAATGCCCTGTCTCCATCCAAGGATCCGGCGGCCCGCTTCCACCGCGGATTGAGATGGTTCGCTGGAAACGCGGAGACAACGAAATGATCGGCGTCTTCCACTACCCGGCTGTATTCCGTGACCGACCGGAATGGCCCCCTCCGGCGAAGGTACGGCTGTCATGGGATGAGCCCAGAGCCGTCCATGTAATTCAGGGAAAAGGGTCCCCGGGCGATTCGCGCGTCAAAGAGATTGATTTGGAAGTTCCGGTCGGCAGGGCGAAATTCGTCATCCTCAGCCCTGACCCCATGACGCCGGTACAGCTTTCCGCGAGCAAAACCGTGAAACAAGGCGACACAGTGTCGGTCAGTTTTAAGACGAAGGACAGATCGGCACGGCCAATGTGGTTCCGGGGATGGGCGCCGGATGGCGAAGAGGCCATGTGGATCAGCAAGGCAATGGTGGTTGAGAACGGCCACGCCTCGATTGAAATTCCCATTGCCCATAACGAACTGCCCGGGACCTGGACACTCCGGGCGGTGGACTGGTTTACAGGTGCGACTGTCGAGACCGTGTTTGAGGTCAAGTAATTTAAGCAGAGCAAATCAGAGAATGACGAGTCGTGCGTCAGCGTCCATCCTGCTCGATATTCCCGACTTTGATCAGCCGGCTCCAACCTCTGGACAGTCCATCCAATGATTGAGCAGGAGCGTGACCATCCTCATTGACATTCTCGGTGTATCCCGTACTTGTCAGTCCGCTGAGACAGGGTAGGTACCCGTTTAATTACGCACTGTTTCGTGAATAATAGGGTTCGATGAGAGAAGGAATGGATATCGTCTTCATCGCAGGCCTGCCCTGCTCGGGTAAATCCTATTTCACAACCCGACTAGTCGAACATCTGGGTGACGACCGAGCGGTTCGAGTGCCGATGGATCACTACTATCAGGATGGAACACGACCTGAGCACTTCGAGCAGAGCAGTATGGAGGGTTGTCAACGAGAACGAATTGATTGGGCCTTGCTGCACCACCATCTCGAGGACCTGCGCAACGGTCATGCCTTTGACACCCCGCGATATGACTGGGAGACGCTCAAGCGCGTTCCAAGCAACTCGGGCATTGGCCGTACGCGACACGTCAGGCCGGTCCCTTTGGTATTTGTCGACGGACTTCACCCGTCACTCTACCCCACTCACAAACACATCCAACTCGACCCTTCGTGGGAAATAAGGAAGGAGTTGATTCGGATCAGAGCTACGCAGATGCCTCTGCGCAGCGATTATGAATCGATCCTCAGACAAGTCGAACAGTCATCATACGCAAAAGCATTATCGTGGTTAACAGATCACCGATGGAAAGTGGTAGGGAATCCCTTTGCCGTGAAGCTTGAGAAGTTCTGTCATGCATGTGGCTGGGATAACATCATCGAACCAGAGGCTACATGAGATTCCGCTGTCGCGGAACTCATGAGCCTACCCGTTGGATCGCAATAAGAAGATTCGGAAATCGTCCTCCGTAATCGTTTTCCGAGAGTGCGGGACACGACCGGAACCGGTGGACGATTACGGACGACGATTACGGAGGACGAGGAAGAACAGAGCCAGTGAGGAGTATCGGTCAATCGTCGACCGTAATCGTTTTCCGAGAGTGCGGGCCAGCACCGGAACCAGTTGACGATAACGGACGACGATTACGGATGACGAGGAACGACAGAGCCAGCCGTGAACAAACAGCCGAAAAAAGACATTTGACACGTATGCATTTATCGTGCATATTCATATGCATGAGAACGACTATCAACATCGACGATGCAACCCTCAAGAGGGCGGCCAAACTCACCGGGATCAAAGAAAAGACTTCCCTTGTACGCATGGGGCTCGAGACGCTGATCGCCCACGAAAGCGCAAAGCGGTTGGCGAATCTTGGAGGATCCGAGAAGAGGATTGGGAAAATCCCTAGACGTCGCACGGCCTAGCCATGGTCCTTGTCGACACATCTGTCTGGGTCGATCATCTTCGGAACGCGGACCAGGCGCTGATGCGGCTGCTGGAAGACGCTGAAGTCCTTACGCATCCATTCGTAATCGGCGAACTTGCCTGTGGGAACATCGGCAATCGCGAAGAGATACTGAGCCTCCTCGATGCGCTGCCCAAGGCTAACACCGCGGATGACGAGGAGGTCCTCGTGCTCATTGACAAGCACGGCTTGCACGGAAAGGGTCTCGGATATGTTGATGTATGCCTGCTCGCATCCAGCTTCCTGAGCGGCACTCATCTTTGGACGCAAGACCGACGGCTTCAAATCGCCGCACGGCAGCTTGAGATTTTACATCTGTAAAACTCGCCAAGTTCGAACTTCAGTTAGCTTGACTCACCGTCAGGGAGCAATGAATGATGGTGAAAATGAGTGAATCAGCACCCGCTCGCAACCAGACCGTTTTGAGCGGCTGGCTTGAGAAGTTAACTTCGCCGAGCCAGCTCGCCCATCGCGCGGACCGGCGGGTGAGCCTGGCTTTCGACGCGGTCGACGATAGATTCGTCTGGATTACAGATCACGGGGAGCGCATCGGCTTGATCGACAAGGACGAAGCCATACTCGAATGGGTCGCGCCGCACCCGGGAATCGATTCACCGGGCCCTCGCGAGATCCCAGCCGTGTACCACGCGCCGACCTTTCAGGGTGGACGCATCATCGCGCAATGGTGGCTGAGCGACATGATGGGACTGGACCGCCTGCCCGGTCAACCGTGGCGGCTCGCGCTGGATGAACCGCCGGCGCCGCACAGCGGGATCGAAGAACGCATCAAAAAAGTAAAACCAGAAATGGTCTGGCGGTTCGATGACGCCACCGGGGACAAGTTGCGATTCACCATCGCTCAAACCTTCGAACACGATGCATCCATCCGTGGTGAACATCAATTCATCCTGAGCTATGATCCCTTGGCAGACAGCTACCTGGCGGATGTCACCGCAACCCTGGAGTCCCCGAATCACTACCTGATCGAATGCTGCAATTTTTACACCGGCGGCGTCTACGACACCCGCCCGGGCCGCAAGCGGCATCAGTGTACGATCTGGTCACATCCCGACGGTCGATTCGTGCGCTGGCCTCACAATCCCGTCGGGTATATGACGCCCGGCATGAATGGGGACGAGCGACGAATAGGTGCCGGCCCCGAGAATCCGGACGGTGGCTCATTCATGGGTTACTTCGCAGATCCGCACACCAATCCCGTCCTGGAATTCCTTGATTGCAACTTCCACCTCGCGGGCGCAACCTGTTGCAACATATACGACGAGCACCTGGTCTGTCTGCCTCCGGAAGGGTACAAGGGAGCCCGACGCGAATGGCAGACACGCTTTCGATTGTACAGCGTGAAGCCGGAAGTGGCGGCGCAGATCGTGCGTGAATCCGAGTTGATCGATTACGGTGTGGATGTGAACCATCCGAACCCGATTGTGACGGAACCCGGATGGGGTGAGCACGCCGCGAGCCGGCGTCTGAACTACAACCCCCAATTCCCGTCGTTCTATTACGGGTGTGTCAACGATTTTGAGTCACCGGTGCCGTACGACCAGACGATTGCCGGCAGTTTCATTCACGCGACGTTGTGCGAGCAGGAGGCCGTGTATTGGGACAGGGGTTGCGGACACTCGGGAACCCGTTCGATTCGAGTACGCGGCGGCCGCGACGGGGTGATGACCGGCACGCGCAGCAGCGGGCCGACGCCTCATCTTGACCCGGATACGCACTATCGCCTGTCGGGTTGGATCAAGTGCGCCGACGTAATGGGAACCGGCGCGCAGATCCGTGTGGATGAAATCGGCTTTCACCAAAGCGATCTGAATGGCCGTCATATCGCCGGGCCGGTACGCGGGACCAGCGACTGGAGCTATGTGGAGGTCACGTTTCGCACGCCGGCGGATGCGCAGTTCGGCTGGTTGTACCTCGACCTGGAGGGTCCGGGACAGGCCTGGTTCGATGACGTGGCGCTGGAGACGTGCTGAAGAAACGGTAGGACGATCAACTCGGTCTCTGACGTAGACAGGGTCGATTCAGGCGTAGGCGCCGGGGGGGTGTTCGCCCAGCAAGCGGCGCTGGTGTGGAGTCGCCCGGGCGAGGATGTCCGAATCAAATTTGAAGTGCAAAAAGGGCGTGAAGCGCTGGGCGATCCACCGGTTGGCATAGTGGACTTGCAGCAGGTAGCGCACCTGGTCGGTGCGGTTGGCGCCCCCCCGGTGCCACACGTCGCTTCGGAAGATTACGACGTCGCCAGCATTGCAGAGAATGGATTGCTCCGGCGCGCCGTTCCACTCGCCGGCCTGCGGATCGGGCGAGCCGGCGGCCCGGTGGCTGCCGGGAATGATGCGGGTGGGTCCAAGGTCTTCGTAGATATCGTCCAGGTAGAAATGGGCGGTTACAATGAGCGCGGGGATGGTGACGCGAGGATCGGCGGCGATTTCGTCGGGCAGGCGAATGGGTTTCCAATCGGTATGCATGTCCTGCTCTTCGCGCTTTCCGGAATTCCACTGGGTCATCTGAAGGAGATGGCAGTCGTCGCCCAGCACGGCCTCGACCAGGTCGATGACGCCGGGTTTGTCGAGGAATTCCAGATAGAGCGGATCGCGGTTGAAGGCGTTCTGGATGCTATCGCCTTTCGTTGTTACCGGCTTAATGCGATCGGAACAAGCGCGCAGTTGGGCAATCCCTGCTGCGTCGAGCACCGCAGGAAAATAGATGAAGCCGTCGCGTTCCATCGCCTGGACACGTTCCTCGTGGGTCGCGTAGGCGATCAATTCCGCCGCCGGCATGGATACAGGGGTTGAGCCGTTTTCCATGGAAGGGTGAATGCTATGAAAACAAGGTGGCGAACGCAAGCGGCGAGATAAGGATCAGGTGGACGCGCTCCACGATTCTCCTTGTTCTACCATCTCGTCGATCGCGCCGAATCGGACATGAACGGTCATGTTTTTTGGTTTCTCAAGGTGCAGTTCATACCTGCCGCCGATCGACTCCCACTGAGCGGCCAACCGGCCCTGGGGCGTTCTGAACTCGCCTTTGGCTGATTTCAACCGCGCAGGATTTGGAGTGAATCGGACCTCGCTCCAACCGCCGGAAATCGGCTGAATTCCCAGCGCGTAGCCGCAAAGCAAATGGGCGGCGGCGGCGCCTACGCTTTGGCACAGGCAAGTGTTGCCGTGTTGGATGTTCACCTCGGGGAGCGTTGCCATCCGATCGAACTCGCCGAAAATTGTCTTCAAGTGCGCGACGGCTTCGATGTCCAAACCGGCCTGGAAAAACGCGCGACAAAGCCAGTAAGCCGACCAGGGGGTCGATGAGGGAACAATGCCTCCCAGGTTCAGGCGCTTTGCCTCGCCGACGCCGGGCGGATCCAGCAGGGCGGCGTCCGTAATCCGGTGAAGAAGGTCCACCTGGTGATCCGGGGGACAGATGTCTGCGAGCACGGCGGCACTGTTGGCAAACTGGCTGTAGATCGCGTTGGGCGTTCCGTCGGCATGGATGCAGTCGCGATACAGAGCCCGGTCGACATCCCAGAAGACCCGGTGGCAATGGGATCGAACCGCGGTTGCGCGATCGGCCAGTCCGGGCAGGGCATTCGCAAACACCTCCTGCTCTGCGAGTCGTTGGAGGGCGTGCGCGTAGAAGGCGTTGGTCAGCAGGAGGCAAGCGCCGGGACCGCCCCGGTCGATATTGGACCAATCCCAGTACTCGCCGACCGGCCACTGGTCAATGAGTCCGTCTTCGTTGGCATACGTGCTCAACGCGCCCAGGACCCGCCCGACCGTTGGGAGCAACATCCCGATGTCGGCGCCATCGCCCGTGTAAAGCCAGTAATCCACCAGGTGCTCAAGCCAGAGCATGCTGCGGATCGAATTGCTGCAATTGGTCCGTTGCGTGGGCATAAATCCATTGATCCGCCCGTCCGGCAGGATCCCCTGTGCGCTCTGGATCAGGGCGCGCCGCGACATCGCGGTGTCGCCGAAGAGCAATGGGGCCGCCAGCTGGCAGCAAAACATCGCCTCGCCGGTCCAGTGCACCCGTTCCCTCACTGCATTATCGACGAAACAATCGATGGTACATCCACGGATGGTTCGCCCGCATTGGGCGAACAATCCGTCGAGCGCAGGGTCGGATGCGGAGAATGCATTCTGGTCCTGGAACGGATAGGCCTCTTCGAGAACGTGAATCTCCTTAATGACGAGCTCGCTGTCGCCCGGGTCCACGTCAATCATGATGTATCGAAACCCTCGAGGATGCGCGGACCGGACTTCCTGCTCCTTCCCGGAGAGGATGTACCGGTCCGCATTGTGAACGTAGCTTCGCTCCGGGTTGATCGATCCGGGAGCGTCAAGGATCTCGCCAAAGGCGACGTCGATCCGCTGTCCGGCGTGAGACGGGCCCAACGTCATGACCACATACCCCGATATCGTCGTTCCGAAGTCCAGCGTGAGGTAATGACCCTGATCCCCATCGAGAGGTGCAAGGCGAAGGGGAAAATCTGTCTGTTCGTGAGCCCGGGCGGGAAAGCGCCTTCGGGCATTCACATCCTCGGAAGGAATTAGGGGTGCATCATCCGGTTTCTTGAAATCCCGGGCGCGCTTCAAGTCGTGGAACGGAATACCGGGTTTCGACGCGGCATGGGTCCAGTGCCCAAATCCTGCCACACGGCTCGCCTTTCTGATGACATAGTCGAAGGTAGGAATTTCCCGATGAATCAAGCGGGTCCACGGTTCGCACGGCGGCGGCCCGATGATGAACGGCTCGCACCACGCTTGGTCATCAAATTCCGATTCCATCCAGCCATGAGGGTACCGGTTGAAGTCCAACTCCTCCCAGAATCCGAAATGCGACATCAGGCAGGGCAAGTCCTGCTTCCAGGCGTCGCAACGACTGCACCTCCAGTCCCTTCCCGTGGAAAGATCAAGGGTTCGCCCGTCCTCATCCAGCACCACCTCCGCAAGGAAACCCGGTCTGCCCGTTTCCATCGTCGCGTTCTCCTCCCCGACGTGATGGGCAATGACGGCGAGAGTGTGCATGCCCGGTTCGACGGTTACCGTGAATGAGTCGAAGGAGTAGTATTTGAGATGGGCCCGGATGGGTCCACGGCTCACGAAGCGTGAATCCACGTACAGGGTGTAGAAGTTGTTCGCCGTGATGTGAATCGTGAGAGTGGCCGGGCACCGGTTTTCAAACGTTCTTCGGAACAAGCTGTACACGTTACGATCGGCATCCGTGTCATCCGGCCATATCCACAAGCCGCTCCACTTCTCGCGGAGATCGTTTTGGGCGAGGTTTTCGGGAGTGTTCATATCGGATCTGATGCTACCTTTCAAAAAATACTATTCCGCAAAACGCCCTCGCCGAGCTTGCTCTGCCCTTTACCTACAAATCGGACTGGACAAATAAACTAGTAAGCAGCGCAGAGACCACGCCACCGCCGAGCTTGCTCGGTGGAGCGAGTGATTTTGCACTACAACTCACGAAAAGAGAAAACTTGAGCCCGAGAGGAGC
>Ga0315336_1005213_pt1 | contig 14423 bp, 12 predicted proteins | sample ASW5metaG_FD_204512 | JGI IMG/M metagenome (GOLD analysis project Ga0315336, IMG submission 204512) | Ammonia-oxidizing marine archaeal communities from Monterey Bay, California, United States - ASW #5 | ecosystem: Environmental > Aquatic > Marine > Intertidal zone | place: USA: California...
TGTCGCCCCATCACCAGCCAAAACTACTACATCTTTTTCTACTTCTGGGAAACGTGCTTTTAAAGCTCGTTTCAAACCTGAGGCGATAGCATTCTGATTGCCAAAAAGCGAATGAATGTTATGAACCGCTACATGGGGAAACACCAGGCTGGTACATCCCGTGGAACCAACAAAGACTGTGTCTTCAGGAGCCGGTAAGCTCGCGAGGATATAACGAAAAGCAATAGACTCTGGACAACCGGCACACAAGGAATGCTGCTCGATCAATTCCTTGGAGGAACCAATGTCCTTCCAGCCCCTGTCCTGCTTACCAAAAGTCGCACTCTCAACCAATTCCTGATACTCAGGAGGCATGATATCGGCAAATTCTTCACAGAGTTGAATTTTTTCTTTACTCATTAGAAAACCCCTTTAAATTAAAATCCCGAATCGGGAATTAAATAACTATAATATAGTTAAAAAAAACCTAGCTTCCGCGACTAGCCAAGGTTTCAACTTTCATTCCAAGGTGTGCCTTGATTTCATCTCTAATAACCTCAGAAGGCATAGTCATTCCACCAGCAACATGAGGCCCTACATAAACCCTGTCGTTATTAGGTATGATAGCCTTGATCTCACGTGCCAACCAGCCAGACACATTAAACTCTGGAACAAATATATGTTTGGCGTTCTTGGTTGCCTGACGAATCTCTTCTGTTGGGAACGGACGGATGGTTTTAATCTTAACCAGACCCACCTTGATTCCTTCTTCTTCCAGAAGTCTAATCGCTTCACGACTCTGCGAAACAGCAGTACCAGAAGAAACAACTAAGATCTCTCGATCTGTATTAATTTCATCTATCAACCCGTCAAGCAAAGGAATAGTGTGCTTACGGGAGCGCTCAACGGCAGCGTGTATTTCTTGTTGCCAGGAAGCATGCGTCGCATAACTGATGTAATTAGACTTCATAACAAAAGGATCACGCATCATTCGAATCGGCGCACTCTCCATATCCATAACTGTCACTGGCGATTTATATGGATCGTATGGAGGCAAACACAGATCTTCAGAAGGTAACTCAACCGTATCCTTCGTGTGAGTTACGAAAAAACCATCGCAGCAGGTTGCTATCGGAACATGAACATCAGGCTGTTCAGCAACAATAAAGCCCTTCAGAATAAAATCAAATAGATCCTGTGCTGTTTCAGCATGCCAGACTAGCATTCCGGTTTCTAACAGGTAATGCATCTCCAATGTATCGGGCTGAATACTCAAGGGGGAGTTTACGCCACGACAGGTCACACAAACTTGGATTGGTAAACGCGAACCTGCCCACATTGGGAAGTTCTCCATAGCTCTTAAAGTCCCAGGGCCGGCGGTTGTCGTAAATACACGGTGCCCTCCAAAAGCAGCGCCGGCACATTGTCCCATTACCGCGAACTCACTCTCGCCTCGAAAATATTCATCCAAGTACCCTTCTGCATAAAGTTCACCAATCAGTGCAGCCGCCTCACTTTGAGGAGTAATCGGATAAGCAACAGAGGTGCCAACACTTGAGCGCCTAATAGCTTCTTTGATAACCTCACTACCCGTAAAGAAAACTGGTTTTTGTTCTGAGTTGTAAAAAATATCGTTTACATCAGTATAGGTCTGGCCCTTCGCATTCTGCTGGCCTAGCTTTACATGCTTTGACCGAATAACTCTTTTTACTGTACTGACTGGCTTATTCATAAATTTACCCCAAATTTAAGAGCACTTGTTATGGATTAAAATTTAAAACACTTTTAAACAAAACGGCAAAACTACCTACTAGCATTTTCGTACTCTTCAATCACTGCAGACGAGACAACCAAACCGTGCCTGTCCATCTTAAACTGCGTGAAGTCCTCAGCTTGCGACTTAACACCTTGTGATTTTAATTTCTTAACTGCTGCTGTAAGCCTCTTAATTTTTTCCGCGCTTGCATCACGAAACGACAAGCAAGCATCTTCATGTCCTGCCTGAGCACACATCGCCATTGTATAACAATTCGTACCCCCACGTATAATCTTAAGAGCTAAATTAGCCTGATGGCAATGAACCCCAACAAAAATACAGGCATCAATCTTGTTATGCCAAATGGTCAAATTAGGGTGATTCGGGTTGATTTCTACCTCGTATTCGATTTTAGGATATTTTGGACGGTAATCCGCCATAGGAATCAACCGCATGGGAGCCTCATCGGCTAATTCGCGAATTGCCACGGCCTTTTCGGCAACGTGGTCATTCCATTTCCACAAAACCAGTGGCCCTGGGAAAATTGTTGGTACTGTAGCTTCTAAAATCTTCTTGGCGCAATGCTCATATGCCGCTTCCTCCGGCACAATTGTACCTTCTATGTGTGCCTCTCCAGGGTCGGGTAACACAACCCCCATGGAAGCCGCCGCAGGCGGAAGAAACGCCTCCGGACCAGCCAGAACTTGATATTGACTCATCCTCTAATCCTTTTGATTTACTTGTAAAATTTATATTTAACCTTCGTCGGAAAGGAGCAACTATAACACTTACCCCGAAATAGTGTCAAACCATTTTAACTAAAGGAATTTTTCCTTTTTTGAACTGGAATCTACACCAGCTACCCCATCCCACCTTAAAAGATAAATCAAACCTTTGAAAACGATTTTTAAATACTTATTCCCTGCGGCTTCTCCATCGTAATTTCAATTTATTCAACCATCTCCATGATCCCTTCATGACACCTCTGATAAGCCCATCTTTAAAGGTCTTAGTGGATCGTGAATCCGGAATCCGAGGAAAGCCGGGTATTACGGACATAAAAATCTAGACATTATAATTACATCCAAGCTTGCAATGATCGGTCATCACTACCGGCTAGGAAATACACTGCCAGCCTAGATTCACTGCCCAACTCATTGTTGACCCAAAGTCTGTTTCAATTCTTCCAAGGCCGCTAGATGTTTCTTCTCTTCTGCCAAAAGATGATTAAAAATCATGCGAACATCCATTTTTTTTTCTTGGGCTATTAATCGGCTCAACACCTCAATGGATTTCTTCTCGGCTGCTATTCCAACATTCAGGGCTTCCAGATCGCTTTTGACCTCCCCCTTATCACATCCAGAGACAGGAAACACATTTCCTTCCAACTCATTTTTTATGAAGTTTTCAACCTTACTTTCTCGAGGAGAAGACTTTTTCGTCAGAGCAGGCTGAAGAAAGCGAGCCTTATTCTGGAGAGCTTGTATATGCTCTTTTTCCTCATTCGCAAGCCGCGAAAAAATGGCCCGCACACTAGGGTCAGAAGCAGACTTGGCCGCTTTATCGTAAAAAATAAATCCCTGCTTCTCAATGTTCAAACTCACTTCCAAAGCGTCGATACATTGAAACGAGTTTGAAGTTGTTTTGGCGCTGGGTTCCATAAATATTAAACTTCAAAATGAGTCTTGAAATATGGGAATTTACTATTTGATCCACATCCACCCTAAAGGTTACCTTAATCGCTAGGCAAAAACACTCCTTTTATAATGAAATATTAATGAAAGAGGAAAAGAACCAAACGGCTACCTTCAATAAAAATAATATGTTATATTTATTAGGCCTTCAGTTGGGCAATCTGAGCTAAGAATTTTTAAATCGATTTTGTCCCAAAGATAATCAACGCACATTTTCCGGTTTATTTTGTTTAAAATATGAAAAAAGTAGACATTTTTACCGACGGAGCCTGTCGGGGCAATCCGGGGCCCGGCGGTTATGGCTCTATTATAAGAACCCAAGGAAAAGAAGAGGAGATTAGCGGATCGGCGAAAAACACCACCAATAATGTAATGGAACTCACCGCCGCGGTGGTTGCCTTAAAGAAGCTTAAAGAACCTTGTGAAGTCGTGCTAACCTCTGATTCCCAATACCTAGTTAGGGGAATGACCGAATGGATCAAAGGGTGGATTAAAAAAGGCTGGGTCACTGCCGGCAAGCAGCCTGTGAAAAACAAGAACATCTGGATAGAGCTTGACCGGCTAAGCAAACTGCATAAAATTACTTGGAAATGGGTTCGAGGTCATCAGGGGCATATTGAAAACGAACGTTGCGACCGTCTGGCCAACATGGCCATCGACAAAACAAACTATTAGACGTGAGGTCCGTGACCTCAAACGCACAGAAAAAAAATTGTGACTCAACAGCTTGGCAGGATGAGGTAATCAGATGCAGTACGATGTTAATTTACTACAAGATTTTCTACCCAAACGACCTATTCGAAAAAAAGCTCTGCTGGCAATTGTATTTATGGTGCCCCTGATTTTCAGTTCCTGCTCCATATTCAAGCCAAAACCAGACGACAATATCTCCAGGTATCCCGAGCAAATTTATAAATCGCAACGTGCAAAAAGGCCGGATCCCTCGGTTCCAGGATTATCTACCGGCAATCCTCCCTTCTGGTACCGAAAACAAGGAGTCATCCCTGAAACAATACCACCTGAAAAAGAATCATCAGAGTCCCTCTCTACCAAAACCCAAACCTCTCTTTTTAAAAATTTTTTTAAACCTCCTGAGATTTTTACCGATGACTTGAACCAAACTTCTTTAAGGAAGGCAATTCTCAATCAATTGCAGACAATGGAATTGACTGACCCATCAAAAATAGAGCGCCTAGGTGATTTGATGGTGACCCACAGCTGGTTGAAGGAAACGCTTGCATCCTTTTTAAATCTAACAAACGAAAACCTGCCGCCCAAAGAATTTAGCCAACGCCTCCGTGAAGAATTCGTTATACACCGTGTAGGCAAGGGAAAATACAAACAAGTTCTTTTTACCGGATATTACGCGCCGACGATGAAAGCAAGTCGAATTAGAACGGAGAAATATCGCTATCCACTTTACAAACTTCCGGAACCTTCTTCACAGCTTCAGCTTGTTGGACACCACACAAACTACCTGGTGCATGAATCATCGGCCCCAAATGCTCAGAAATGGCGCGATTACACACGCAGGCAAATCGACGGTGAAGGAATCCTTGCAGGTCGCGAACTAGAAATCGCTTGGCTTAAAAACGATGTCGACCGATTTTTCTTGCATATTCAGGGATCAGGCCAGCTTCTATTTCGCGATGGGACATCAAGTGGAGTGCATTTTGCTGGAGCTAACAACTATAAATTTGGCGGACTGGGCAAGCGCATGATCGTAGATGGAGTGATTAAAGTAGAGCAAGGGTCTATGCAAGGAATCAAAAGTTATTTCAAGGAACACCCTGAAGATATTCAGAAATATTTTTTCCAGAACAAACGGTATATCTTTTTTAAACTTTCTAACAAAGGCGGCCCACGCGGCTCTGGCGGCGGAGAACTTATAGGTGGCCGTTCAATAGCCACCGACAAAAAAGTCTACCCAGCAGGAGGACTTGCTTTCGTGCAACTGCGAAAACCCATCCTCAATGACAAAAACGAAATCATACGATGGGAAAAATTTTCTCGGTTCGTGGTTGACCAGGACACTGGTAATGCAATTCGTGGATCGGGAAGGGCTGATTTCTATTTTGGCATGGGGGACCGTGCCGGGGCTAAAGCCGGATACTTTCATGAATGGGGCGATATTTTCTACATCGTGAAAAAAGTAAACCAGTAGGAAGAAAATTCTTGACTCGACGGACACAAAAAATCTATACGAAAAACTTCTAACCGCAAATAACTAACACACGGTAAATCTATCCTGCCTATTCTGAATGTAGGGCAACTAGTCGCTTATCAATAAAATCAAACCTCTCGTCGCGAATATGGAACTGTTCTTTATCTGGGTCTCCACGTACTGCAGAATAATCCATGTTTTTCGGGTTTCTCTTGATCATGCAGGCGAAGGTGATGCTTTCTGTTTTTTCTTCTATATCTAACACATCCACGGTTTTAATATAGGTTGAACCGGTAGTTACCACGTCATCAACAATCAGCCAGTGCGTGTCCATCGGATAAGGAGGGATGACTACCTCTGCATAGTCAGTACTTTTCTTGGGCATGATGTGGAAAGGAAGGCCAATCAGTTTTGAGAGTACATATCCAATACGCACACCCTCTGTTTCACAACCAACAACCACATTAAACTTTCCGTGTTTTGACTGCCAATCATCCAGCTTCTGTTTAAGCGCACTACAATAAGCCTCATTCATAGCATCGGATAACTGAGAGTAATCGTAGTTGTAGCTCGATTTAACTCCTGAACTTAAAACGAAATCCCCTTCTTTCCTGATCCGCGAAAACACAACAGACCCTCCTAAAATTAATTCAAAACTATCAATTGGTAAGGATTTTTAAACAACAATTTTAAAAATTGTTAATCATTCAATGGCCATTGCTAATTAAATCATTCTTCTTCCGGCCAAGCAAATTTACCAATGAGCGGCACAAATTTACAACTCCCTATTTCGCGCCTTCCCACTTGGTTTCCATTTTTTTTTAGAACAATCAGGTCCTGAGATTCTCTCCCGCCAACTGGCGCTACTAGACGTCCTTTATCGGCCAACTGCTCAACCAATGCGGTGGGAATATCTGGTGTCGAAGCGGAAATAAGAATCGCGTCAAAGGGTGACTGGTCTCGCCAACCATAGGTACCGTCAAATGCTTTGAATACAATGTTCTCATACCCCAACCGTTCCAGCAATAACTTGGTGTTTTTGGCGAGGGGCTTGATCCGTTCAATAGTAAATACCTGCGAGGTCAATTCGGCCAGAATAGCAGTCTGATAGCCTGACCCAGTCCCAATTTCTAAAACCCGTTCTTTGCCCTTAAGTTTTAAAAACTGGGTCATTAACGCAACGATGTATGGTTGAGAGATTGTCTGGTTCTCACCGATGGGTAAGGGACAATCCCCATAGGCCCTGTGCTGAAGTGAGGAGTCAACAAAAAGGTGGCGTGGCACTCGGCTCATGGTCTCCATCACCACGAGATCTTTGATACCTCGCCCCAACAGTTGTCCTTCTATCATTTTACGCCTTTGTCCGGCGTATGCCTGTATGGCCTGTTCCGTCAGGTCCATCTGAACCAACCTCCTAATAAATTTAGTCGGGAAACGGTCGTACCCAACAGCAAGATAAATTGGAAAAGTAATCCGAAAAGGTGGGCAAGTCTCAATGCAAATGGGAGGCTATCCTGTTAGTGCGCTCTGTAAACGTTTTGAATCCAAGCCGTTCAATCGGGCCGATCCCTTTATAATTTGCCATTGCGGCTTCCACTTTAAGGGGGTTTTGATAGAAAACAAGATCCCAGCAATCTTGACCCTCTTCATATTTTAGGAGGTAGATATTGTTATCGTCGGCTTCCACTTTAAAATAAATCGCACCTTCGCCGTACCACCTATCCACCACTTCTTTTACCTTGTATCGGCGATCGCAAAACTGGAAGGCGATTGGCCTGTCTTTTATTTGATAACCTGAGTGACATTCGACCTTAATCATAGCCCAATGTTATGTGTGAACCCATTAAAAGTAAACTATTATTTAACAGAGCAAAAGACTTACTTATTGCAAATATTGCTGAAGCAAAAGGCACCTCCATTAAAAGTTTAGTGTTCCCAAGAAATCAATAGAATAGTGATTGCCTGGCAAAGCTTGGAAAGCAAAGTATAACTAGATATAGATGGAATGAAGAGGGTGGTTGCATGAGACGGTCGATTTCATCAAAAACAACTGACTAAGAGCATAGGGGTTTTACAGATGTTTATTTTAATTTATCAGGGCCTAAAAAATATGATCTTTACCCTATAGTAAAAAGAAAGTCTTTCAATATGCTGTCAAATAGGTTTTTGTACCCTATATCAAAAAATCTAGCGGTATTTTTAGGATATGAGAAAACATAAAGCGGAAGAAAACACCTTGTTTCTTGATTACATTGCAGATCAGTTTCGGCACTCTCAATTGATGATTAAGGTATATTGACATTGCCCAGGCAGTTTGTTAGCGTGGCCCAGTCGATTTTAAAATTAATAAATATTGGGAAAAGCAATGCCTTGGGACGATTTACACGAATCTAAAGGATCTGGAGATCGGAGTGGAAAAGGTCAGGGAGGAGGTTCCTCAAATAAGCCTCCCTTTGATATCCCTCAAATCAAATTCCCAAATTTTAAACCTTCCATGATCTGGTTGATCATTGGATTTTTGTTGCTAGTCTGGATTATTCCGGGAACATTTTATTTTGTCGAGCCGGACGAAGAAGGGGTGGTAGTCACTTTTGGGGAGTTTTCCCGTATCACACAACCGGGAATGCATTTTAAATTTCCTTCCCCTATCGAGCACGCAAGCACACCAAAAGTTAGAAAAGTCCGACGTGCGGAGATCGGTTTCCGTACGCTACAGGGAGGGGGCTTGCAAAAGGTTCCCGCTGAAGCTCTTATGCTTACCGGTGATCAAAATATAATTGATATCAATCTCGTTGTTCAATACAAAGTCATGGACTCTGTTGCATATCTGTTTAACATTCGACGTGTTCACAAACTGGTTAGAAACGTTTCTGAGACAGTCGTGCGCGGCATAGTCGGCAGCCGAAAAATTGATGAGGCACTGACAACTGGTAAAGCCGAAATCCAAATAACCGCTCAGGAACAAATTCAAAGCCTTCTGAACAAACATAAATCCGGTGTCCAGATCGTTACCATACAGCTGCAAGACGTCCACCCACCCGAACAGGTGGCCTCTGCATTTAAAGATGTTGTATCCGCCCGTGAGGATAAAGAGCGAATGATCAATGAAGCACAGGGGTATCGTAATGCGGTGATTCCAGAAGCTCGAGGGCAAGCTGCTCAAATCGTCAGAGCTTCTGAGGCATACCGGGAAGAAAAAATTAACAGGGCTCAGGGCGATAGCCAACGTTTTATATTGCAATACAATGAGTATAAAAAGGCACCCAACATCACTCGAAAACGAATTTACCTGGAAACCATGGAAGAGGTGCTACCTTCTATGCAAAAATTTGTAATGGGAAGCAACAAACAGGGTGTGTTGCCAATTCTTCCGTTGAAACCGGGAGCACTGGGCGATGTAATCGGAGGAAGATAGCCTCATATGAAACAAAATGGATTCATTATAGGATTGGTGTTGGTCGTATTGCTGGCATCGACCACAATGTTCACTGTCCATTTGACGCGGTCGGCGGTTGTTCTTGAACTGTCAAAACCCAAGAAAATAATTACGGAACCAGGTCTTTATTTTAAAATCCCTGTTATTCAAAAGGTTCGTTATTTTTCCAAGCAACTCCTTGATAACGATTCACCGCCTACTGAAGTCCTTACACGCGATAAGAAAAACTTGTTGATTGATAATTTTTCTTTGTATCGCATTACCAATCCGTTGAGGTTCCTAGAAACAGTGCGCACAGAAAACGGTGCCCGCGCACGACTCGATGATATCGTTTATTCTGAGCTTCGTGTTGAGATTGGCACACACGATCTCCACGAAGTTGTTACTGAAAACAGAGGACTCATCATGGCTAAGGTAACAGAACAAGCAAATAAAAAAGCGGCAGAATATGGAATTGAAATGGCAGAGGTTCGAATGAAGCGAATTGACCTGCCCCCGGAAATTGCCAATTCAATTTATAACCGCATGCGCACTGAGCGTCAACGAATTGCAATGGAATATCGTTCGGAAGGGAAGGAAGAATCTACTAAAATTCGAGCCCAAACAGATAAAGAAAAGACGATTCTTATCGCCGAGGCCTACAAACAAGAACAAACCATTCGCGGTGAGGGAGATGGAAAAGCAACAAAGATATATGCGGATTCGTTTCAAAAAGATCCAAAGTTTTATTCCTTCATTCGTTCAATGGAGGCTTACAAAAATTCTTTAAAATCAGGCACCACCATCCTTTTATCTGAAGATTCTGAATTCTTGAGATTCCTAAACAAAAACAAACTACGATAAATAGCAGGACGGCTCTGCCCTTATGCACTCTTGCCATTTTAATCAACCGGAAATGCAAACCGGACCCCGCCTAAACCTTTACTCCTTATGAAAATTTTGATCGTTGGAGCAGGTATCGTCGGCAATAACTTGGCTCAAGAACTTTCCGAAGAAGGCCATGATATTTCCATCATAGATCAAGATCCCGAGAAAATTCGTCGTATCTCAGAAACATTGGATGTTATGTCTGTATGCGGTAATGCCTGTTTGCCAAGTGTCCTTGTAAAAGCTGGGATTCGAGATATGGAAATGGTGATCGCAGTTGCCAACAAAGACGAAATCAATCTAATGGTCTGTTTTCTTGCCTCTAAATTCAAAGTCCCCAAACGATTCGCGCGACTTCGCAGCATGGAATTCACGGGATCTGGGCAAATTTTTCCCCACGAAGAGTTGTTGGTTGATCAAGCAATTAACCCAGGAGAAATAATCACCGATACGGTTATCAAACTTCTGCAAACACCAGGCGCGGTGAACGTGGCAGAGTTTGCTCAAGGAAAGGTTCTCTTGCGCGAATTTGACCTGCCAGATAATGCTCCCCTGGCCGGAAAAAGCATTGAGGAGCTCGCCAGCATCTCAGATTTAGATTTAATCCTAATAGTCGCTATCGTACGCGGAGGGAAACTCATCATTCCAAGACCGAAGGATGTTCTTCAAACAGGTGATCGAATCTACACCATGGTGTACAAAGAGTTCCTGCCGTTTCTTTTACCAATGCTGAATAAGACAGTTGACGAGGTTAAAAAAATTGTCATCTTCTCAGCCAACCGTGTATCGATCAACCTCGCCAAGGCATTGGAAGAAATTGTGAAAGATGTATGCATTATCGAACCTTCGCGCGAAGCCGCCAATAAAGCAGCGGAGGAGCTTTCAAAAACTTTGGTGCATCATGGAACCGGTACTGATCTCGATTTGTTTAATGACATCAATATGGAAGACGTCGACTTTTTTATGGCGCTTTCCGATGATGACGAAAATAATATACTCTCTGCACTCCTAGCCAAAAAATATGGTGCGCGACGCGCCTTGGTTATCACCAATGACCCGGAGTATTTGCCAATCCTTGATTCAATCGGCATGGACATCACGATCAACCCGCGCCTAATCGTAGTCAGTACTATCTTAAAACATTTACGAAAAGGTGGCGTAATATCTGTATTCAAGCTTGTAGAAGGCGCAGAAGTGATGGAACTAGTCGTGGACGCCAATTCAACTATTGCTGGAAACAAAGTTTCTGATTTAAAATTTCCTAAAGATGCCATGATCGGTGCCATCCTTCGCCGGGGGGAGATGATGGTGCCCGACGAAGGACTAACTATTCTAGAAGGCGATTCAGTCATTGTTGTTGTTTTGAGTTCGGCAATTGAAAAAATCGAAAAACTTTTCGGACGTAAAAGACACTTTTTCCGTTTCTGATGAACATCTTTGCGATTTTTAACGTAGTGGGAGTTCTCCTGCTTCTTCTTTCAGGGCTACTAATTCTGCCCATTGGTATTTCGTTTTACTACCACTACCCACCTCTCCCCGGGTACATAACGGAGGCTCAGGCATTTACCCTGACCCTTGTAGTGTCATTTTTGTTTGGCCTTACTTTGTGGAAAATTCTTCCATCAGGTGTAGAAAAGCTTAGAGACCGGGAGGGATTTGCGATTGTTGCTTTGTCATGGGTATTCGTCGCATTGGCTGGTGCTTTTCCTTATTATCTTTCTGGGGTCTGTCCAGATTTTATAGACGCATTTTTTGAAAGTATGAGTGGGTTCACCACCACTGGGGCGTCGATCTTTGTGGACATCGATTCGTTGCCTCGCGGAATTCTGTTCTGGAGAAATCTCACGCAGTGGTTTGGAGGAATGGGGATCATCTTGCTTTCTATGGCGATTTTCCCGGCCTTGGGAATTGGTAGCACTCATTTGTTCAAGGCAGAGGTACCGGGTGGCGTCACCGTGGAACGTATGCAACCCCGACTCGCGGAAACAGCAAAAATTTTATGGAAGACATATGTTGTTTTGACTTTGTTTGAAATAATTCTTCTCCAGTTGGGAGGAGTAGGGTTTTTCGACGCTCTCTGCCACAGTCTTTCCACAGTTGCCACAGGCGGATTTTCAACTCATAACACTAGCATCGGTTACTTCAACAGTACCTATGTAGAATCCATCTCAATCCTATTCATGTTTCTAGGTGGAATTAGCTTTGCCCTTCATTACCAATTGGTCAATGGTAATTTTGCAGTCGTGTTCAAAAACCCTGAATTACGTTTTTACTGCACGATGATCGTCATCGGCATTGCATTTGCTACTGGGGGACTTACCTCTTCCAGACCTGACCTATCCCTAGACGAATCATTCCGTAAAGCCGCATTCAATATCGTTTCGATCAATACGACTTCTGGTTTCGTGACAGATGATTTCAACGTGTGGCCCAATTTTTTAAAAATCTTTATGTTGGTTATTATGATGGTCGGTGGTTGTTCCGGTTCCACCAGCGGATCGTTGAAAGCAATTCGCTTTATCATCCTATTCAAAATCATCCGCAGGGAACTGAAAAAGCTGGTTCACCCGCGAGCAATTTTTCATGTAAAAGTGGCTGGTAAATCTGTCAAACCCGATGACTTGACCAACGTAGTTGCCCTCACTTGTTTTTTCATGGGATTCGCGACTCTAGGCTGTATTCTCTTATCTTTGATGGGAGTCGACCTGACCACTTCGATATCTGCTTCTATAGCTTGTCTTTTCAATATAGGACCCGGCTTAGGACAGGTAGGAGCCATGGGTAATTATGCCGATATTCCATTCATGGGCAAAAGTATTCTCATCGCCTTCATGCTAATGGGCAGGCTGGAAATATTCGGAATCATGCTTCTTTTTCTGCCCATGGCGTGGCGTAAATAAGATTTGATTTTACACATTTATTATCTTAACATTCCCAAACTTCCGGTATGGAGATCCAAGTAGTTCGACTATCAAATTTGGGTTTGCTAAATCATTTATACCGTTTAACATCAGTTGCATTCAAATACTCTAACGGCAAACTCCCTATCCGGAGAACGCTTTGTAAGGTTTCCAGAATATGCCTATAACCGACGCTCCGTTAAAAGTTACTGAGCTAGTACTAAGAGACGCTCATCAGTCTTTGCTGGCAACCCGAATGCGCACAGAAGACATGTTGCCCATCGGTGAAAAACTTGACCAGGTTGGTTTTTTCTCCCTGGAAATGTGGGGAGGAGCCACCTTTGATTCTTGTTTGCGTTTTCTTAACGAAGACCCTTGGGAACGGGCCCACAAACTAAAAAAAGCCATCCCCAATACACCTTTTCAAATGCTATTGAGAGGACAAAACTGTGTCGGGTATAGGCATTATGCCGATGATATCGTTGAGCGTTTCGTCAAGAAATCGGTTGACGTGGGAATAAACATTTTTCGAATATTTGACGCTCTCAATGATTTAAGAAATATTGAAACCGCAATCAAAACAGTAAATAAATGCGGTGAAACTGTAGAAGGTTGTATCAGCTATACAGTGAGCCCATTCCACAACATCGAACTTTACATAAAGATGGCTCGCCAATTAGTTGATATGGGATCGGACATTGTCTGCATCAAGGACATGGCGGGGCTACTCACGCCTGAAGCAACTGGAACTCTAATCCGAGAAATTAAAAATTCAGTCGATGCACCTGTTCATTTACATACACACGCCACAACAGGACTTGTCGGGATGAATTTACAATCTGCAATTGATGCTGGAGTCGATATGGTGGATACAGCCATTTCCAGTCTTTCAATGGGGACGGGACATTATGCGACAGAATGTATTGTTGCAGCACAAAAAGGTTTACCCAGAGATACCGGTCTCGATTTGAACTTACTAGAAGAAATTTCGAATTACTTTCGTGAGGTGAGAAAAAATTACGCGGAATTCGAAAGCGATTTTAAAGGTGTGGATATCAATATTCTTAAATCGCAAATCCCTGGAGGAATGATCTCCAACATGGAAAATCAATTGAAAGAACAAAATGCCATAGATAAACTTGACGAAGTCCTTCTGGAAGTTCCGCGTGTAAGAAAAGATATGGGTTACCCACCACTGGTTACACCTACAAGTCAAATTGTGGGTTCACAAGCCACTTTGAATGTCTTAACTGGCGAACGATATAAATTAATCACCAAAGAAACCCGCGAATGCTTGCTTGGTAAATATGGGAAATTGCCTGCACCGCTTGATCCCGATTTACTGGCGAAGGCTCAAGAAGATGGAGAGGTTATAGATTGTCGACCAGCCGACCTCCTTGAGCCTGAGTGGGACAAGGTGGTTAATGAGTGCAAGGGTAAGTGCAATTCGGAAGAAGACATGCTTTCCTATGCTCTCTTTCCCAAAGTCGCCTTACAGTATTTTGAAAACCGCGCAAAAGGAATTACCCCGGTTAAACAGACTACGGCTCCAGCCGCACAACCTACAACAAATGCAACTCCAGCAGCCACTAGTGGGGCAGGTGGTTTTGCGACTTATACAGTCAAT
>Ga0315336_1005214_pt1 | contig 14420 bp, 9 predicted proteins | sample ASW5metaG_FD_204512 | JGI IMG/M metagenome (GOLD analysis project Ga0315336, IMG submission 204512) | Ammonia-oxidizing marine archaeal communities from Monterey Bay, California, United States - ASW #5 | ecosystem: Environmental > Aquatic > Marine > Intertidal zone | place: USA: California...
AAGCCAGAAGCGTTGAAAGTCCAGTTCGAGCCCATCGATGTCGTAGCGGTCGCATACCTCACGGACCAGCTTCAGGTGGTGCTCACGTACTTCCGGTTGCTCGTAGTCCAGGCCATAGCCGGAAGTCAATCGCCACTGGGGATTGGCCTTCCAGATCGTACTGTGACTGGGGTGATCGGGTCGCTCGGGGGTGTGGCCGTCGTTCATGCGGAGTGAGATCCATGCCCCGATCCCGTTACGCCGCGCACTTTCGAGCATCCGTTTGGGATAGTCGCACCCCTTTTCGTGCAACTCCCACATGTTGATGAACGTCTGGGAGTCGTTGGCAAGCGGCCCGGCAATTCGCCCCGGAGCAATTCCTGAGAAAAACGGCTGGTCGGTGCCGGCCGAAGGATCGTACCCATCCCACCAGGCTTCCCACACGTCACTACGATAATTTGCCCGCTGGGCGTTGACGTTGATCCACAGCTCGGTGACGCCGGCCGTGGCGTGATCCTCCACAAACTTGTCAATCGTCTCTGGTACGTTGGGTCCGAAGGTACCCACGAAGTATTCGGTACAGTCCAGGTTGTAGATCACGCGTCCGCGGCAGTTGTCGTCCTCGGGCGTTTCTGCCACCGCCACCGAAAACAGACAGCAAATCAAGCCGATCACGATTCTGCCTGTGGACAAAGGCAAACCGCTCTTATGCTGAGTCATGTTCACGCTCCTCTGATGTCTTTAAGGTGGGCCTCAAATCCACAACAACCGTAACGCTCCTGATCGCACCGACACGCTTTTTGCATCATACTCCTTACGATGATGTGTTCCACGATCTGCCCTCGCCGCACGATCTCGACCGGCGAATCCGACCGCGAAATCCCCATTTTTCCTGGAAAAATTGGCGAGTTTCAATTATAATCGGTAAAATCAACCAGCGGGGTACCAAAAGGCTGAATCTTAACGTCGCGATGGCGTTTGTGTTTCGGCGCTTGGGGACAATCTCTCCGCACACTCAATCGGTGACCCTGTTCGATGGCTAGCCAAAGCGTCTCTCGTACAAGGACTCGAGTTTCTGGATGACTAAAATCACGCTACCAACCTTACTGGCAACTGTCACGCTATTGGGGATGTGTGCACCGGTGGGTGCACAGGTCTTGTTCTCTGAGGATTTCGAGGGGGGCAGCAACGGTCAGCTTCTCCAGGCCTATCCGTATTCCTGGACACGTGAATCACCTGTCAGCAATTCCATCATACGCGTGTCGACAGGTAGTCCGATCGGGGATGGCTTGGGAGTCGATGGCACCTGGCATCCTGTCAGCGCGCTGGGAATTTATACGAAGCCAATCGCCACGCCGACGGGCGATGGATTCCGGCTTAGCGGAGACCTCTATGCCGGCACGTATACCACCGATAATTCATTCGGCGTGGGAAACAAGGACTTGAGCGCCTCTGGCTACGCAGACAACCGTTCGGGGGCATTCCTCCACGCTGTTTCAGGGAGATGGGAGTTCAATGCCAGGGGGGTTGGCGCCCCGAACATCATGCGTTTTGAAAACAATCCGCGGGATCAGGTGGTTCGGGGCGTGATCGAAATCGACTTGAGCACCCTCACAATTATGGGCAGCCTGACCGACGCCAGCGGTGTGACAGAAACCTTAACTACGCCATTAACTCAGTGGAAGAATCCGGATGAATTGGGCGCGGAATTGACTCCCAACGTGATCAGTATCGTCGAGCGCGGTAATCCCTCCGTGTCTGTCGACAACATCGTTCTTGAGAAGCTGGTCCTTGATTTGGAGTGGAACAAGAATGCCTCGAGTAGTTGGAATAGTGCATCCAATTGGACCCCGCTCAACGACCTGAGCGCCACCCCGGTTGTGCCGAACACGAAAACGTCAATTGCCCGGTTTGCTTCGGCGATTAGCGGGCCGCGGACGGTGTCGGTCACTTCTCCAGTCACGGTCCGAAGACTCGATTTCGATAGCCCTCACACCTACACAATCGCTGGCCCAAGCAGTGTGGAACTAGAGGCTCGTGCACATACAAACGCCAGAATCGATGTAAACGAGGGTGGGCATGAACTCCAGGCAGCGGTGAGCCTGGCTTCCAGTGCCATCGCGAACGTGTCATCCGGTGCCAGTTTGACGTTTGACAACACATTGAAGTTGAACAACAAGTTTATGACGAAACTCGGCAACGGCACGATGTACGTCAACGGTACCTTGCCTGCAGCCAGTAGCCCCGTCGGGGGTGGGATCGTCGTTAACCGGGGTACCTTGGGGGGTAACGGCACGGTCGACGGATATTTGACCAACATCGGAAGTACCGTCAACCCGGGCTCCGGCAGCCCTGGTGCACTGAAGGTCTCGGGCCACTACTCACAGGGATCCACTGGACGAGATCTCCCGATCTATACACCTACGCTGCAGATCGACATTAACGGCCTCACTCCTGGCAGTCAGTACGACGTGCTCGACGTGACCGGCAATTTGGACATTCTTGATGGGTCGCTCGAAATCTCGATGGGTTTCACTCCCAACCCGGGTGACACGTTCGACATTTTCAACTTCGCCTCGGCTCGTGGTGCTTTTGACGTGATCACAGGGTCACCTGGCCCGAACCTGCGGTGGGATACCTCCCAACTGTTTGTCGATGGCACCATATCGGTGGTCGAAACCGGGCCAACCGAAGTCTTCATCGAACACGTCGGGAGTACGAACCCGATTTCTGAGGGCTGGAGTGACAGCAATACCAACCCTGGTGGCAGCGTCGGCGGGGGCATGCCGGCAAACTGGCAAATCGTCGATACCGCCAGCTCTGGATTCTACAGGGTCACCGGGACCACTCATCCAGATCCTGACGGATTGCCGGCCGCGTTTGACGATGCGGCTGGATGGACAGCCACGGTGACGGGCAAGCTGAATGCCGCAGACCGAGGTAACGAATCGGTCATCTTTGTCGCAGACGGCCATAATTCTTTTGAGATTCAATTATTCGACGGAGGTGATTTTGGTAGTGAAGGCGCCGGGGCCTATTACAGTCTAGCTGGGTTGCCCACCCACGCTTTTCCACGACTCGGCACGGTCGATCCCCGCAGTGGTTTCCACACGTATCAAATCGTCCTGGACGCCGTTGGAAATACCGACCACACCGATGACATGATCTCGTTGTACGTGGATGGGGTTCGTGAAGTTGGACCGCTCGCCCGCAGTGCGTTTAAGACTACTGCCGATTGGGAATTCATCATTGGCCGAATTGGAAATGCCGACGGTAGCGGATTGAATCCGGAAACCGGATCCGATACCCAACACTCTCTTTGGCGGTTGGAAACTGGCCAAAACGTGCTTAGTTCGTTGAGTTCAACCGTACCGGAGCCGGCCTCCGCCACGCTGCTGATCGCGATGTTGTTTGCATTGGCCCTGGTCCGCCGTCGAGTCAACACGAGTCATATCCACAAAGGGCAAACCACACTTACCGATCGCCACCGGTGGCAACGTCGCAAAACAGTACCGGTGGGTGTGGCTGGTTATCGGTGGGCGTTTACCTTACCGGCGCTGGTTTTCTTGATCGCAGCCTCGGTGGCACCGGCGCAGGTTTTGGACCGCGGGCACCGGGTACTCGTGGAACGAGGCCTGCAGCTGCAAGCCTTGGCCCATCCTGTTCAAAACGGGTTCGACCTGGACCGTTGGAACCAGTCGGGCTTTACCACGATCGACTTGCAATACCAGCCGTATCCAACCCTCGGAGAACTACCGTTAGGTCTAGAGGGCGTGCCCTGGGGTCGCAGCATGCACCACCAGGAGTTTTATCTCGACCACGACCTTTTCGATCACGAAATGGCGCATGTGTCGGACATGATTCGTTACCAAATCCGGGACGAACAGGATCTGACCGACCCCGATGAGATCACTTACACGGCGGAAATATTTTCGTTCCTGCACGAAAAGTATCCCAATATTTTGCTCAACACCGATGTCGGCATGTCGGTGATTGAAATGCGGAACTTTATGCAGCAGGCCAAACCTGACCTGATTATGAATCAATCCTATCCCTTTTACGACGCCTTGGCGAATGTTGGTGGCAGCCCATGGCTGCTCTATGAAAACCTCTCCCTGTTTCGCGAGGCGGGCCTGGCTGGCAACGATGGCACGGGTAGCCGCCCGATTCCCAATGGGGTCTTTACCCAAAAATTCTTCCGTAGCGGACACACCGTCTCCGACTCCGAAGCCCGACTCCAGGATTTTGCGGCCTGGGCATTCGGGTTCAAGGTGGTCGACAGTTTCTTCTACGATTCTGTACCCGGCGGTGACCTGCAAGCGGTGTTGTTTTCTGGCGTTGGCACCGACAACCCCACGTCACTCTTCTATCAAGTTGCCGAAACCAACCGGCAAAGTCTGAACCTGGGCCCGGCGCTGGTTCGGTTGCTGAGCACCGACGTACGACTCCAAATGGGCCGACACCCAGGAGGTCTGACCAACCCGGTACCCGAGGGCGTGGTGACCTGGAACGCCGATGCAGACCCTTATATTACTGACATTACCGCAACGAACCTCGGCTCGAAAAACGGTGGCTACGAGGGGGACGTGGTGATCGGCTATTACGAACCGTTGCACCCGGCGTTCACCAATTCCGGCTTCGAGGACGACATGTACTTCATGGTCCTCAACGGGCTGAGCGACCCCGATTCCAGCGGCACGGTAGCAGCGACCAGCCAGAAAATTCGGCTTGATTTCGATTTCAGTGGCGCCAGCATCTTTAACCTGCAGCGGCTCAGCCGGAACACGGGCCTGGTCGAAACGGTCAACCTCATCCACGACGGTGGATCTCGGTATCACCTCGACCTGGTCCTTGAGGGTGGCACGGGAGACCTGTTCAAATTGAACAATGGGGGAACCTTCGTTTCCGGCGACCTGCCCACGATTGGCCCGGGTGACTACAACGCTGACGGTACGGTTGACGCGGCCGATTACACCCTGTGGCGGGACGGACTTGGTACCAAGTACATCCAAGCCGACTACGCCGTTTGGAAGGCAAATTTTGGCATCGCGACCTCCGGCAGCGGCTCTGGTACGGCCGTTCCCGAACCCACGGCGGTGGCGTTACTGATGGGCACCACGCTGGTGGTGATGTTCGCACGAGTTGGCCGGGTTCAGAAATCCCGGCACCGGGGCGTGTCGTAGAGGGTTATAGAACACTCTGGAGCGTCGTTGGTAAGCCAATCGAGCTGTCGGTCGCCAACGAAAGTTACCGCGTCGTTTTCTCTGACTTGACCGGTGGTCGTTGGAGAACCAGCTTGCCGCGGGAAATCGCAATCCGTTGGCAGCCTGCCCACGAAAGAATTGGGAGCTTACTCGCTCTGAACCTCTTCCCCGGCATAGGTTGAGAGTGTCTGCCACAGGTAGGCATCAATCGTATCCAGATAGAAGCTCACGTGGCCATCGACGAACGCAACGTTCACCCCACCCGGGTGATGGCTGCGGGCTGCTGCGAACTCACCGCCACCCCGCGGCTGAGGATTGCATGGCAGGCCATGATCAGGCATGTGGTGACACCAGAACACCGAAATTGCGTCGCCGGCGCTGGAATTGGGAGTGAGCAAGTGCGTGTACGAAGCCGTTCCCATCCAAATGTGGGCCCACGTACCGCGCAAGTCACCCCGGGCACCCGGGCTGGATCCTCCCGGAAAGGCATCGACCTGGCCGGCAAGAATTTCGCCGACCATGACGGTCTGCGACGTACCATCGACAATTGTTTTAAGCTTGCGGCCGTAGTTGCTTCCTTGGATGCGGAACACGCCATCGGTTTCCAGATCGTCCCCGTCGTAATTGGCGTCCTCCGGGCTCGCACCCGAGTAATGTCGATCTGGGTTCGCATTAGGGGCATGCGTGGTACTTCCAAAGCAACCGGCGTAGTTGGAGCGGGCATACCTTCCGCCCTCGTGAATTCCCCACGTGCGGCCCTGCGAGTCATCGCTGGGGCAAACATAGACCGCAGGTTGGACCTTCGTGATCCCCTCGTTGCCGTAAATGCCGACAAATCTGCCGTCAATTGTCTTGTAGAAGTCCCATTGATCGTGGAGTGCGGTTTCCTCGATAAAGGGCATGATCGGCAGAAACAAGGAATATTCGGTCCTGACAATGATCATTCCCCCTCTTCTTCCTGGTATTTCCTCCCTGTAATTGCCCCCGGCGGGTAACCGCCCGTTGTGATGTTCAAACAGGAGTACTGTCAGCCCGATCTGCTTGAGATGATTGGCACATTGCGTCCGTCGCGCGGCTTCACGGGCGGACTGAACCGCCGGCAGCAACAGGGCAATGAGAATCCCGATAATAGCGATCACCACCAAGAGTTCAATCAAAGTGAAACCGTGCCGTGGACACTTCTGTTCTTGGCGTTGCATGATTGGCGGTATAAGACAATTGCTGGTGGAGATGTCCCTAACCAATTCTATCATAGAGACCGGGTGTAGAACAATTTTTACCCGTCATTTTAACGGTGTAGCACGAATTCGAACGATTTATGACTCCCTTTGACCACGTCGGCAGTTAGCTCACTTTGTTGGTTGTAGCGGGCGGGTATGTATTGTTCATACTGATCGATCATTCCATTTTTTGCTTTCGGATCCATCATTTGCGCCGTCGAATCGAAAACTTGCTTGCCGGTCTTGCGCTGGGCGGTAATCTGCACGCGAAATGTTCCCGCCATCGTGCCCCCTTCGGCGGGAATGGAAAAATGCCCGTCAATGATCTTGCCTCCGGCGGTTGGGCCGGGTGTCCCTGACAACGGGAAAAACGTGATGTCGCCGGCCGGTAATGGTTGACCGTCAAATGTGACGGTTCCCTCCAGTGGCTGCCTGCCATCATGGTTGCATCCACACACCACCACGCAACAACCAAGACTCAGCACACCGGCCGCTTGAAGCCAAATCCATTTCATTCGTAAAACCATGCTATCGGGTAGACTCGCATCACAGACTGCTGCCTGGCTAGCTTTTGCTCGGCAATGCCGAGCCACGGACTGCCACGGCTGTAGCGGAGAATAACATTGTCGCCCACAACATCAAGATTCGGATAGTGGAAGTAGGCCCATTTGTCCGGCAACGGACCGACCCAGTCGCGTGCCCGTACCATCTTGACAGGAAACTCCGCCGGCAAGCGGTCGCGATCCTCCAGGCCCACGCTCCGCTCGATCGTTTTGAAGTGCCCCCAGCTGTGCCCGCCGTCGGTGGAAATTGCCGACGACAAGCGGCCGCGCCGATACCCACGTCGAATCTCCTCGCGAGACATCTGGTTCCAGACGACCAGCAGGTCCCCGGTCTTGGGCAGCGTGACCACGAGGGCGGGAGATTCGGAACTGGGCAGCTCCGACGGCACCACTGCTCACCACCGTCGGCACTGAAACTTTGAACTAACCGTCCCACGGTCGAGCGGGCCAACAGGGCAAAGCAGTTTCTAGTTTCAGTCATCGACAGCTGCGAGAGGGAGGGGAGATCTAAGGGACGGATCTCATTCATAAAACCACTCGATTGGATATATGCGCATCACCGATTCTTGCTTTTTCAAGTTCTGTTCAGCGACACCCAAGAGGGGACTTCCCCGGCTGTAACGAACAACGACCTGGCCTCCAACCACATCCAAGTTCGCATAGTGAAAATAAGCCCAGCGGTCGGGAAGCGGGCCAACCCAGTCACGGGCTCGTACCATTTGTGCGGGGAATTCCGGTGGTATCCGGTCGATAGCCTCAAGCCCCTCACTCAACTCCAACGTCTTGAACTTCTGCCAGCTATGCCCGCCGTCGGTGGAAATCGCTGAAGACAAGCGGCCCCGCCGATAGCCACGGCGAATTTCCTCGCGAGATATCTGGTTCCAAACGATCAGTAAATCCCCCGTCTTCGGCAAGGCCACGACGAGTGCTGGCGATTCGGAGCTGGGCAGATCCGAAGGCACCACTGCAGACCAGTGCTCACCCCCGTCGGTACTGAAGCTCTGCACCAGCCGTCCGACAGTCGAGCGGGCCAACAGCAGCACGTTACCGTCTTTCGTTTCGGCTATCGTCGGCTCGAAACAGGATGTCTGGCCACAATTGCCGTTTGGTCGCCCCTGGAAGTCAAACCATCCCATCAACCCGCCAGGGTGCTTCTGCCAGGTTTGGCCCTGGTCGTCAGACCGAAAAACGATGCTGATCCCCATTTCTGGTAGGTGACCATGTCCTTCAACCTGGTATTTCTGGCCCCGCCAAAGTCCGTAGGAGCTGACGTCCAAATACTTCAGTTCGGGGTGAACGCTGTGCCCCTTCTCAATGCCACACAGCCCTTCCCAATATCCGGTGAGCAACAGCCGACCGCTCTTGAGCTGGATCATCGAATGGTACATCGGATGAAAGTCGGGGTAATCGTTGATCCGTGTTGGTTCGGACCAGCTCTTGCCTTCATCCATGGAGGAGGCAAAGTAAAGGGTCTCATCCTTGGATCCGTAAATGGCCAATCCGCCGGACTTCAGCTGTATCAACCCGCCGACTTCGATGGCACAGTTGAGCGGTTGCTCGTCGCCCCAAGTCCGACCTCCATCGGTGGAAATGCGGTAGGACTTGCCCTCGGCAAACATCAGCGAGCCATTGTTAAGCTCTACAATCCCTCCTCGATTGCTGATGACGCCCACGGTTTGGAAAATACCCATCGGAAGCGGCTGCTGCGAAATGCTGCTGGCGTCCTCTTGGGCCAGGCTGAGGTTGCCACAGCTGGCAGAAACAAACGCCCCGAGTACGATCGATTGAAGTGACGTCATGCAACGATGCAATGGTTCAGTCTTTGTACTTGTTTAATTGGAACGCACGAACCGGCCAATGTACCCGTCGAACCGAAACCGTGGCACTTCACCCTGGTCGACGTTCTTGAAGAACTTGGCGCCCGTTCTCTTTAATTGTCATTGTTGGCCGGTGGGATCACGAGGCATTTTTTTCTCAGTGCTTGTCTCGGTGCTTGCCTCAGTGCTTGCCTCAGTGCTTGCCTCAGTGCTTGCCTCAGTGCTTGCCTCAGTGCTTGCCTCAGTGCGGATTGTGCACCCATCCCGGCAGGAGAAAAAATAAAATTTTACGTGCAGATTATTGACAACTTAGGGGATCACGATTATGCTGGATGCGCAGAGTTTGTGCAAGCCTCCTTTACCTAAATGCAGGGGGCCTGCGTGGGAGAGCGGGCACTCAAACAGAAATGTATTCAAACGGAGAAGTACCGTGATATCAGGTCGGATTGCTTCGATTGCATTAGTCACCGTCGGATTGCTCGCATTCGGGTGGCCAGCGGAGGCGGAAGTCTTTGTTGAACACGTTGGCAACAACAACCCAACAAGCGAGGTTGGGGGCTGGAGCCAGTACGGAAAGCCGGGCGAGTTGGGGTTAACCGGCACATTGCCCAACTGGCAGACCGAGTGGGATGCTTCCGTACATAATAGTAATTACTACCGAGTCGTAGGCAATTCAACTCCCGTCCTGTCCAACGACAAACCGATTGACTTCGCTGTCGACGATCCGAGCGGGTGGACGGCCACGTGGAAAGTACAGCTGGTTTCGGCAGATTCCTTTGGCGAAATCTATTTCCAAGTCCAGGATGGCGATAACACGTTTGATTTGCGGTTATATGACGGGCTTCAAGCGGACGATCCCCTGGGAGCGTACGCCTACTTCGGTCAAGGCCCGCAACTCCAATTGGGCACGGTCGATCCCACAGATGATTTTCACACCTATCAGGTGGTGCTTGACGCCAAAGATAATTCAGATCGTTCGGACGATGAAATCTTTTGGTACTTAGATGGAGTTCAGCAATACCAGTTCTTCCGCCCAGTCCTGCCTGTGACACTCAACAATCGGGCTGAACTGGGCGTCTACCGGACGGGAAACTCGTATGACGGTACACCGTCAATCGTCAGGCATAACATCTGGCGTCTGGAATCGGGCCAAAACCCCTGCACGCCTGGCGATGACATGTGTCCGTTGCCTCCCCCTCCCGTAACAACCGGCGATTACAATGGCGATGGCACCGTCAATGCAGCCGACTACACCATGTGGCAGGACACGCTGGGAAATGTCCTCACCCTTGCGGGTACCGGGGCCGACGGTGATGAGAGCGGGACGATCGATGCGGGCGATTACACATTCTGGAAGGACCATTTCGGTGACGTGATCGCCAGCGGCACCACGGCGACCGTACCAGAACCGTGTTCGCTGATGCTCATTAGTCTGGTGATGTTGAAACTTGTGGTGTTCCGCTTTGGGCGCCACCGCACAGCCGGAAGGATGGGTTCGGGCGGTTGAGTGGTAACCACGGCCGAGAGAATCAGAAAGCAACTGCCTAACCGCGGTTACCGGTTCGGCAGATTATCTTTATATCTCCCAACCGGCACATCACTTACAGTGATTTGACCAAGCCGCAGGGTGCCGAAAAATATTGCAATCGCCGCCCCGAAAAACAGCAAGAAAAACCCCACTGAATCGTTGACAACACGATCAGACCATTTATAATCAGTACTGTTATGGTCCGGCCTTGTTTTGCCCCGGCGGGGTTGCCCTTGCTGTGGACGAAAACGGGTTGGTAATTGGGTAAAAAGGAGAGAAAGCTAATGTTTCGCCACAATTTGGATACAAAAAAAAGACCCCTATCGGTCTGTGCCTAAACGTGCCCAGGACGACAGTGGTTTTTTTTTTCGCCAGGTGGCAATACATGCAACTCCTTAGTTCGCTTTGGAATTCACATTGGGAGACGATTTAATGAACAGGACAATGATCATAGCCTTGGCGGCTTTTTTAGTAACCGCATTCGTTGGGGCGACCGTCGTAGACGCGGCAATTATGACCTCTGGTGGCGCGAACCCAGTCACGGATGAATTTTCCTCCAATGCAGGTGCCACGGGCACTTCCGAGGCTGGCCCACCGGCCAACTGGCGCATGATCTCTACCACTGGCTCTGGGTTCTACAGGACCGTGGGCACCGGCCCCGGTTATTCAGGCTCACCTGATAACGAACTGGAAGAAATCTTAGAAGGTGAGAACGGGTGGACAGCCACGCTGCAGGTCAAGGTAAATGCGGCCGTCAGAGACAGGACGGTATACATGTATGTTCAGGATGGCTTGGATATGTTTGACGTAATTATGTATGACGGCAGTGATTTCAGTTACGAGAACCCTGGGGCCTTCTATCGGCAGGCTAGCGGTCATAGCGTCGATAATCCCCCGGAGATTGGCGATACCGATCCAACCGTCTGGAATACCTATAAGATTGTGTTGGACGGCAAAGGAAACACCAACCCCGCAGATGACGAAATAACGCTGTGGGCGAATGGGGTAGTTGATGGTCCCGCGCTAAGCCGGTCAGACTTTCCCGACACGATCGACCGCGCCGAATTTGGCTTTGGCCGGATGGCTGGTGCGGGCTCGGCAGACGCCCATTATGGCCTCGTTAGCCTGGAAGCTAATCCAGCGCCGATTCCTGAACCGTCGGCACTGCTGCTGTTGGGCTTGGGTCTGACGGGCCTGATTGGTTGTCGCCGCCGAAAGTAAACCAGTCAATGGATATTCGATTCTCGGTAGGCTTGTTCCTGTTCATACAGGGACAAGCGACCGAGAATTTTCTTTTTGAGGACCTCTTGACCGGGTGTCGTTAGCAACTCCAGCGCCGACCTCGCGGTGCTGATCGCCAGGTCGTATTGGTTGGCATTGGCATAGGCCGCCGCCAGCGTGTCAAGCACCACGGGATTGGTCCGGCCTGTCTCGTTGGCAGCCCGCTGGGCGATCTGCAGTGCTTCTTCGGCTTGCCTCACATCCTGATCGGGATGCGTGGCCAAAACCCAGGCCACGTTGTTCATCAGGGCGACCGAATCTGGCTTGAGGACCATTGCGCGACGGAAATGTGTGAGTGCCTCCACCAGCTTTCCTTGCGATTGCAACAATTCCCCCAGGGTTTGGTGGGCGGTGACAAAATCTGGATTCACCGTGATGGCCTGGCGAAGATGCTCGATCGCCGCGCCTTGACGTCCCTGTGAGTTCAGGATTCGGACCAGGCCGGCATGGGCGGCCCCGTTCCCGGCATTGAGCTGAATCGCTTGATCATAGTGGTGCGCCGCCTGCTCGAATTCCTGCTGTGTCGACAAAGCATCTGCCAGGAATCGATGTGCCACATCAGATTCCGTCTTCAGTTCGACCGTCTTTCGCAAATGTCCGATGCCCTCGTCGAGTTCACCTTGTCGCACCAATAAAATACCCAGGTCGCCATGCGCTTCAGGGAGCAGGGGATTTAATTGAAGGGCGCGACGATAAGCTTGCACGGCACGGTCCGGATGTCCCTGTTCCCACAGGACTCGGCCCAGGCGGTTGTGGCCAACCGGGTCATCAGGCTTGATCACCAGGTACCGGGTCAAGTGGTCTGCTGCCTCGGCATGCTTGCCCTCCTCGGTCGCAATTTTCGCCAACAAAAAATGCCCTTCACTGATTCCAGGGTGTTGACTCACCAGTTTTTCGCAAATCTCTCGTGCCAGCGCAAACTCCTTGTGGTGAATGTGCCCGTGCACCTGGCTTGCCGGATCGTGCAGGGTGATCAAATCCTTGGGGTCACCCCGCGTGGGGTCGAGGGTGAAAATGTTGTCGTGGGCCGGCGCGGTGCCAGAGACATAACCCAGTTGGTTGAGATTTTGGACCGACTGTTCGTCTTGCAAGGATGGACCGCTCCCCTTGTGGGGCGACTGGATCTGCAACATCTCTTGCAGTTGTTTAAGCATGGCATCCGCACGTTCGGGATCGTGGTCGACCAAATTGCTCGTCTCACCGGCGTCGGCCTGGAGGTCGTATAATTCGGGCCGTGTGGTGTGAATGAATTTCCAGCCAGGAGTGACCAGTCCACAAAGGGGATCGGCGTTGTACCTGGTCGGTGTGATGCTTTCGCAGTACTGCGGTCGCTGGGGGTCGCCAGGCGGTCGACCCCAAATCCACCCAGAGCGGTCCGTCCCCTGAACCGGGGCGGGCATTTCGATGCCGACCAGCCCGCAGATGGTTGGCGCAATGTCGACCACTCCCACCAAGGCGTCAATTCGGCGGGGCTCGGTTTTGCCGACCTCCACTGGGCCGACCTCCACTGGGCCGACCTCCACTGGGCCGACCTCCACTGGGCCGGCGCCCGTTGCGCGGGGAAGCTTGACGATCCAGGGGACTCGTAACACGCCCTGGTAAATAAAGTACGTGTGCGTCACTTCGCCATGTTCTCCCAGCATTTCCCCATGGTCACTGGTGACAATCAGCAACGTCGTATCGTAAATCCCCAGGTCTTTGAGCTTCTTGATGACTTCGCCGATGCAGTCGTCCGTGTAGGCAATCTCGCCGGAGTACGGATGGTCGAGAAAACGGTCTGCCCAAGGCCCTGGGGCCTCGTAGTCCATGTGCGGATCAAAATAATGCAGAAACAAAAAACCCCGCTCGTGCTGGTGTTGGTCAAGCCAGTTGCACGCGTGAAGCGTCGTTTCGGCGCCCTTGCGTTCCACCGCCCCCGGTTCGTCGAATCGGTCGTTGTAGTCGTCGAACCCCTGGTCCAGGCCGTAACGGGAATCCAGGACGAAGGCGCTGATGATTGCCCCGGTGACAAAACCGTGATCACGCAGGACCTCGGGCAACGTGGTAAAAACGTCGTCCAGATAATACGTGCCGTTGTCGTGTACGCCGTGATAAGGAGGAATGGTGCCGGTCAACATGGTGCTGTGCGCCGGCAACGTTATCGGGGCTGGGCTGACCACGTTTTCAAACAGAATTCCCTCTTGTGCAAGGGCGTCAAGATTCGGGGTGTATGGCTCGCTGACTTGCCACGCGGCAGAGGCACCCGTCGAAGCTGGTCGCTCGTAGCACTCCAGGTGGTCCGCGCGACATGTGTCGATGCTGATCAGCACAATGTGGGTGGGCTGGATCGCAGGAAGGGGTTTCGACGGACGAAACCACACCGCCGCCGCGATGCCAACCGCAACGACAACCACGACCAACAACCATGTTGCGTTCTTACTCATGCTTTCGCGCATGCTCATGCTGGATGGAGTGGTTCATGGCAGAATAATGTCAGCTGCGGGTGTGGTACGGACATCGCCAGCCAGGCCGGCAGGCACCATCGGGCCATGCGCCGATGACGTTCTCGGGGCACGTTGTGGGTATTCTGTGTGGCCTAAGTAACCAACAACCAGACAAGGGCAACCAGACAAGGGCACTGTGGAGTCTCCATGTATTGTAGGCAACTCGCCAACTTTGGTTAAGCACCTTCGCTCGAAGCAGCATGTCCAAGATCTCGCAGGCCGCGCAGCTTGCCGCCTAACGACCCGAAGTTTCCGGTTTCCCAGCGGGTTCCCGGTGCGATAAATCGCGTCTTGACCGCTACCTGCTCCAACCAATCTCGAGCAGACCTGACTATAAACTCTAGG
>Ga0315336_1005215_pt1 | contig 14420 bp, 11 predicted proteins | sample ASW5metaG_FD_204512 | JGI IMG/M metagenome (GOLD analysis project Ga0315336, IMG submission 204512) | Ammonia-oxidizing marine archaeal communities from Monterey Bay, California, United States - ASW #5 | ecosystem: Environmental > Aquatic > Marine > Intertidal zone | place: USA: California...
CGTTCGATGTGCAAGTGGATGATGAAGAAGCCGCGCCCCTCGTGACGTCACATATCGGAAGCGATAACTATCAGGGTGGGCGTCTTGCTGGCGAAAGCATGATGGCCGTAACCGACGACACGGGCAGCGTCGCCATCATCTCGCTTCCCGAGGTCACGTCGTGCATTTTGCGTGTTGATGGATTCCGCGATTACCTCAAAGAGAACAACAGCAAGCTCACCATCGTGACAGAACTCTCTGGTAAAGGCAGCCGTGACGAAGGCTATTCCGTGGCCACAGACATCATTCAGGCGCATCCGAATATTTCGGGCATTTTTGCGATCAACGATCCGTCGGCCTTGGGCGCGTATGCCGCCGTCGTAAAAGCGGGACGCGAAGACGATATAATGATCGTCGGGTTCGACGCATCACCCGCAGGCAAACAGGCGGTCTTCGAGAAGAAACTCTACGACACACCGCAGCAGTTTCCCCGCAAGATGGCCGTGGGCACTGTCGAAGCGTTCATCAAGTACCTCGAAGGCGAGCCGGTACCCAAGAAGAATCTTATCCCATGCGAGCACTACGTGTACGACACGTCCGTGTCCGATGAGGCGCGCATTCAGGAACAGTGGTAAAGCCTCATCATTCCCACACGACCAAGTTGTAGCCTTCTAAACCCGGATTTCCCATTTTGAAAGGTCATCTTTGGAGCCGTCGATATCGTTTAACCATATGAACAAAGGATGTTGTCGTGGTGAAGACACAAAACAGCAGCGAATCCAATGAGTGAAACGAAAAAGAGCACGCTACGAGTCGATTTTGTACACTTCGGCTTGCTAAAATACGGTGCTTGAAAGCATGCCCTAGTGGTTGCGAGCAGGTCCATATGGGAAATGTCGGCCAAATGGAAAATCTCGAGTAGAATGCCCGACACTGCGTCTAAACAGGAAAATGGCCATGGATGAGAAGATCCGCGCGGGGATGCGCGAGTGGTATCTACCGACTTTCGAAAACCCGGCGTTGACGCCTGCGCCGCCGTTAAACGATGCGACGGTGGCTATTGTAACGACGGCGGGGCTGCGTAAGCCGGGGGACAAGAACTGGAAAGCGAACGAACCCGGTTTTCGGGTGTTCGACGCGGATGACCGGGACATCAAATTCGGTCATCTCAGTCCCAATCTGGACTACTCAGGGGTTGCGGTGGACCTCAATGTAATGTACCCCATCGACCGTCTCCATGAACTTGCCGAGCAAGGCGTCATCGGCTCTGTCGCCGCACGTCACTATTCGTTTATGGGCGGGCTGGACGACGACGTGGCGGACATCCTCATGGATCCCGGAAAAGCGGTGGCGCAAATGCTCAAGGAAGATGACGTCGATATTGCGCTGCTCACGCCGATATGACCGCTGTGTACGCGCACGGTCGGTGCGCTTGCACACAAGCTGGAATCCGAAGGTCTGAGCACGGTGGGCATATCCCTTATCCGTGAACATGCCGAAGGCACCAAAACACCGAGGTCGCTCTATTGCGAGTTTCCCTTTGGACGCCCCATGGGTGAACCCGGGGATGCCGCGTTTCAGCGTCGCGTGCTGGAGGCGGCCTTCGCACTCCTCGAGGCGCCGGAAGGCCCGGTTCTGGTCGATTTTCCCGAAACCATTCCCGATGCAAACGAGGAGCCGCTCACGTGCCCGCTTCCGCCGCGGTCCGACGACGGGCTACCGGAGGAAATCGCCGAAGCGAAATCGCTTCGTCCAGCCTACGAGCGCGCCAAGACCGAATACGGCCGCACGAATGTCGGACGGCTCGTTGACGCCGACGGCATGTCCGAGGTCATTGAGAGCTTGATTCGAGTCAAGGAAGGGATACCCGTTAACAAAGCCGGTTTCCCAAGAAACGACATCTTTGAATCGACTAAAGATCTGAGAAGCTACTACGAGGAGGCCGCCGTCGGTTTGGCCGGTCACATCCCGAAGGCCCGCGCAGCCGAATCCTGGTTCTATCAGAAAACGGCCACGGGAAAGCTCATGAAGGACGTCAAAGTGAAGCTTCAAGCTGCCGACTGGCCCCACGCGGACGGCCTCACCCCGGGGACGCAGAGATAGGAGACACGGGGGAAGCACACTGAATTCAGCCATTGTTCAGGAACTCTTGGTTGTCGATGTTGGTAGATTCGATAAGTAAGGCAAATGAGCGATGCGTGATCTGTTAAGAAGGTACCCGGTGCGACGATTCGTTAGCCTCATTTTCCTCTATGGGAAAACGAACCATTCCATTGCGCCCTTTACCGAAGCAGTATCGGGTGAAGCGTTCTTCTTTGGCGATGCGAAACACCTGCGTCTTCGAGCAGCTCCACCGCTTGATCAGGTCAGCGGCGGATACCAGGTGCTTTTCCGGTTCCTTCTTTTTCTTCCCAGATACCATTCCAGACTCCAACGCTATTGCGCGACGTCGACCACGTTCGCGAAGGATTTGCCATTAGACTTACGGTGAGCAACGGTAATGGTCAATACGAGACCCACCACGCGCTGCAAGTCAATGGTCCCGTCTGCGGCGGGATGCACGTCGAGTATTTCCATAAGGCGTTTGAATTGACGAAGCCCTGCGGCGTGCACGAGTGAGTAGTTCTGGCTAAACACGTTCTCGTGCGCATTCCGTCGCGCGGGAGCATGACTCCATACCGGTTTAGGGCCTCATTTTTGGGGACACTTCCTGACTGTTCTGAGGGTAACCGTTGAATCGGGCGTGCGGATTTCATAGTTTGGTAGGCGAGTCCGAACCAGGGCTGTGCAATTCTATTTGGCTAATCCGATTTTGGGAGAGAGCGTGTGCGAAAGGCGTTAGTTTTGTCCACGGTACTTGCGGTGATGTGCGGGTGGGCGAGTGCCCAAGAGGGCGCGGATGCAGAGGCTGACGTCCTGGCCGCAATCCAAGCCTTCAGTAATGCGTCGTTAAACGGCGATATCGAAGTGCAGTTGGACTTTTATACGGACTATTGGTTCGAAGACAACGGTATGACGAAGGCCGAACTTAAAGGGTACTTGGAGGAGGATGGGGGTAAGGGTTCATCGTTCTCATTAGACGACGCTAAGGTGATGATCGAGGACGTCAACAAAGCCACGGTCGATTACGTAGAGCTTCAATCGGGGACTGGGGGCGGCACGTTTAGCTTCGTCATGTTACTGGAGGCCGACAACGTTTGGCGGTGCGCGGTAATGTCCCGAACCAAGGATCCCGATTTTGATGCGGAAACGGCACGCAGGCTCCGGGAGCGGATTCTCAACGATCCGGAGCGTCCTGGCTATCACTTTGTGATACCGGAAGGAATCGCGATGCCATTCGATCCGAATGGGGCGATCTTTTGGAAGGGCCGGTACCATCTCTTCTATATCTTCCAAAGCTCCCAGACCGGGCAGGTGGCCGATCACTGGGGTCACATGTCGAGCACGGATTTGTTTCACTGGCGCCACCATCCCACCGGTTTGCTGGATGGGATGTATAGCGGAAATGCGTTCATCAACAAAGATGGTGTTCCAACGATTTGCTACCACCAGGTTAAAGAGGGAAACGCGATGGCGGTCGCCCTTGACGATGATCTGAACGAGTGGGAAAAGCTCGACTCCAATCCCATTACGCCCGAAACGAAGGAAGGCGATGAGCACCATGGCAAGTATCGCTCTTGGGATCCGTTTGGGTGGGTTGAAGACGACATGTATTACGCCATCTTCGGAGGCGCAAATCCTGGTGTTGCGAAAGCGCCCACGCTTGGTGGTGAATGGAAATACGTCGGCGATTTGTTTGCCCACGGTGTTGAAGGCGTATCGCTTGACGAGGACGTGTCTTGCGCTGACCTCTTCAAACTGGGCGACAAGCATGTGCTCCTGTGCATCAGTCACGCCCTCGGTTGCCGTTATTACGTGGGCGAGTGGAAGAACGAACAGTTCTATCCCGAGTCGCACGCGCAAATGAGCTGGGTGGACAACTCGTACTTTGCGCCGGAAAGTCTAGTGGACGATAAAGGTCGTCGAATCATGTGGGCCTGGATCTTTGACGAGCCTGAATTCCGCGTACGTGACGAACAAGGCTGGTCGGGCACGATGGGTTTGCCCAGGGTTCTGACGCTGGGCGATGACGGACTATTGCGCATGGATGTTCCGGAAGAAATCGAAACGCTTCGATATGACGCTTTCCAAAAAGAAGACCTCTATTTGCAGAATGGCGAGGATTTGGTGATTGAGGAAATCGCCGGTAACAGCATTGAACTTATGATCGAAGCGGAATTCGCCGAGGACACAACGTTTGGTGTCAAGGTGTGCGGGTCACCGGACGGAGAAGAAGGGACGTACATCTATTACGATCCGAGCGAAGGTGCAATAAAAATTGATACGCGAATTTCCGGACCTGAAGATACGCCAAAGACCGTCGAGGCGGGTCCGTTTGAATTGAAAGACGGTGAGCGGTTGAAGCTCCGTGTGTTCGTCGATAAGTCCGTCGTCGAAGTATTCGCCAATAGTCGTCAGGCGGTGATGCGGCGGATCTATCCTTCCAAACCAGACAGTGTGGGCGTGAGCTTATTTTCGAAAGGCGGCGCAACTGAAGTGCATAAGCTCGAGTCTTGGAAGATCGCGCCTTCGAATCCGTACTAATTTCATCCCATCTAGTAAGAGGAGCAATTACTCAAGATGAGCCGATCCAATAGGAATGCGATAACTGTTCTACTCGCAACCCTGGTGCATGTGTCCACTGGTTGGACGGCGGCAGCATACGAGTTAGGCGAAGATTCTAAACGGCAGGACGGTGTGCCCGAAGGTACCATTACGAAGCATACGTTTGAATCCAGCAGCATCTATCCCGATGCCTCGCATGATTACTGGGTGTATGTTCCGGCACAATACAAGGGGGACAAGCCCGCGTGTGTAATGGTCTTTCAGGATGGTCAGGCCTATGTCCATGAACAGGCCGGTGTGGCGGCGCCGGTTGTCTTCGACAACCTTATTCACAAAGGCGAAATGCCCGTGACGATTGGCATTTTTGTCAATCCAGGCAGAAAAGACACCGCCTACGAACTACGTGAGCAACAATACGTTCCAGTCAATGACTCGTACGCGCGTTTCTTGTTGGAGGAAATCATTCCGGAAGTTGATAAGGAGTACAACCTAGTCGACGATGCTTCGGGGCGGGCGATCTGTGGCATGAGCGACGGCGGCTTGGTTTCCTTCACGGTCGGCTGGCATCGTCCAGATGCCTTCTCGAAAATCGTGAGCCATATCGGCAGTTACACGCGTCTTCGAGGCGGATCGGAGTATCCTTACCTCATTCGACAAACCCGCGATAACCCGAAGCCCATTCGGGTGTTTCTTCAAGACGGCGATGCCGACCTAAATCTACTGCAGGGAAACTGGACGCTCGCGAACCTTGAAATGGAATCCGCCTTGATGTTTGCGCGCTACGACTATCGATTCGAGATGGGGTCGGGCGGACATGATTTGCAACATGGTGGCGCGATCTTTCCGGATACGATGCGTTGGATTTGGCGTGATTACCCTGGTGTAAAAGGAGCGGATAACGGCCCCGATCTCGATGCCGTGGCCGGTACGTGGGAGGTGGAAACCAATTCGATGGGCAATATCTCCAACAGCACACTGGACATCGCGATCAAGGACGGCGCACTAACCGCGAAGCTCACGGACGAGAAGCATGGCGAGCTCAAGGTTAAGTCCATTCGCTATGAGGACGGCATCCTGCAATACGCGTACGTGCAACGAGCCTCGCTTTGGGGTAAAGAAGCGGAGGACTTGGATTACGAGAAGGACTCTGAAGACACCAAAGACGGGAAAGGATCGAAGAAATCCAAGGACGCTAAAGCCTCCAAGAATGAAAAAGATGCCAACGCCGAAAAGGATTCCAAGTGGACAAAGGAATCCAAAAGCGGTAGGGGCGATATGACCACCTGGTTGAAAGTAGACGGCGATACCTTCAAAGGCGCGTTGAGTATGGAACAGGGCGAGGCGTTCGATCTTCCAATCAGGGGCCAGCGGACTTCTGGGTCAAACTGATTTCAGGTCGTGGTTGCGTTCGTGAGAGGGAACACTATGAGCCGGGTTGCGATGCTTGCAATGTTGATTCTACTCGGCGTTAACGCTAGCGCGTTCGGGGGAACGATCTATTTCACCGGGTCGAACGATGCGAAACCTTTGGTTCAGGCATCTGGTGATCTCAATCTGGATATGGAAAACTTCTTGTCCTCTGGGACCGGAAAGTCGACGAATTTGATAGAAGAGTTCGCCGAAGTAAAAGCCACCACCGTCGCCGGTATGGGCACGCTCACGGTGATCATCGCGAACCCGAGTACATCCGGCTGGATGTTCTTCAATCTGTATTCTGCTGACGGTGGTGAAATTCAGGTTGGCATTGGCGACAATTTAGAAGACGGTACGATCAGCGCGTATGTCACGCTCGATGCCAAAACGAATTTCGAAGTGCCGAATTCTGATAATGCGGTTGGATACCGGCTTTCGTCAGACCGCTCGACATTGGGGATTGAGACCACCCTGGATTACGGGAAGACCTGGAATGCGGGATTGTCGTGGGGGATGGACAGTCTTCCAGAAGGCCTCACGGGCGATCGGGTAATCGACGTGATAGCGCTTGGTGCTTATGACGCAACGGCGGGCTATTGTCAGGTATCGTGGGCGTGTGACGATTTTGAAGACCTCAATGCGCCTAACCCATCGTGCACCGTTGAGGACGATGGGTGAAGTATCGGAATCGCGTGTTGGCGCTATGAAAAACCTTTGGAGAGCAAATCATGTCTATCGCTAGAATTTTCACGCTAATGTCGTTGACGGTTATCGCCTGTACGGCCGCCGATGCGCAGCGCATTCTTTTCCTTAGCAAGTCGTCAGGGTTCGAACATTCGGCGATTAAAGCTCGTGATGACGGGGGCAATCATGTCGCGGATGTACTCGAGGCCTTGGCGGAAGAAAACGGCGCTTCGGAATTCACAGCAACGAAAGACGCCAGCCTTATCAATGCGGAGAACCTCACGAACTACGACCTCGTAATTTTTTACACCTCAGGTGAATTGACCGAGGCCGGGGGCGACAAATCGAAAGGCATATTCGCAGGCGATGGGAATACGCCGATGGGTAAGGATGGTCTCAGCGATCTCATTGAGTGGGTGGAAGGCGGTGGAGCGTTTCTGGGATTCCATTGTGCCAGCGACACATTGCATTCATCAGACGACGAACTGTCCGCGTACGTCAAGTTTCTTGGCGGGGAATTCCGGATTCATGGCGCACAATTCACGGGTACCGTCCGCACTGTTGATGAAGACCATCCGGCGATGATGGGATTTCCCCAGGATTGGGAGATAAAGGATGAATGGTATCTCTTTAAGAACCTGAACAAAGACCAAATGCACGTGCTTGCAGTCCTGGACGCGGGCGAAGAGCGATCGAAACAAGAGATGTATGACACGTCGCCTTATCCGGTCGTCTGGTGCAGCGCGGTCGGCGAGGGTCGAGTGTATTTCAACGCCATGGGCCACCGCGAAGACGTCTGGACGAACGAGCAATTTCAACAGACAGTCGTAACCGCTGCAGGTTGGGCACTGGGTGAGGGCGACGCCGATGCCGAGCCGAACTACACTGACGTCGTTGAGGAATAGTTGCGACTTATGATCGAGACGAGGTTCTAGCGCATGACGAGCAATGGGATCGTGCGTCTAATGGCCGCCTCCCTTTTTGTTGTTCCTTGTTGCGTCGCCGGGGCTGCGGAACGCATCTCACACCGGTCGTATTATCTAGATAGCGTTCGCGGTTCGGATGAGAATCCGGGTACAGAAGCCGCGCCTTGGAGAAGACTAGAGCGACTTGAAGGCCTCGCCTTGAATCCAGGTGACCACGTGTATTTCGTTCGCGGTTCGAGTTTTCATGGCGGTGTCACCATTGCATCGTCGGGTACGGCGGATGCGCCGATCACATTTGCTACATCGGGCGAAGGCGCGATGCCGAGGTTTACGAATACGGACATTGGTCACTTAAATGGAAATGTCTTTCTCGTCACCGGGAGCCACGTCATTGTCGATGGGCTTTACTTTCACAATGGGCCGGCATCGCCACCGAGTTTGAAGCCGTCTCCCGTCCGAAAGATGGGCGCTGTCTTTATAGCGCCAGGCGCCAGCCACAACATCATTCGCAATTGCGAGGTCTTCAATTATCCCGTGGGGTTCCAGAGCTATGGGGCGCATTGCCTGATCACCAAGAACTACATTCACGACTGCACCGGCTTCTTGCGTTATCCCGGATGGGGGCCCGTCGGGATTATGGTCGCCTCTTCACATCATGAGATTTCTCATAACCGAATCGAAAACTATATCGCCATCGGCGGATCTTGGGGATCCGATGGTGGTGCCATTGAGATCGATTCAGGTGGCCCGAACCTTCGGAAGGACATCGAAATCCACCACAACATCTCGGTGGGAAACCAGGGATTTCTCGAAGTGACCAAGGGGGCCGAAGCAGGCGATCCTTCGAATATCCACGTCCATCACAATATCAGTGACGATTGGCAACAATTCATCTTGTTCTGGGGTGGACGCGACAGTTTGGTGGAGCATAACACCGTCCTTTGCAGGCGAGAACAGAATAGTAACGTACACCTGGTCTTCGCTTTTCTGAAGGACACGGTCGACGATATACGGGTTCGGAACAACATTTTCGCTGTAGGTAATGGTCTCCAAATTTTCGGCGGCACCATTCCTTATAACGCTGCACAGGATTACGACCAGCCGAGGGAACACAACCTATATTTCAGTCTCGATGGCAGTGTGCAGGATCCATGTGGCATGCCACTGGGGCCGGGGGATGCTGTGGGGGATCCGATGTTCATGAATTTGGAGACGATGGATTTGCGTCTTCGTTCTGATAGCCCGGCGATTGATGCGGCAGGAGATTCGAGTTTGCTACTCGATTTTGACGGCAAACCAAGAATTTCTGGTCAGGTCGCCGATATGGGTGCTTTTGAATTCCAACCACGGGAAAGGCAACACGATGAGTAAGGATCGCATCATGAGACGATCGGCTTGGATGATTTTGTCGGCCGTTTTTTTTGTATCCCAAAATGCTATTGCGGAGGAAGACATCGTCGTCGCAGATTTCGAAGGCGATGGGTACAACGGCTGGACGGTTGAAGGTAAAGCTTTTGGGGACGGGCCGGCATCAGGCATGCGGCCGGGCCAGCGGACCGTAGCCGGTTTTCTGGGCGACGGTCTCGTCAATTCATTTGCGGGTGATGGTGGAAAACTTATCTCACCGGTATTCAAGATCGAACGCGATCATCTCAATTTCTTGATTGGGGGTGGCTATACCGGAGATAGTTCCGTCCAATTGCTCGTGTCCGACGATGGTGATTGGGAAGCCATTGAGACGGTGCAGGGACGGTCGTACGCAATATGGAAGACCCAGGTATTGCGATGGGAAAGCTGGGACGTTTCCCAACACCAGGGCCTTAATGCCCGCATCGAAATCGTGGACGACGCACCCGGCGAAGAGGGGTTTATCGTCATCGATCATATTGTCCAAAGCGACGAAGATTTTACAATCCCGCTGGAAGACTTTACCCGCGAACTCGCCATCACGCAGAATTATTTACACTTTCCTGTCGGGATGGACGCACCTTCACGTCTGGTCAGGCTGAAGCGCGACGGAAAATCGGTTCGCGAGTTTGAAATCCAATTTGCGTCCGATGACCCAGACTTCTGGGTCTATCTGGAGACGCACGAGTTTCGTGGCGAGACGCTCACGCTTTCGGCCGATCAACGACGGTACGAAGCCGCCAACGTGCTCGAATTGGTTTCGGAAGGTTCTGAACCCAAGAACTTCAACACGTATTACACGGAAGCGTTACGTCCGCAGTTTCATTATTCCAGTCCGCGTGGTTGGAACAACGATCCCAATGGCATGGTCTATTACGATGGAGAGTATCACTTGTTCTACCAGCGCAATCCGTTTGGATGGGACTGGGGCAACATGACATGGGGGCACGCGGTCAGCACGGACATGTTGCATTGGGAAAACCTGCCCGACGCGCTTCATCCCGATGCTTTCGGCACCATGTTCTCGGGCACCGCTGTGGTTGATACGAAGAATGTGGCCGGATTCAAGACCGGCGATGAAGATCCGATCCTACTTTTTTATACTTCGGCTGGCGGTACGAACCCATGGTCCAGAGAGGTGCCGCATACTCAGTCCATCGCGTACAGCAACGATCGCGGCCGGACGTTCACAAAGTACGCCGGCAATCCCATCGTTGACTTCATCGAGAAAGGCAACCGCGACCCGAAGGTCCTTTGGCATGAGCCCTCACGACAGTGGTGCATGGTCCTCTTCATTCAGGAGGACGAGCTGGGGTTCTTCACGTCGGGCAACCTGAAGGATTGGACAGAGCAGAGCCGGGTCAAAGGCTTCTTTGAATGCCCAGAGTTATTCGAACTACCTATCGATGGCGACCCGGACAATATGAAGTGGGTGCTTTATGGTGCACTGGGCGACTACATGATCGGCGAGTTCGACGGAAAGGCATTCAAACCGGAAACCGAAATCATAAAGTATAGTCATAGTCAGTATTTTTACGCTTCGCAGACGTTTAACGACATCCCGGAGGAGGACGGACGTCGTATCCAGATCGGTTGGGCTCGGTATATGGACATGCCTGGGATGCCGTTCAACCAGATGATGAATTTTCCTGTCACCCTCACCCTCAGAGCCACCAACGATGGCATCCGCATGTGCCCCATGCCCATCCGTGAAATTGAGACGTTGTATGAAAGCGAGACGACATTTGAAGAGAAAGCGATCGAATCCGGAGAAAATCTACTCAGTGAATTCAAAGGCGATCTCTTCGACATCGACGCCAACATCGAGATTTCAGACGCTGATCGCGTGGGCTTCAGAATTGGTGGAGTCGAAATTGTCTACGACGCGAATGAAATGAAACTGTCCTGCGACAACCAAGGAGACGAGGGTGTCTCCAAAAAAATTGAAAAGGACAAGGTGTCCGGCAAGACATCCGCCACCCTTAAGCCCATCGCAGGGCATATCCAACTCCGAATACTCGTGGACAATTCTTTTATTGAAATTTTCGCCAACAACGGCGAGGTCTTCATGCCTATGGGGGCGGTTGCTGGCGAAGGCCAGGACAAGGGTTTGGAGCTGTTCGCCGAAGGCGGCCGCGCCATCATCAAATCCCTATCAATTCGTGAATTGGAGTCGGTCTGGTAGGCGAACAGAAGTCATCAGGAGTTAGTCGGAAGTTTCGTTGCATCCGAAACTTGACGGTTTATCGAGGAGCGTTGAACGTGCGAAAAATGTTTGAGTTTGGCATTTCGATGGTTGTGACGCTGGCCGCATTTGCGATGGCGTCGCCCATCGCGAGAGCAGAACCGGGCGATGCCCCGCCCAACATTGTGTTGTTTTTCGTGGACGACTTGGGCTGGAGTGATGTGGGTTGTTACGGCAGCTCGTTTTACAACACGCCGAATATTGACGGGTTGGCTGCGGATGGTGTGCGTTTTACCGATGCGTATGCGACGTGTCACGTTTGTTCTCCATCCCGCGCGAGTTTGCTCACGGGAAAGTATCCCGCGCGAATAGGTCTCACCGATTGGCTGTCCGGTCGCCCGGATCATTCGTTTCAGGAACTGCTGAACGCGGAAAAGCTTCAAGCACTGCCACAGGATGAATACACGTTGGCCGAAGCGCTTAAGGCTCAGGGATACAGCACGGCCATTTTCGGGAAGTGGCATCTGGGCGAAGCGCCAGATGATCCGCTCTCGCAAGGATTCGATGTGTTCGCGCCGGACGGGTGGTACAAAGGCTGGCCGAAAGCCGGTTACTTTGCACCGTTCCAGATGGATGGACTGGATAGCGAGGAGGGCGCGTATCTAACCGATCGGCTTACGGACGAAGCGCTCGCATACATGGAGTCCAACAAGGACAATCCGTTCTTCCTATATCTTTCCCACTTCGCCGTACATGATCCCGTCCAGGGGCGCGGCGACCTGGTCGAACAGTACGAAGAAAAGCTGAGCAAAATGCCCGAGAGTAAACTTCCTGAATTCATTCTGGAAGGCAATCCGGACGATAAGAATCCTCCTTCGCGGGAAGAACTGAAGGTACTCATCGATGAACCGGGCTATGAAGGGCAACGCAACCTTCCCAACAGGGTCGTCAAAATCAGCCAGCGTCAGGACAACGTCGAGTTTGCAGGCATGGTGGAAAGCATGGACGAAAGTCTTGGACGCGTCCGGGCGAAACTTGCCGAATTGGGGATCGCTGAGAACACGATTATCGTTTTTTTCTCGGACAATGGGGGGATGGCCGGTAAGAACGCGCGGTGGCCTAAGGAGTATCTAACTGAGGGCGCAGCCAAGAAAGCAGCCGCGAAAAAAGCAGCCCAGAAAAAGGAAGGCAAATTTTCGACTGCAAATCTGAAACCGGGTGGGTTCTCGACGTCGAATCTGCCGCTACGAGGTGCAAAGGGCTGGTTGTACGAAGGCGGCATTCGTGTTCCACTTATCGTTTATTCGCCCAACCAGGTAAACGCGGGAACCGTTTGCACGGAGCCGGTCATCGGAACGGACATTTATCCAACGGTGCTGGAACTGGCTGGATTGCCGATGTTGCCGGACCAACACGTTGACGGCGTAAGCATAGCATCGCTGTTGACTGAGAAGGAGACGCTGGACCGCGACGCGATCTTCTGGCACTTCCCTCACTACAGCAACCACGGGAATCAAAGCCCGGGCGGCGCGATTCGATCCGGAGATTACAAACTGCTTGAGTACTTCGAGAACGGTACGGTTCAGTTGTTCAATCTTCGCGACGACATCGGAGAACACAAGGATCTTGCGGAGATAGAGCCGGAGCGAGCGGCCGAACTGCGCGAAAAGCTCCACGCGTGGAGAGAAGCGGTCTCAGCGAACATGATGTCGCCGAACCCAACGTATGAACCGTAGGATCGCGATTCGTAAAGAGCCCGGGCGATGAAGCCCTTGGGCGAATTCGAGATTGCGGCAAATGTTCGAGGAGCTAAAACTTTGCGGGTAGTGAACGCGTTCTTAATGTTTGTGTCCCTGTTGGCCCTTGCGATGGCCGCGCCCATCGCGAGCGCGGAAACGCCTCCCAACATCGTCTTGTTCTTCGTGGACGATTTAGGCTGGAGCGATGTGGGCTGTTACGGCAGTTCCTTTTACAAAACGCCGAATATTGATGCGCTTGCACAGGATGGCGTGCGCTTCACCGATGCCTACGCGACGTGTCACGTGTGTTCACCGTCCCGGGCGAGTCTTCTGACTGGCAAGTATCCCGCGCGCCTCGGTCTCACGGATTGGCTGCCCGGCCGCCCCGATTTTCCGTTTCAAGAACTGCTGAATGCAGAGAAACTTCAAGCGGTGCCTCAGAGCGAATACACGCTTGCCGAGGCGCTCAAGACGCACGGCTACAGCACCGCCATCTTCGGGAAGTGGCATTTGGGCGAAGCGCCGGACGATCCGGTCTCGCAGGGGTTCGATATGCACGTGCCAAAGGGTTGGTACAAAGGATGGCCGAAGAATGGCTACCATGTCCCATTCGGATTTGAAGATCTGGAAGATGCGGAAGGAGACTATCTCACCGATCGCCTCACGGACGAAGCGCTGGCATACATCGAGTCCAACAAGGACAATCCGTTCTTCCTGTATCTTTCCCACTTCGCCGTGCACGACCCGGTCCAGGGTCGCCCCGATTTGGTCGAGCAGTACGAGAAGAAGTTGAGCGCAATCCCCGAGAGTGAACTTCCCGAGTTCATTCTTGAAGGCAATCCGGACGATGAAGATCCGCTCACGCGCGAACAGCTGAATGCGCTCATTGATGAACCGGGCTATGAAGGGCAAGTTAATCTGCCCCGCAGGACGGTCAAGATCAGCCAGCGTCAGGACAACGCCGAATTTGCCGGCATGGTGGAAAGCATGGACGAGAGCCTGGGACGTGTCCGCGCGAAATTGTCTGAGTTGGGGATTGCGGAGAACACGGTCATCGTTTTCTTTTCCGACAATGGCGGCATGGCTGGGATTAACGCCCGAAGGCCCGAAGAGGTCTATTCAGCGAAGAAGAAGGCCCATCTAAAGAATGGTGGGTTTTCGACCTCGAATCTGCCGCTACGCGGCGCGAAGGGCTGGATGTACGAAGGCGGCATTCGCGTTCCGCTTATCGTTTACTCGCCCAACCGTGTGAACGCGGGAACCGTCTGCGAGGAACCCGTCATCGGAACGGACATTTATCCAACAGTGCTGGAATTGGCCGGTTTGCCGATGTTGCCGGACCAACACGTTGACGGCGTAAGCATAGCATCGCTGTTGACTGAGAAGGAGACGCTGGACCGCGACGCGATCTTCTGGCACTTC
>Ga0315336_1005216_pt1 | contig 14417 bp, 13 predicted proteins | sample ASW5metaG_FD_204512 | JGI IMG/M metagenome (GOLD analysis project Ga0315336, IMG submission 204512) | Ammonia-oxidizing marine archaeal communities from Monterey Bay, California, United States - ASW #5 | ecosystem: Environmental > Aquatic > Marine > Intertidal zone | place: USA: California...
GGCGCCTATCATTCACGCGTCTCAAGGAATCAGCCTTCCTGAGCGCGCGAACCACGGCCATGGTGTGCTGGTTGCTGGTTGGTTCGTGGGTGTTTTCCTCGACCTTCGCGGCTCTGGGTGGGCAGTATCTGCTTGAGAGCTGGGTCTACGGCATGGACTTGTCTCCGGGTGGTTTTCTGTTTCTGTCGCAGTTGCTCATCTTCCTGCTCGGTTGGCCGCTGGACTGGACCGTGATCATTATCATCTTTGTGCCGATCTTTCTGCCGATGCTGCCGAATTTCGGAATTGATCCGTTGTTCTTTGGATTGTTGACCGCAATCAATTTGCAGACGGCCTTTCTGTCGCCGCCGATGGCGATGGCGGCCTACTATCTCAAGGGCGTGGCGCCGCCACAGGTATCACTCGCCCACATATTTATGGGCATGGTGCCGTTCATGTTGCTGCAACTGGCCGCGATGATCCTGCTGGTGATGTTTCCGGCAATCGGCATGTGGTTGCCGCAAGTGTTTTACAGTAATTGACCGCATTTGCCGTGTGCTTGCCATGGGTACCCTATCGGTCTCATGGCTGACAATACTTGTTGGATTCAATCATGAAAAAAATAGTTATAACCCGTGGCATTTTCGACGATGCGGTTGAATACCTCGAACAGAATTTTTCGGTGGTCTCGAACCAGCAGGATTATGTTTTTCCTCGCGACGAACTGATCGAAATGCTGCAAGGTGCGGACGGCGTTCAGATCACGTCAACCGAAAGAGTCGATGACGAACTTCTTGGCAAATGCCCGACTTTAAAAGCGGTATGCAATACCGCCGTCGGATACAACAATATCGACGTTGACGCATGCACGCGTCGTGGCGTGATGGTGACCAACACGCCCGGTGTGCTCGACAACAGCGTTGCCGACTATGCGGTCGGTCTGATGATCGCTACCTGTCGTCGAATGTGCGAAGGTGAACGCTATCTGCGTGCGGGTGAATTCAAGGGGGTCTACCTCAAGCAGACGCTTAGTCACGATGTGCACGGTGCCACTCTCGGCATTTTCGGGTTTGGCAGGATCGGACAAACCATCGCAAAGCGCGTCAGCGGCTTCGACATGAACATTCTCTATCACACACGTAAGCGCGTCGCGCCGGACATAGAGAGCAAGTACGCTGCACGATATGTCGACAAGCAGGAACTGTTGCAGCAAGCCGACATCGTGATGCTGATCCTTCCGTATTCTCCGGATACCCATCACTATATCGGCGCGGATGAGCTTGCGCTGATGAAGCCGTCGGCAGTGCTGGTGAACATGGCGCGCGGCGGCATCGTCGACGATGCGGCCTTGGTCGATGCACTCAAAAACAAAACCATCTGGGCGGCCGGGCTGGACGTCTATGAAAATGAGCCGAAATTCGATCCGGGATTTCTTGAACTGGAAAATGTCGTGCTTTCGCCGCACATCGCCAGTGCGGCCGAACCGACCCGGCGCGCAATGTCCATGACTGCGGCCAGGAATCTGGTGGCGGCCCTGAATATCGGCGAGCCACCAAATCTGGTGAATCCGGACTATCGAAAGTTTGTGAAGACCTGAAGCGTTGGGCGTGCACGATATCGGAAACGTCACAGGGCAACAGAGGCTGTGCGCAAACGTACAAGTTTGCAGAGAATGATATTTTGTCTATTGATTACGCGTGGGTGTACCCATTATGCTGGATGCATTGTTGGGTGAATATGGCCCTCGGAAAGTACAAGCTATGAGCGACCTTTATAAACTGGGATTGCACCAGGCGGCGCAGCGCATCCGCTCGGGAAAGCTGAAGCCAAGCGTTTATCTGCATAGTCTGTTGTCACGCATCGATGCTTGCGAAGACACCGTGCAGGCGTGGCAATGGCTGGATCGCGAGCGCGCGGTCGAACTGGCGTGCAGTGCCGATTCGGCGGCAACGCCATGGAAAGCGGCCCACCCGTTGCATGGCGTTCCGCTCGGCGTGAAGGATAACTTCTGCACCGCTGGAATTCCGACCGAGATGGGATGCAAGGCGTATAAGGGTTACATTCCTGAAGAGTCGGCTGATCTCGTGGTGCGGCTGGAAAGTGCCGGCGCGTTGATGCTGGGCAAAACGGTGTCGACTGAGGCTGCTTTCATGGTGCCTGCGAAAACGCATAATCCGTGGAACACCAAACACACGCCCGGCGGTTCGTCGAGCGGCTCCGCCGCCGCTGTCGCGGCCGGCTTCGTGCCGGCTGCGATTGGAACCCAGACCAATGGTTCGGTTATACGTCCCGCCGCATTCTGCGGCATCGTCGGCTATAAACCAAGCCAGGGCATGCTGTCTGCGCGTGGCGTGATCCCGTTTGCACCATCTCTCGATCAACCCGGTGTATTCGCGCGAAGCGTTGCTGATGCGGCCCTGCTGGCCTCTTGCCTGACTCCACGCCGCAGCACCATTGCGCCCGATGCGACCATGCTGAAGAGTCCACCTCGCCTTGCTGCCGTGCGTTCGCCGGTCTGGCATCTGGCGCAACCGGAGCAACGCGCGCAGTTTGACACCGATGTTGCGAGGTTGCGCAAGGCCGGCGCGATAATCGATATTATCGAGATCCCTGGTGAATTCGATGGTGCGCACAAGATTCATCGCACTATCTCACTTTTTGAAGCCGCAGGCGCCTCGCGTAAAGTTCGCGCGCATTACCGTGACACTTTTTCCGAATACCTGGTCAACGCACTGGAAGAGGGCGATGCGATCACCGATGCAGACTATCGCGATGCCATGAAGCGACGCGGGCAATTGCAACATAGCCTTGCGGCATTTCTCGATCGGGGATACTCGGCGATTATTACGCCACCGGCCCAGGGCGAAGCACCTGCAACGCTCGAGAATACCGGCGACCCGGGCTTTTGCACGATCTGGACATTGATGGGTACGCCGGCGATCACAATCCCGACCGGAAAAGGACCTAACGGCATGCCACTGGGATTACAACTGGTCGGCGCGGTCGAAGAAGAAAATTATATGCTTGCCACTGCTGCCTGGTGCGAGAGGCACACGACTTTCAAAGGTCTTGTCTGAACAACACCACTGCACGCCCAATTGCCAGACCAGTATCGACCTTGACGTCAGGCGGTGCAGGTGGTCCATCTTTTTCTCGAGTTCTGTCTGTTGAGAATTGCGTTAACAGGTAACCAGCCTGCGAAGGGTGCAACAGTGCACCCCCCTGGCAATGCTCTCGACAGAACCGGATTGAATGACTGCCGTTAGTTTCTTCCTCGGCCTGATCGCCTTGACTGTGGGTGCGGAGATGCTGGTGCGTGGCGCTTCACGGATTGCGTCATCGCTGGGGATTTCACCGCTGGTTGTTGGGCTCACCGTTGTTGCACTTGGCACCAGTTCGCCCGAGTTAGCGGTGGGTGTCGGAGCCGCATGGGTTGGTCAGGGCGATATTGCCGTCGGCAATGTGGTCGGCAGTAACATCTTCAACGTTCTGTTCATTCTTGGATTATCGGCGATGATCGTGCCACTTGCAGTGGCACACCAGTTGGTGCGTTTCGACGTTCCCCTCCTTATCGGATGCTCATTTCTGTTGGCGCTTCTCGCCGCCGATGGTTCTATCGATCGTGCCGATGGCGCGCTGTTGTTCATCGGTGTTATTGCCTACGCCTCTTTTCTCGTATGGCAAGCGCGTAAAGAACGAGACCCACAGGTGATCGCGGAATATGCCAAAGCTTATCCACGTTCGGGGGCGAAACACTGGATGATCAATCTGTCGTTGATCCTGGCGGGACTGCTGTTACTTGTGCTCGGCGCTGGCTGGTTGGTCGATGCGGCAGTAATTTTTGCGCGTTATTTTGGTGTTAGCGAATTGGTCATCGGTTTGACCGTCGTGGCTGTCGGCACTTCTCTGCCTGAGATCGCCGCTTCGGTTGTCGCGGCGGTCAAAGGCGAGCGCGATATCGCAGTTGGCAATGCGATCGGAAGCAGTATCTACAACATTTTGCTGGTTCTGGGCGCCACCGGGCTGATCGCACCGGCCGGCATCGCTGTGGCTCAATCGGTTCGGAATTTCGACTTGCCGGTGATGATCGCAGTTTCAGTCGCATGTTTGCCGATCCTGTTTACCGGATATCGCATCAACCGCTGGGAGGGCGCGGTATTTTTGGCGTACTACCTGGGCTACGCCGCATATGTGGTGATGAAGGCAACCGAACATGACTTGCTCGAACCGTTCAGCCAGGCCATGATGATTTTTGTAATACCACTTACCTTGTTGACGATTGCTGTCCTACTCATCAGGGCCTGGCTCGCAGCCAGAAGACCGGTTGCCTGAGCAGCGAACATTTACGTATGTTTAGTATTGGCGGAAACAGGTAGGGGGCCAAATCGGAAAATCCGGACATGTTTAGCGTTGCAACACAACATGGCTACCGCTTCGACGACCTGACTACCATTCAGTATGGCTGGGACTTCATGGTGGCTCAGCTCAGGCACAGTAAAGAACCGTCCAGCGTCAGCCTCTATCAGACTGCCCATGTCGGGTATCTCAAATTTCGATATGGGCCTGCCTATGATCAGAGACTACGTTCCCGGGAAGGTATTCTGAGTTTCGGCCTGCTTGATTCCGATAACCCGGCTACCTGGACATACGATCAACTGATACCCAACGATTCTCTGACCGTTTTTCCTCATGATGATTATATGAAGGCGGCCTCTCCGGCGGGGTTTCGTGGCAGCGGTATGCATTTTTCGGCAGACTTCCTGGCGAACCTTGCAGAGGATATTTATCATCGACCTCTGAGCTTGCTCATGCCGGCGGCAGGTACCTACGTTCCAAATTTCGCAAAACTGGCAGTGCTTCGGGCGGAATTAGGCAGGTGGCAACAACTTGTGGCCTGTAATGCAGATAGCCGAACGGTGATCATATCGCGCCGTGAAGAGAGCCTTGCCCTTGCTGTCATTGATGCCTTGATTGATGCGCAACACATCGACAAAGAAGGCTCCACAAAATCCGGGCGCTCCCTGGCCCGTGCGCTGGAAATCATCCACGGTAGCAATCTGGAAAATATTTCTGCGATGGGACTTTGTAAGCATGCCGGATGTAGTCAGCGCGCGTTGGAGAAGGTTTTCCTGAAGAGATTCGGTGTGACCCCAAAAAAATATATCAAATGTTTGAGGCTGGCCCAGGTGCATCGGGGATTGCGGACTTTTGACGCGTCGGGTTGTGACAGTATTGTCGAGCTGGCAGGCATCCACGGTTTCTGGCACATGGGCCAGTTCGCTGCCGACTATCGCAGTATCTACGGTGAATTGCCATCGGCAACTTTGAATCAAAGCAAACGCTAACGCCTGTTCGATTTCTTGATGTGGGGTGAAAGCGATCTGGTGTATAAAGCCACCGCTACTCTCCGGCACATGCAGGTCGTGGCTTTGCAGCCTATCAGCATAGCCAGTAGTCAAATTTCCCAGGTGGGTCTGAATCAATGAAAAATTTTCGTATACACGTGACGCTATCAATCCTGTTGCTTGCGCTTCCCCAGTTATGTTTGGCTGGTGCAAAGCGAGGCGAGATTCAACACGATGCGGAACACTACATGCTGCTGGCGCAGCACGGTGACAGATGGGCGCAAGAAGATAAGGCAATTGCCGCCAAACTTGAACAAGTGCGCAATGCCAACGGTGGAAAGCGCCCCAATATTCTCTTTGTGCTGATAGACGACGTCGGTTTTGGCGAGATGGGTGACCCCGTGCTGAACCATGTACGCGGTTATACAACCCCGAACATCAATGCGTTCGCGCGGCAAAGCCTGACGTTCTCAAGAATGTACTCGGAGCCCACTTGCACGCCGACCCGCACCGCACTCCTGACCGGCCGGCTGCCCGTGCGCAGCCATATGCTGGAACCGAAAATCGTGCCGCCGGAAGGAACGGGACTCAGCAAGGATGAGGTCACGCTGGCCGAAATTCTGAAGAAAGTGGGATATAACACCGCCCACATTGGCAAATGGCATCAGGGCGATATCAAACAGTCCATGCCCCACAACCAGGGCTTTGATACCGCCAGCTTCCCCCTTCATAACCAGGCAACCTTCAACTTCATGACCATTGAATCTGAAGAGGACCGCCTGGCCGATAACGTTGCAGTGCGCAAAACAATTCCAAACTATCGGATGGACAAGAATTTCCGCCCTGCGGGTTGGGTATTGGGGGTTGATGCCGTTGCCGGTGAGGATGCCCACGAATGGGGTGCGGAGGCCGGAAAACCACTCGACTACGCCTACTATGATGCGTTGAATGAGCGCTATAAAGAACAGGTCATTGAACGGTTGAACCAACTGGCCGTTGATGACAAGCCCTTCTTTCTCAATTACTGGCCACAGATTCCGGTTAACTTTACCCGCAGGAACAGGACTTTTGTAACCGCTAATGGTGGCACCTGGGTCGAGAGCATGAAAGATCTTGACGATCATCTCGGCGATCTGTTTGCAGCGCTGGAAGCAACCGGTGTAGCAGACAACACCGTGGTCGTTGTCATGAGTGACAATGGCCCCATGTTTCAGGCAATGCCTGAATCCGGCTACTCGCAACTGGTGTTCCGTGGCTTCAAGGGAGATACCCTGGAAGGGGGTATCAGGGTGAACGCCTATGTGCGTTGGCCAAATGTTATACAGGCTGACACCTTTGCCGGCGATATCGTCTATGCGGGCGACTGGTACACGACACTGGCAACGATTGCGGAGGCAGATCGATACATTCCGCGTGACCGCGTGATCGACGGCGTCAATCAGACGTCGATGCTATTGAATGGTGACGGCTATGGTCGCCGCGATTACCATCATGTCTACGAGGGCCCTCATCTACAGGCCACGATCAAGGAACAGTTCAAGGCGCACTGGCCGGCACCGGGATCGCCCGGTTTCGCGCTACCGGTGTTCGACCTTTATCGCGACGTCAAGGAAACGAAACCGCTATTGGCCACAGGTATGTGGTCGGTCGCGTACTTCCCTGACATGCGGGAACGTCACATGGCTCTGAAGAAAAAATTTCCGGACCGCAAGGAAACACACGCCAGGCCATACGAAGGCATTGCCAACCTGCGGCCAGAAACCAGGGCGTTGCTGGAGTACTACTATTCGGCCCGGAAGGCCGCAGAGTAATCACTTATGGTAAGCAGACGAGAAACGTTAAAACTTTCCGGCGCAGCTGCGTTGGGCTTTCTGACAACCGGGAGCGGAGCCGCATCCGACGTATCTTCTCTGCCAACAATCAAGGTGGCAGGCTATCCCTATGATCGCGTGCAGGCAATCAGGGACAGACTGGCAGGAATCGATCAGGTCGATGTGCGTTTTCACACTGAAGGTATCTACGACCTGAATGCCCACGCGTTCGGCCTCCGAAAAACCTATGAGGTAACCGAGATTGGCCTGATTCCCTACGTGAGCCAATACATCAACAATGATTTTCGGGATTACGTACTGATCCCCGTATTCATATCCAGGACATTTCGTCATCGAAATATTTTTGTGCATGTCGATTCAGGAATTGAAAAGCCGGAGGATCTGCGCGGGAAAAGAATTGGCACGCCGGGATACGGGATGAGTGCTACGACCTGGATTCGAGGTTTGCTGCTCGACGTGTATGGCGTCAAAGCCAATGAGATGCGCTGGATCGAGACCGCAAAGAGTTCCGACAAAGGCAACCTCAACTCGGGTTTCGCAAAATATTTCTTTCCGGATGACTTCCCGATCGAGAAAGGACCCGCCGATACGGATGAGTCCGAATTGCTTCTCAGCGGAGGCTGTGATGCCCTGATCACGGCAATCACACCGAAGGCATATGCGGATAGAAACCCGAGAATCCGTCGTTTGTTTGCAGATGCAAGGACCACGGAACAACAGTATTACAAAGAGACGGGTCTCTTCCCTATCATGCACGCGGTAGGAATTCGCGCCGATGCCGTCAAAGAAAAACCATGGCTTCCGGCTGCAGCATTGAAAATGTATTCAGACGCAAAACAGATCGCGTACGACAATCTGGCATCCACAACCGTCCTGAGAACGAGTCTGCCGTGGGCATTGGACGAGTACGAGGACACCGTAAAGTTGATGGGCGACGATTACTGGCGCTATGGCATCGAGTCCAATCGAAAAGAACTGGAAGCGGTGATGCGCTACACCTATGAACAAGGCCTGGTGAAGCGACAGATGGCGTTCGAGTCGTTATTTCACCCGTCCACGCTTGAAACTTGAATGATAATGGCGCTACGCCGGGTGATCCTGTGAGTCTGCCATATGCTTTTGCCATAAATGCCGCACCCTGCTCGTGCCGAGTCAGCACGAAACGCTTCCGCAACTGCGCTGCTGCCGCCGGTTTGTCCCGGCGCACGCCGTGGGGGATCAAACCTGCACAGATCTGCGTGAGCGCCCCATGACCCATGTAGATTGCCACCGTGTGCCGCGGGCGCGCGAGCGCCTCGATTTCTTCGCCGCCGCGCCTAACACCTGGCCAAAGCACTTCGATCACCCCGGCTGGAAGCCGCTGCGCTGAGTGACGGCGCGGCCAGGCTTCTAGCAGCAGTGAGTGTCACCCGGGCCCGGCAGGTTGCGCTGCGTTGATTGCGCGCACAAGCCGGGGCCCCGACATGAGCAGTGCGCGATGCATCTGCAGCAGCGCGGCGCCGGCCTCGAGGCGCGCGCAAGCGGTGCGCAGGTCGCGAATTCCGCCTACCGAGATGAGGTCGGTTCCGTCGGCGATAACCCCGGAGGCCAGTGCGCGCAGCTTCATGGGCGCAGCAGAGCCACCCTCGTCCGCGGCCAGGATCCCGGCGTAGTGAAGCTGCTCGAGCAGCGGCAACAGTTCCAGTGCTTGCTCCAGCCCATGCGGCGTTAACCTGAGCTTCACCACAAGGGCCACGTTGCGGCCGAAGCGTTGCGCAAGCAGCGCATGCCGCTTGCCGGTATCCTCCAGCAGCGCCCCGAGGGCTCCCGGACGCGCTGCCAATTCGGTCTGTACCGTGCCGAGATTAAGTGTGAAGTAATCTGCGTAGCGCCACGCCGCCACCATGCACGTCGCATAATCCGTGGCGGCCCGGGCCGCTGGGGTGTGCGAATTCCGTGCGATGCTGATTCCGAGCCGCACGCGTGGGGCGCGCACGCCGCACCTGCCCCAACCATTGCGTTCAAGGTTAACGAGCAATGCGTCGATACCACGGTTTGCGCCGGGTTCGGGTAACGGCGTCACCGTCCCGGTTTCGACGAAACCGAGTCCGAGGTGATGCGCGCGGTGGGCAATTGCGCCGTAACGGTCGAGCCCTGCCGCCATGCCGACCGGCGAGGAGAGTTCCATCCCCATCGCACGCACCGTGCGCACGCCGGGCACCGGGTTCGGCGATATCGCAGCGATTGCATTTAGTCGCATGAGGGCGACACGATGCAGTGTGTTCGACAGGACCGGCAAAACGTTCATCCGGCGGCCACGTTTTTCGTTCAGCCGTTTCGACGCGCGAACGCCGTCATGAATTGCGCCAGTGTTTCGGCGCCTGCCTCTGGCATCGCGTTATAAAGGCTTGCGCGCACCCCGCCTACGCTCGGATGGCCGGCCAGATTGAACAGCCCCTCGCTTTGTGCGGCGGCAAGAAAGGTTTGCGTCAAAGCGTCGTCGGCGAAATGGAAGCAGACGTTGACTTGCGAGCGGTGTGCCGCTTGTACGGGGCAGCGGTAAAACCCGCCGCTGCGTTCGATGGCGGCGTACACGCGCTCGCTCTTGCCGCGGTTCGCCTGCTCCATCGCGGCGATCCCGCCCCGCTCCGCCAGCCACTTGAACACCAGGCCGGCCAGATAGATGGCGAACGTCGGCGGCGTGTTGTAATAGTGGGAGGCGTGCCGCGCCTGCACGGCATAATCGAGAATCCCCGGGGTGGCGGGATCGGCAGATCCGACCAGGTCTTCCCGCACCACGACCATGGCAAGCCCGGCGATGCCGAGATTCTTCTGCGCGCCGGCGTAGATCACGCCAAAGCGAGTGATATCCAGCGGCCGGGTCAGGAAATCGGACGTCATGTCGGCCACCAGCGGCACATCGCCGCTTTCCGGAAATGCGTGGTACTGCACGCCGTTGACGGTCTCGTTGGCGACGATGTGACAATAGGCCGCATCGGAACGCAGCGACGGCAGTTCCGGTACCCGGTCGTAGCCAGTATCGGCGCTGCTTGCCGCCACCTCCACGCTGCAATAGCGCCGCGCCTCGGCCATCGCCTTGCCCGACCAGTAGCCCGAATCCAGATAGCAGGCGCGCCGGCCGCCGCGCAGCAGGTTGAGCGGCACTGCGGCGAACTGCGCCGACGCACCGCCGTGCATGAACAACACGCGGTAGTTGTCGGGTATCCCCAGCAACGCACGCAGGTACGCCTCGGTCTCGGTCATCACCTCGCGGAACGCATCCCCGGTGAACGGAAGCGACAACACCGGCGTGCCGCTACGGCGCCAGTCGTGCAGTTCGCTGCGCGCACACTCGATCACTTCAACGGGAATCGGTCCCGCCGCAGCGGAGAAATCGAATCTGCCGGGTGCGACACGCGCGACTTTCAGTGCGGCACCGCCCTCAGCCATACAGGAAGCCTCCGTGCTGCGCTGAAGCCATCAGGAACAGCAGCGGCACGGACAGCATGGTATTGACCCGGGCGGATACAAAAGTCACCCGCGAGCAACGCAGTCTTTCCTCAACCGGCGCAGGCACGAAGCCGAGCACCTTCTTCTGATGTGGCCAGAGCACAAACCAGACATTGAGCATCATCAGCGTGCCGATCCACGTGCCCAGCCCAATCACCGCTTGATAGCCGGTGAGCGTCAACGAATCGGCCAGCCAGCCGCGCTGCCACAGCATCAGGATGCCGCTGCCCCAGGTCACCACCGAGGCCCAGCGGAAAATGCCGTGTTCGCGCGCGAGCAGTGACATGAAGCGCGGGCTGCCCTGCCCGGTAAGGTCGGAAGCGGCGAGCGGTGTGTAATTCGGACGCTGGATCAGCGTCGAGTAGTTGTGGCCGATCCAGACGATGCCGGCGAAGAAATGCAGCCAGCGCAGCAGGAGATCGAGTGTCTGCGCTTCCATCGCATGCCGCTAATCGCTAGCCGCCCACCCCCATGCGTACCAGCCAGCGCGCGATCATCCAAACCACCAGCGTCAGAGCCAGGCCGGCGAGTATCGTGCCGCGAGCGGTGTCGAGCAGCGTCCTCATTCTTCGAGCGCAATGTCGAGTTCAGCGCGATCCGCGCGCCGCATCACCAACGGCTCGTGCTGCCGCGAGGGATCAGTTGCCCGCGCTATCGCATCCGTGATCAGTGAATGGTGCGGCGAGCGTACGCACGCAGGGTCGGTGTTCGCGGCATCGCCGGTAAGTAGAAGGGCCTGGCAGCGGCAGCCGCCGAAATCTTTCTCCTTCTCGTCGCAACTCGCGCACGGCTCCTTCATCCAGTCCGTGCCGCGGAATTTGCGGAATGTGGGCGACTCGTTCCACAGCCAGGCGAGGCTCTTCTCGCGTACCGTGGGAAATTCCAGGCCGGTGATCACCCGCGACTCCTGGCACGGCAACGCGGCGCCGTCGGGTGCGATGGTGAGATGGATCGAACCCCAGCCGTTCATGCAGGTCTTCGGGCGCTCCTCGTAGTAGTCGGGGATGACGAAATAGATCGTCATCTTGCCGTCGAGCCGCTTGCGCGCTTCCTGCACCGTCGCCTCCGCACGCTTCAACTGATCGAGCGTGGGTAGCAGTTCGTTGCGGTTCACCATCGCCCAGTTGTAGTACTGGATGTTGGCGAGCTCAAGATAATCCACACCGATGTCCTCGGCCATGGCGAGGATGTCTTCGGTCAGGTCGATGTTCTGGCGGCATACCGGGACGTTGAGCACCATCGGAAAGCCGTAGGCCTTGATCATCCGCGCCACCTGCAGCTTGTGGTCGAAGGCACGCGCGCCAACCAGCGCATCGTTCATCGCCCGGTCGCTGGACTGGATCGAGAGCTGGATCTGGTTGAGCCCGGCATCCTTGAGCGCCTTGAGCCGCGCTTCCGAAAGTCCGATGCCGGAGGTAATGAGATTGGTGTAGTAACCGAGGCCGTGCGCTTCGCCGACCAGTTCCTCGAGGTCCTTGCGCAGCATCGGCTCCCCGCCGGTGAAACCCAGTTGCAGCGCGCCCAGTTCGCGTCCTTCGTGCAGGACACGCTTCCATTCTTCTGTCGTCAGCTCGTTACCGTAACGCTCGTAGTCCACCGGGTTGCTGCACCAGGGGCAGGCGAGCGGGCAGCGATAAGTGAGTTCCAGGCACAGCCAGAGCGGTATGCCCTGGCCGTCAAGCCTGACGACGGATCCATCCTTTGGCATGGGATTCCTCCAGAAATTTTTGCACACCGCGCTCGACTTCATGCTCGTCGGCGTCGAATTCACGTTGCAGGTCCACGGTTAGTTCAGTCAGCGTGCGGCCGTCGCAACGCTTGAGGATCTCGCCGGCGCTGTCATTGAGCTTTACTACACCTTCCGGGTAGAGCAGCACGTACGCGTTCTGCGAATCTTCCCAGCGAAAAAGATAAAATGGATTGATGACCGGCCGGTCTTGCGGTGAAAAATTTGCTAATTCGTTGTTCATGCACGGTCTCCTTGGCAGCGGGGCGCGGCCGCAGCCGCCCCCGCGGACTCTCGCTCAGCGCACGTACACGTAGGCGGTTACTTCAAAGCCCAGGCGGATGTCGCAATAGGCGGGATCGGACCATTTCTTCATGATTGTCTCCTTAGGTTGACGTTGCCTTCCGGACCAGCGAGGAATCGTTTCCGCCAATGGCGGCGGCGCGACTCCTCATCCTTGAAACGCTGTGCCGACGGTGTCACCGTGGATCTGAGCAGGCATCCACCGAAGCACGTGTTTCGACGGAAACTATATTCGCCCAAGTTCGATGAGCCAAAGGGGATTTTGCTGAATCCTGGCTCATGATTTGACGTGATAGCGGCTCATGAATTTCATGTTTTTGCGTCACACGCAGTACAGTTCCGGATCCTCTTGATCTGGATCAAAGAACCAGATTCAGGTGCGGCATATAGGGAACGACTCGAAAAGGACGGCGATCGCACTGCCAGAGGGTCTCGAACGGCGGAAACTTGTCGCGATGCATGGCTACTCGATTGCGCCGGCAGAGAGTCCCGGTCGCCGGCTTCGACATCGGGCCCGTGCCTGAGAGTATTCACCACCAGGGCCCGTCAACGTGTATTCGATCGACGCGCCGATCAAGACATATGTTGACAGGGCTAGCAGCCTGTCGGCGATAAACTGGATGATCTGTTTTACGTGCGTTCGTTCGTCAGCTAACGCCGGTTTCAATACTCAATCCTTGGCGGATACGGCGCGGCAATGAGATGGCCGTAATCGGCGTGGTTCAGGAACGCCGCAGTAGCGCGCGATCACGTCTTCGCGGTCCATCGCGAAATATTACTGTTGAAAAAGCTCACTCAGCTTGACAGAGAGAGATCTGAAGCGGCCAACGACAGGAAAATTACGCCGTATCGCGTTCTTAGTCTGGCAGATATCCGCGACAAAGAGTATTGCTACCTAAAGCGCAGCGAGCCCGACGACGAAAACGAATGCGAGCCATTGCGGAATTTCGTAAGAGATACCCATCGACTAAATATGTGCTTACTCGCGCCGTGCAACTGTTCAGAAACAATCCGGCTTGGCAGATTGCGGGAACTTTCGATCGTTCGCTGTTCCCGGTGCTGAATGTATACGTTGGTGTTGCATGCTCTGAAACCAGAAACTTGCTTTCATCGCACTGGTAGTGTGACAACATACCGATTGTTGCGTTCGCCCCTGTTGTGGGCCGAACGGTCGCAGGTCGATTAGAATTGTGGCGTGACCCTGTATCGCCCACGCTGCCAGTAGTAGCCTGGCAACCGATGTCTGCTACCAATCCGACCGAAGTTGATCTCGGCGCCGACCTGGCTTCGCTGTCCGGCAGCCTGGGAGAGTGCATGCTCGCCGATCGTTGGCGCTTGCGCGCAAAATTGCGAAGGCTGGCAGACGTGTCGAAGTCTGGCAAGACGGTTGACGGGGACACGGTTGCCCGGGACATGGATCGCCTCCGAGCGGCGATCGAAAAGGCATGCGCGCGACCGGGAATGCGCCGGGAGCGAAAGCCTCCCATCGAATACCCGAAGGAATTGCCGGTATCGCAGAAGCGCGACGAGATCGCGCGCGCTATCGAAGAAAACCAGGTGGTGATCGTTTGCGGCGAGACCGGGTCGGGCAAGACGACGCAGCTTCCGAAAATCTGCCTTGATATCGGGCGCGGCATCCTGGGCCAGATCGGACACACCCAGCCACGCCGAATTGCGGCGCGCGCCGTCGCAAACAGAGTCGCGAAGGAATTGCGCTCGCCACTCGGCGAAGTAGTCGGTTAT
>Ga0315336_1005217_pt1 | contig 14410 bp, 12 predicted proteins | sample ASW5metaG_FD_204512 | JGI IMG/M metagenome (GOLD analysis project Ga0315336, IMG submission 204512) | Ammonia-oxidizing marine archaeal communities from Monterey Bay, California, United States - ASW #5 | ecosystem: Environmental > Aquatic > Marine > Intertidal zone | place: USA: California...
ACATCACGAATACTCATCTCTTTCCTCTGGGCCATCTTTCTAAGTTCTTCGTGGAAGACCTCTCTAAATTGCGTTACCATCGCGTTAATAAGATCATCTGCTGTCGCATCCTGCGGAAGCGAGTAAGTCTCAGGGAACAGATAACCTTCTAAGTTCAAGGCATCTGTATCAAACTCAGCAATTAATTCAACCCTTTGTGCTGCTTCGACGAAGGCATCCGCAGATCCAAAATCTTGGATCTCAAATATTTTCGACATTTCCTCGATCGTTAGCCCTTCAGGAAAAGTAATAGACCGAAGATAAATTTGTCCGGTTCCAATTTTTTTAACAACATCCATAGCGGATAACGGATCAACGAAATGATACTCGCCAGCCTGCAAATTACGATCTAAACCACTGCGCCAAACGGCCAACCGAAAGGTCCATTCGTCGGAAACAACACCAGAATCAGCCAAATTTTGAGCAATGGCCTGCGTTGAGTCTCCAGTTTTAATATCAATAAAAACTTCGTTACCTGCATATCCTCGATAAGGAGTTTCAATAAATACTAAGAATTCATTGACAACAACTACAGCTCCAACCGTCAATAAAAAAATAAGAAATGCCAATGATAAAAGGAGTGTTCGACGCATCAGTTCTCTTCACCTTTTTCATCGAGATAGTTTTGTAGAATCACCGCTGCCGCCACAGCATCTAATCGTGTCTTTCTACGACGCCAGTCTTTCTCTTGAACTGCTAACAAACTTTCTGCCTCATGACTGGTCAAGCGTTCATCTTGCATCACTACAGGAAGAGAGATTCGTGTGCGTAGTGCCTCAGAAAAAGCCATAACCCGTCTAGTCTGATCGTTCGATTCTCCGCCAAGGGCTCGAGGAAAACCAACCACGATCCCTACCAATCCATCGTCAGCAGTCATCAGTTGATCAACCTCTTCCACTACAACTCTTACCTGGTCAACTAGTTGCTCTGCAACATTGATTGTGTACAAAGGACGAGCTACAGTACGCGATATGTCGCTTATTGCGAAACCAATCCGTCGTTCACCGAAATCAACACCTAGCAGACGCATGTCTTTCCTATACCATAACTGTAAATCTTGCCAACACTACATTACTTATTAGACGTTCAGGAACTTCTTAACATACACTGCACACGTCAGACAAAAAGATAGCCTAACTTAACAGACTGGTCGAGACCTTTATAAACAGTGACAAGGTTAAACTAGTTTGATGTTTGCCATTCACGGATCTAGGGTAGAAGTTCTGTCTACCGATCCAGTAGAATTACTACTATGAAATCTCGTGCGCGACTGATTATTCTATTCGGAACACTGCCCATCGTTACTTTTACTCTTCTGGGTGGCTTCCTTGGACGAGCATCTGCACGCGAGGATACTTATCAACACCTCCGTGTCTTCGAAGATGTTGTTTCTCTGATAGCAAATAATTACGTCGAAGAAGTTGATCTTGATTCCGTTATGCAGGGTGCTCTTCGCGGTTTGTCTGGAAGCCTAGATATCGACAGCGCTTACCTTTCCGTAGAAGAAGTTAAACAAATTGAGACTAGAGAAGAACAACCGGAAGGTGAACTAGGGTTAGAGATTTCGAGCGCTTTCTATATCAGAGTCATAGCTGCAAGAGATGAATCGCCAGCTGCGCATGCAGGACTGCTACCTGGAGATTACATTCGGACCATTGACAGTCAAACAACACGAGGCATGTCAGCTATAAAAGGCGCACAGTTGCTTCGCGGAGAACCTGGCTCGATCGTAAGGTTGTCGCTGCTGCGCGGACAAAACCAGGAACCTTACGACATACAGTTAACACGAAGAAGAATGAAAGACTCCAACGTTACGACCCGAATACTAGCGAATAACACCGGTTATATCAGAGTAATTAATTTCACAGTGGGGACTGCTAACAAACTTAGGGAAGTCCAATCCGAACTTAGAGAACTAGGGGCTACAAGACTTGTGATAGATATCCGTAGCACAGCCGGTGGCTCTTATGAGGAGGGAATTGCAGCTGCCAAATTATTCGTCGGATCCGGCACGCTACTAAAAAGAGCTGAATACGATAACGAACCAACCGCGATAGAAGCCACTGCAGGTGAAATGGCTATTGACACACCATTAGCCCTCTTGATAAATAACGGAACTGCCCATGCAGCAGAACTGTTTGCAGCCGGATTGTCAAATCACGATCGAGCTGATACGGTCGGACAAAAGACAGCCGGTCTCGCAAGTCAGCAAAAGTTAGTTAAACTACCCGACGGTACAGGACTCTGGATCCCCTGGGCCTGGTATTTACATGAATCAGGTGAGCTAATTCATGGGTCTGGCATTGAGCCAACACTTGCCGTTGAGTTGCCAGCAGTGGAACTTGGTGAATCCCTGCCGACTGTAGATCTAATACTCGAGCGGGCGCTAGAGCACCTCCATGCAGGGATAATTTCACGAGATAGGCGCGTAGCTCAGTTGGTTAGAGCGCCTGCTTGACATGCAGGAGGTCGGCGGTTCAAGTCCGCCCGTGCCTACCATGATCAAAAAATCCTTTCCGAATTAGATACAACCATTGACCATAAACACATGAATAAGGTCATCGTCACACTTCCTGATGGATCCACCCGGAGCATGTCGTCAGGCACACTCGTCAGAGAGATCACGGAATCAATCTCAACACAGCTCGCAAAACAGGCGTTGGCGGCGTACGTCAACGGACAAATGGTGGACCTGACATACGCCCTTCAGGAAGATGCTACTCTCACAGTAATTACTTCTGATTCTCCTGAAGCCCTGAATTTATACCGGCATAGCATGGCTCATCTAATGGCAGCAGCTGTGACGAGCCTGTTCCCGGAAGCCCAATGTGGGATAGGACCTGCCACTGATGAAGGTTTCTTCTATGACTTTATCGTTAATCGTCCATTTATACCTGAAGATCTTGTCGCTATTGAAAAGAGGATGCGTGAACTCGCTAAGAAAAACTTAACTTATGAACGAAAGATGTTATCTAAAGAAGAGGCTAAGACTTACTTCGAAAAACGAGGCGAACCACTTAAAGTCCAACTGATTGATGAAAAAGGTGGAGCTACCGTATCTTGCTATAAAATCGATGATGTATTTGTCGACTTCTGCACAGGTCCGCATGTGCCTTCTACCGGCAGGCTTAAGGCTTTCAAAGTACTCAGCAGTTCAAATGCCTACTGGAAGGGTGACGCGAAGAATCAGCCTATGCAACGTATCTACGGAACTGCTTTCTTTAAGGAATCCGCCTTAAAAGAACACCTTGTACGTCTTGAGGAAGCTAAAAAACGTGACCATCGTAAACTTGGTCGAGAACTCGAATTGTTTAGTTTTCACCACTGGGCACCTGGTGCACCATTCTGGCTTGAAAAAGGTACCAGGTTATATAACCTAATCGCAGAATACATGCGCTCTACCCTTTATCGAGAGGGCTATATCGAACTACGAACCCCTCTCGTATTCAACAAGAAACTGTGGGAAACATCTGGACACTGGGAACATTACCGAGAAAACATGTTTCTGATCGAATCTGAAGGCGAACCGTTCGGACTGAAAGCGATGAACTGCCCTGGCCATATGCTCATGTTCGCCAGTGAAGTGCGAAGCTATCGAGATTTACCGTTACGTTACTACGATCAGGGTGTACTACATCGAAACGAAGCGTCCGGAGTTTTATCTGGACTTACCAGAGTCCGACAATTTTCCCAAGATGACGCTCATTGCTTTATTACTGAAGATCAAATTGGCAACGAGGTTGAATCTCTCCTTAAACTAGTCGATCAGGTTTATTGCGATTTTGGTCTTGACTACACGATTGAGATTTCGACAAGACCTAAAGAATTTCTTGGAGAGATTTCAACCTGGAATCATGCAGAGACTCAGCTTAAAAAAGCAGTCGAGAGCAGTAGAAAACCCTATAAAGTCTCAGAAGGAGAGGGAAACTTTTATGGTCCGAAGATCGATTTCCACGTAACCGATACCATCGGACGGAAATGGCAATGCGCAACAATTCAGCTAGACTATCAGCTACCTCAGCGGTTTAATCTAAAGTACATCGGTGCTGATAATGCTGAACACTGTCCAGTCGTAGTGCACCGGGCAATCTTTGGTAGTTTCGAACGATTTATTGCACTACTTATCGAGCACTACGCTGGTGCCTTTCCGCTGTGGCTTGCACCTGTCCAAGTTAAGGTTCTACCCATCGCAGACCGGCATGTTGACTATGCTAAAAATGTGCAACAAAAGCTTGCTGAATCTGGGTTACGGGTAGAACTTGATGCCCGTCAGGAAAAAATAGGGTATAAGATTCGGGAGGCTCAATTAAAGAAAATTCCCTATATGCTGGTTATTGGCGACCGTGAAATAACAGACGAAACAGTGGCCGTCCGAAGCCGAACAGGTGAAAAACGGGCAATTCAGAAGGTTAATGCTTTCCTTCAGACTACACTCGAGGCAATTAGAAAGAAACACATTGGCTTAGTCAGATAGAATAACATTAGAAAGGAGTCTATTATCGCTTTCACAAGAGGAACTAGAAGGGATTTTCGTCAGAGCCGTGTACGAATTAACGAACGTATTCGAGTCAAAGAGATTCGCGTAGTTGATGACAACGGTGAACAACTTGGTGTTATGTCACCTCAGGAAGCACTAGCTAAAGCCCGAGAACAGGAACTCGATTTAGTAGAGGTTTCGCCATCAGCACAGCCACCTGTATGCCGGATCACTGACTTCGGACGTTACCAGTATCAAGAACAAAAACGAACCAGGAAAGCCAAAAAACACCAAAAGACTATCGAGGTTAAAGAAATTAAATTCCGTCCGAAAGTTGACGAACACGATTACCAGTTCAAGAAGAAGCATGTTGAACGTTTTCTTGCACATGGCGACAAAGTTAAGGCCATCATCTTTTTCCGAGGACGAGAGATGGCACACCCAGAATTTGGAAGACACATCCTTGACCGGCTTGTTGATGATCTTGCCGATGTGGCAATCCAAGAAACAGTGCCTCGAATGGAAGGCAACCAGATACACACAATTTTAATGGGTAAAAACACAGCAAAAAAAAGCTGATCAGAAATTAGCATTCATCAACCAGAGGACAAGGCTTAAAACTGAAGTGTCTCTTTTTAACGAACACCCATAGTCGCACTTGTTTTTGTTGCGTTTAGATGCTTATCTTCTTGCCAATACGGAAGGCCAACAATGCCGAAACTTAAAACTCATCGTGGTGCAGCAAAACGATTCAAAAAAACTGGAACTGGAAAGATTGTTCGCAGCAAGGCATTTAAACAACATATCTTAACGAGCAAGACAGCTAAACGCCGACGAGATTTACGTGGAACTACAGTCGTTAGTGATGCGGACTCCAGTCGCTTAGCGTTGATGATTCCATATAAATGAAACCTGGCAAACTATGAAACAAACCACGAAACAGCAGCAAGTTAGACTGAAGAGTCCATAAATTCTAAAAGATTTGAATGCCATCTAATTTCGTTAGATTTATTTGAATTTTGTTAAGAGGAGCTAAAAATGCCTCGAGTGAAACGTGGAGGTCTTAGGCGAGCAAAAAGACGAAGAATTCTTGCAAGAGCCAAAGGCTTCTATCAAACAAAGAGCAAGTTATATCGTGCTGCCAAAGAAGCAGTCGAGAAATCTCTTGAATACGCATACGTTGGCAGGCGAAGGAAAAAGCGTGATTTTCGTCGTTTATGGATAATTCGGATTAATGCCGCAGCTCGGAAACATGGTCTGAGCTATAGCAAGTTAATAAACGGTCTTAAAACGGCTGGTGTCGGCCTGGATCGTAAAATACTAGCCGACCTAGCTGTGCGAGAGCCGGAAGCGTTTGAGCATCTGGCTACGCAAGCAAAGAACGCACCGGCAGAGAGATAAAAAAAAGTCGGAATTTTTTTTGCTCACCTCTACATTAGGTGTTCTCTAATCGACTTGCTAACGTGACCTTAAATGACCGCTCCTTCCGATATCGATCAACTCAGAATCAAGTTTCTCGGTGAACTCGAGAAGGTTGCTAATCAGTCTGATCTTCAAGATCTTCGAGATCGTTACCTCGGGCGCAAACGTGGTGCTGTAGCTGTGCTACTTAAAGCGGTCGCACAGGTGCCAGCCAACCAACGTCCTTCTCTAGGAAGCAAGACTAATCAACTCAAGCAAGAAGTCGAACAAGCATTAATAATAAAAAAGAATTCTCTTGCGCCTCAGCAAGACCGAACTAACGAGATTGATATCACATTAATGGGTCGTGAGATTTTACTTGGACATCGCCACCCACTCACGATCCTTCGAGAAGAAATCGAGGACATTTTTTCGAATCTTGGTTTTGAAATCCTACAAGGCCCGGAAGCCGAGAACGAATACCACAACTTTGAAGCACTTAACATGCCAGCTGCACACCCAGCTCGTGATATGCAAGATACATTTTATCTACAGGATGCATTACAACCACAAAGCAGTCGACCAGCAACCCTGCTTCGAACTCACACTTCTGGAATGCAAATACGTTACATGGAAACAAGAACTCCCCCAGTAAGGATAATTGCACCAGGACTAGTGTACCGACGAGACAATCCAGACCCTACACACTCACCTATGTTTCAGCAAATTGAAGGACTTTTGGTTGGAGATAGGGTTACTATGACTGATTTAAAAGGAATACTCGAATGTTTCCTTAAGCAACTATTCTCTTCTGACACCCACGTAATGTTTAGACCCAGCTTCTTTCCTTATACTGAACCAAGCGCAGAAGTGTTTATTACCTGCGTATTCTGCAGCGGAGATGGTTGTTCTATCTGTAAGAAAACTGGCTGGCTCGAAATTTTAGGAAGTGGCATGGTTCATCCAGCCGTCTTTGAAGCAGTCGGTTACGATCCAGAACGTTATACGGGTTGGGCATTTGGAGTCGGTATCGATCGGTTGGCTCTATTAAAGTACCGCGTTGAGGACATACGTTTGTTCTATGACAACGATCTCCGTCTCCTGGAGCAATTTCCCTTTTGAGAATTCTTATTTCGTGGCTTAAAGATTTCGTTGCGTTTGAAGCAAGCGTCCAAGAACTGGCCGACGCATTAACGATGCGTGGTTTCGAAGTTTCAGCTATTGAACCGCCACCTCATCCAACCAAGTTAAGCGACGATGATGCTATTCTCGATCTTGAAATCACAGCAAACCGACCAGATTGTTTAAGTATTTTTGGAATTGCAAGAGAAGTGTCAACGATCTATAACACGCAGCTTCATTTTCCTATCCTAAATGATGAACCTAGTAAAGATAAAGACTCAACGTTAACCGTCACACTAAAGGATTCTGAGTTGTGTCCTCGGTACGCCACACTTATAACAGATGTCAAAATCGAACCGTCGCCTGCTTGGTTGATAGCTAGACTGGAAGCAGCAGGTATACGGCCAATAAATAACGTAGTCGATGCTACGAACTACGTAATGCACGAGCTTGGACATCCAATGCATGCGTTCGACCTCGATTGTCTCAGTGGCAATGAACTTCAAATCAGACGCGCCGCTCATGGTGAAAAGATACGAACTATCGATGGGCAAGAACGTGTCTTGCAAGAAGACATGCTTGTTATTTCTGATGCAAAAAAGGTACAGGCAGTAGCTGGCGTGATGGGAGGTTCGAACTCAGAAGTAACCACCACAACACGTGTCGTAGTACTCGAAAGCGCCTACTTTGAACCAACTTCCATTCGCCGGACAAGTAAACGATTGGGGTTATCTACTGATTCGTCATATCGATTCGAACGCGGTGTTGATATCCAGGCACCTATTGTGGCACTGCGTCGAACACAGGCCCTCTTGACTAAAATCAAAGCTGGACATTCACGAGAACCAATTATCGATCGCTACCCTCATCCGCGCAAACCAGTGGTGATAGAGCTACGTCACCAACAAATTGGTCGTATATTAGGAGTTGAACCAGACAGTAAATTTATTGTCAATACGTTGAAAAGGCTTGGCTTTGAAATCAAAGAAGGCAAAACAAAGGTCAACAATCTCAGTTGGCAAGTAAGAGTCCCAACTCATCGTGTCGATGTAAATCTTGAAATCGATCTAATTGAGGAAATTGCCAGGTACCACGGATATGACAAACTTCCCTCTAGCTTTCCGAACCTTGAACAACCACCTGCCCCAACGGGAAAATGGGTGCAACAGCAACGCCTGTTACGACGATTACTAACAGCCAGCGGTTGTTCAGAAGCCATCAACTATGGTTTTATCGAAAAAGTAGCCGCAGTCCCTTTCCTGCTCGATCCGAACAATATGGTTAAAATTTCGAATCCGCTATCAGAAAAGTTTGCGGTAATGCGACCGGCTCTACTTCCAGGCCTAGTAGATGCATTAGTCAGAAATCGCCGGCGCGAGCATAATGACATTCGCTTGTTTGAAATCGGTAAACGTTTTAGTCGTAAAGATGGTGAAACACTAGGCTTAGGCATTGTTATGACCGGTAGAGCACAACCGAAACATTGGAGCGATTCCGATCGACAAACTGATTTCTTTGACTTAAAAGGTGTTATTGAAAATGTCTTTGATGCATTAGGAATAACACCTGAGTTTAAAACTACCGAAAGACCCATCCTAGTTCAAGGCCGAGCAGCTACGGTGAATACCATCACGACAAAAGGACTGGACATCAAGCTTGGATATCTTGGACAACTTACCCCAACCATAGCCATCGCTCGAGGCTTTCCGGAAATGGGAGACGAAATTTACGTTGCCGAACTTGACCTCGAAAAGATCGAACAGATCAAGTCCACTCGCGATCAATTTGCCGCAAAATCCGTGCCACGTTATCCCTCTATTGTGCGTGACCTTGCAGTAATCATCGCTGCAACCTTGCCTGCTAGTTCGGTTCGTGACACGATTCGGGCAGCTGCATCAGCTACACTAGAAAGCGTGTGGGAATTTGATCGCTATAAAGACAAGGGTATCCCAAAAGGAGATGTAAGCTTGGCACTGCGACTCACGTTTAGAGCGAAAGATCGGACGTTAACTGACTCAGAAGTTGATAAAACTATAAATGAGGTTGTGGTTTCTCTAAAACAACAGCACAATGCAAAACTCAGGTAAATAGGAATAGTCATGTCAAACATAACACATACTGATAGCTTGGAACCTGTTGAGCGTCTTGCCGAAAAAGTCAAGAGTCTCATCGATATTCTTGAACGTACACAAACTGAATTAGCAGAAACAATCGATAATAATAAGCAACTACAACGTGATTTTGATAACTTAAATAAACAACTCAAAAACGAGGAAAACACAGGACAAGATATGACACGTCTATTGGACGAACGTAAGCATATTCGAACTAGAATTGAACAAATACTCGAACAGCTCGAAATGCTGAGCACCTAGGAATTTACTGTGGCTACTCCATCAGGTGATGTCGTTACTGTTGAGATACTTGGACAGAGGTACCCAATCCGAAGTAGCTTGGACATTAACTATGTAACGGAACTCGCAAACTACGTCGATCGAAAGATGCAATTGGCAGCTGAGGGTACTGAAGGTGGAGATTCGGTGCGCGTTGCTGTGTTAGCAGCACTGAATATCGCTGACGAATACTTCCGTTCTAAACAAACCAGCGGAGAAACCAGCGGAGAAACCAGCGGAGAGAAAAACCGCTTAGTGGTCGAGCTCGAACAAATAGTCGAGGCTGCGCTAAAGCGTTCCTCGTCTGACTGAATTCTTACTCGCCTTGCCACCTGTTAAAGTTCGTTTTAAGATGAACACAAGACGGAAAACGGCATATGCGTGAGGCTGTCAGCACCAGCCACTATGGTTAGTTGTTGGCCGCACTGGAAATTAATTTCCCTGCATTGTGCGTGATGGTTTGGGGGATTGTTTGAACCAACGTTATTCTTAAGAGAGTTGCGAAGTTTTGTAGTGTGCATGCCTTTGGTTGAGGAAGCCTAAAGCAAAGCTACCATAGCGACTCCACCTGCTAAATGCAGGTTCATCAAACCTCCCCACACGGCAACGCGGGGGTTTTACCCTCTGTTGAGTGGCGTTGTTGAACACATAATCTCGGTAGCAATAATGACCGAGATAGTGATTGGCGCCTCGCTATTGAGGACTATTCCTACTAGGGCGAGAACCCTCTACGCATAGTTTTAACTTACCCGCCAAAAATTCCGCCTGGATTGTTTAAATGAGTCAACTAATAGTTAACCCTATGTCCCTTCTAATTACGCTTGTGGTTATTGCCATAATTTTAATGGTATGGCTAATAACTCGGAGAGGTATCGCTTCGCAAACAGTTCGACAAGCACGAGAACTAGCACAGCATGTGCTTAATGATGCCGAACGCGAAGCAGAATCGAAACAAAAAGAGGCTTTATTAGCCTCCAAGGAAAAGGCTCACGATCTGTTACGAGCCGCAGAAGATCAAAGGCGTATACAACAAGAAAAAATCTCTGCTACTGAAAAAAGACTCGAAGAAAAAACTCATACCCTTTCCAAACGCTCGTCAACTATTGAAAGCAGGGAAAAAGACATACATGTTCGCGAACAAAAAATTAGCAAACGAGAAAAAGAGGTTGCGTCTCAAGCTGAACATTACGACACGCTGATAGTTAACCAGAAACGTGAACTTCAACGTGTGGCTGGAATGACAAAAGAAGAAGCCAAACAAGTTCTCATGCATCAACTCGAATCTGATGCTCGCATGGAGGCAGCTCATCTCGTCAAACGCCTCGAAAGCGAGGCTAGAGAAACTGCAGCAGCTAAAGCAAAGCATGTCGTCACTGAGGCAATTCAAAGAAGCGCTGCCGAACATGCAATTGAAACGACCGTTTCTGTAGTAGACCTTCCGAGCGACGATCTTAAGGGGCGCATCATTGGTCGTGAAGGACGTAATATTCGAGCGCTCGAGACAGCAACAGGCGTGGAACTCATTATTGACGACACACCAGGAGCAATTATTCTATCGAGCTTTGAACCATACCGAAGAGAGGTAGCAAAGCAAGCCATCGAACGTCTTATCGCTGACGGCCGGATCCATCCAGCACGCATTGAGGAAGTGGTAGCCAAGGTAAGAGCTGAAGTTGATGAGGCTACCTTAAAAGAAGGAGAATCCGTAGCCTTCGAACTTGGGCTACACGATATGCATCGTGATATCTATCGAATGATGGGAAAGTTGAAGTTTAGAACCAGTTATGGTCAAAACGTACTGTCACATTCGAAGGAAGTTGCATATTTAGCAGGAATCATGGCACGTGAGGTCGGATTGGATGCCCAAGTATCAATCCGTGCTGCCTTCTTACACGACATCGGCAAAGCAATGGATCGCGAACTCCAAGGCACCCATCTCGAACTGGGCATAGAATTCCTGCGCAAACATGGTGAGAGCTCTGCTGTCGTTGATGCTATGGCAGCTCATCATATGGATATCGACTGGCCTTCACTGGAATCTATGATCGTGCAGGCAGCTGATGCAATTTCAGCCGCGCGTCCAGGTGCCCGCCGTGACATTCTTGAATCATATGTAAAGCGGTTGGAAAAACTAGAAGACATCGCCGATTCGTTTAAGGGAGTTTCAAAAGCGTTTGCACTCCAGGCTGGACGAGAAATTCGTATCCTGGTCGAAAGCGAAGAAATTTCAGACGAAGAAACAATCTGGCTATCAAAAGATATCGCCAAACGGATTGAAAACGAACTTGATTACCCAGGTCAAATTAAAGTTACAGTCATCAGAGAAACCCGAGCTATTGACTATGCACGATAAGCGACCCTCAAGCTTTAAGCATCGCCGTTACAACTCATGACCATCCGAACGGATACCCCTTCTTTATCTAATCCAACTCTGAAGGTCTCCGAACTCGACGAACATGCGCTAATAGAACGAATTAAGGCCGCTGCTCCGAACCCATTCACAGAGATACCTATAGGCATTGGGGATGATGCCGCTGTAATTGAATCCGAAAGTGGAACGCTAACCGCTGTTACAACCGATACATTAGTTGAGGGTGTCCACTTTGAACTTAATTTTTCTAAACCATTTGATATTGGACATAAAGCACTAGCTATTAACTTAAGTGACCTAGCAGCCATGGGTGCAACTCCACGGTATTTTGTTTTATCTCTGGGTCTGCCGTCTATGTTCTTGTTACGGGATTTCGATGCACTGCTCAGTGGGCTACTGGAACTTAGCACCCGATATCGTGTCAATCTTATAGGTGGCAATGTCACTCGATCGAGTGGTCCTCTTTTTATCGATATAACAGCATTCGGTGGGGTAAAACGACGCCGCATTCTGACACGTCACACAGCGCGAGTGGGAGATGAACTATACGTAAGTGGCACGATCGGAAGTGCAGCTGCAGGATTAACTTGGCTGCAACAGCACACACCTAAACAACTTACTTCAGAACATTTAGCTAAATGCCGTCAGCAATATTTACGACCCGAACCTCGAGTACGTTTAGGAACTTTATTGGGCAAAAACCGTATAACACATACTTGTATTGACTTGAGCGATGGGCTTGCTGAAGGTGTTCGCCAGTTAGCGTCCACGAGTGGCTTAGGTGTCATCATTAATGCTGCAGCATTACCGATTGAACCAGAAGCACGAACATGGTTTGAAAGACAAAAATTTGATCCGGTGATTAGGAGCCTAAAAGGTGGAGATGACTACGAGCTACTGTTTACTGTTCCACCGAATTCAGGTCGCAACCTTGCTGCTATACAACGACTCGTTAAGGACCTACCTCTAACCTCAATCGGTTACATAACAAAAGAACCATCTCTAGTATTGCGTCGCAACGGCAGAAACGAACAACTACCCCAGGGATACCAACACTTCAGAGAAACTTCTGACTAACACAAGGCAACATATTTCACTCGTTAATCTCGTATCTAAAACTGCTTCAGCAGAAACGCCTATGTAACCACTTTAGATTTAAGTTCTTGATCTTTATACTGAAACTGATACAACTTGTGGTAAAGGCCCCGGTTAGCCAAAAGTTCTTGGTGTGTCCCACCTTCACGCAACTCGCCTTTGTGAAAGACAAGAATTCGATCCATATCCTGCACAGTCGAAAGACGATGAGCAATTGCCATAGTGGTCCGATTAGCCATCAACGCTCGTAACGCATCGCTGATCAGAACCTCCGTGTTAGTATCAACACTCGAAGTGGCTTCATCAAGGATTAAGACCTTAGGTGAGAAGGCAAGCGCACGAGCGAATGATAACAATTGTTTCTCCCCTACAGATAAGTTAGCTCCACGTTCAGCTATATTGCTATCTACTCCGCAAGAAAGAGTACTAATGAATTGATCAGCGTGTACATTCGCTGTAGCTGTAGCAACAGATTCATCTGTTATCTCTGGGGTGCCAAGTGTAATATTGTCTCGAATAGTCCCTGAAAATAGATATATCTCCTGTAGGACCAAACCAAATCGTCGACGCAATTCCCTGAGAGACATTTGGCGAATATCGATTCCACCAATCGTAATACGACCTCGACTTACATCATAGAAGCGCAGAAGTAGATTAATCAGTGTCGTCTTACCAGCACCTGTGGCACCCACTATTCCCACCCGCTCCCCAGGATTAATAGAAAACGATACGTCCTTAAGCACGTAGTTTTTATCGCGGTACGCAAACCAAACGTTTTCAAACGATATTCGTCCTAATCCAGTGGGTATTTTGGCAACAGACGAAGGAGGGTCTGAAATCGTAACAGGCGTATCAAGTAAGCCAAAAATTCGTTCGGATGATGCCATGGCAGCCTGAAGAATATTAAATTTCTCTGATAAGTCACTGATTGGTCGAAAGAAACGCTGTGAATACTGCAAAAACGCCACGAGCGTCCCTAACGTCAGCGTTCCCTGCATTGACCAACCGCCGCCGTACCAGATAATGAGCGCCGTCGCCAGTGCCCCAAGCAATTCAACGGTTGGATAGAACATGGCATAATAGAAAATAGATTCAATATTGGCATCGCAGTGTTGTCTGTTTATCTCGTCAAACTTTGAAAATGTTTTTTGTTCACGACGAAATAACTGTACCGTAGACATTCCCGTTATATTCTCCTGAAGAAACGCATTGATCCTCGCAATCCGACCACGTACTTTTCGGTAAGATTGCCTTGCGTTCTTGCGAAACCAGTTAGTCACTAAACCAATAAATGGCAGAACGGAAAATGCTACCAAAGCGAGTCGCCAATCCATCCACAACAGCACAGCCATAATCCCAACCAGAGTAACCACATCCCGAACAACGGAAATAACGCCTGAGGCAAAAAGATCGTTTAACGCATCGACATCAGTGGTCACCCGTGTCATAAGGCGACCCACTGGATTACGGTCGTAGAAACTAACGTCGAGACTTTGGAGACAACCAGAAATC
>Ga0315336_1005218_pt1 | contig 14410 bp, 10 predicted proteins | sample ASW5metaG_FD_204512 | JGI IMG/M metagenome (GOLD analysis project Ga0315336, IMG submission 204512) | Ammonia-oxidizing marine archaeal communities from Monterey Bay, California, United States - ASW #5 | ecosystem: Environmental > Aquatic > Marine > Intertidal zone | place: USA: California...
ACTGGTCTGTAGGGCAAAGTTTTTCCATCAATTTCAATGGTGCTTCCGATCATTGCGTTTTCTGCAAGCTCAACCGCAACTTTCTCAATTTGTTCGACTGGCACTCCGCATATCTCAGCCGCCCACTCAGGGGTGTTTTTTTCTAGGCTTTCCTTGAAAATCTGGAAAGCTGTCGGGACCTTTACAGAGTCAACCCAGTAAGTGCCTTCAAGAGCGGGATTTATACCTTCACTATCATGTGGGACAACTTTTTTGGTTACGTTGTCCCACACCATCGGCTTTCCCTCTTCCTCTCCTTCAGCTGGTTCTGACAAAAGAAACATGCCATCGCTGTCGACAAGGAATGGGCTATTGGTGTATTTTCTGAGGTACTCGTGGTCAATAGTGTCATGCTTGACCAGAAGATGACAAAGGGCCAGGGCCATCGCAAGGTCGGTCCCCGGTTTTACAGCCAGCCAATCATCCGCAAAATGCGCTGGGCCTCTCCTGCGCGGATCAAGGGCCACCACTTTCATGCCCCGCTCTTTTGCCTCCACTAACTGCTGCGGCCATGTTAACCAGCAGAATTTATTTCCACCGGCATTGGTAATATTCCAGCCCCATGAGAGCAAGTAATTAGTGTGGCGCATATCCGGATGCAGTACGCCATGCATGCCGATCGTGTATTCGAGGGCACGATAACCAGCATCCGAGCAGAACGCACCATGATGTAGTTTTGTAGCCCCAGTTGATTTCACAAAAGCGTCGTCATAGAAATCTTTCGCCTTACTGCGACCTTTCTGCCAAACAAAAAGACGCGGGTCACGGTCCAAGACATCTTTAATTCGGTCAGCGACCGTATCAAGAGCTTCTTCCCAGGAAATTTTTTCCCAGGTACCCGGAACTCCTTTTTCGTTTGTGCGCCTCAAAGGGGTCTTTACCCGATTAGGATCGTATATTGATTGAATCTGAGCGACACCTTTAGGACATAATTTGCCGCGATTGCGCGGGTGGGCCGGATGCCCACTGAAACTTATTATGCGCCCATTAACTACTCGGGCATACATACCGCAATCCTGTTTGCCAATCCAACAAGTGGTTGGGATCAATTCTTCTCCAAGGGCCAATTTCCCCTTAGCCGGGACAAGAGTCCTCATTTTCCCCGAAAACAAAGAGCCCGCAGTGACTGCTGCTGCAGATGTTCCAGAGATCTTTAGGAACTCTCTTCTTGATACGCTCATTTTTCACCATCCTTGAAACACTTTTGACATACAAAGAAAAAGTGATTAGAAAACGCCATTTAGCGCGCTTGAATAAGTATATTGAGGGACCTCAGAAATTTGATGGGGCAAAAGCCCGCGGGCAATGGGGACAATTGTCCCTATCCATATTGAGAAGAAATTACGTTTTTAACCTTAGTGCAATGTTTTGGCAGAGATTAAACGGATTCCTTTATCGCATGAGAAAACTCCTTGAGCAGCGATAACAATGTGGACGCGAAAATTGAGCCCAATGGAATAGTGATCCCGTTTCTGATTGATGACACGCTCGAATACCGATGGACGATTTTTGGCAGGATATTGGAGATTTGGAAACTCTTTTACCGAGAAATAGCCGATGAAGTCTGAGGCCCCAGAAGTTGTCATAGTCTATGCAGCATATTTAACCCATAAGAACTAGGAGTCGAGAATCAATAATTGTTTTAACCCCTTGTACATATTAATAAGCCTCCAACATGATTACCTATTAATTGCGCCTATACGCTTAACGAAGATCCTTTTTGCAAGATCCCTGTCGATCGCAAATTGACTGTAATCAGATTCGACCAAGAAAGATGGCGAGCGGCTTAGCAAACAAATTTTTTCCCCAGGCAGAAGATTCATCGCTATCAATTTTCGCAGCATGGTAGTATGCGTCGTCTCCAGGTGCGAAATCTCTCCCTCAATGCCTGTTTCGAACTCAGCAAGAGATAATGCCACTTTTTCGGGCGTTTCCTGGCGATTGCTCTTCGCTCCACCATTACCAGTTTCGCTGAGATATGCCTTCCTTAGATTGCGCAAAACGGTGATTAGACTTGCTTCTGGTGGCATTTCATAGCCACATACAGGACAGCGAACAAGCTGGCACCCCGTAGCAATTGGGCAGCTGCTGCAAACCTCTTCTGCTGAGGCTATATCAAATCGTGACCCACAAAACCCGCAATGCATTAAGACACCTCGAAAATACTTAATACGCGAAAGAGCAAGCTCGCAACCAGGAAGGCAAACGGGAAAATAAAAGCTGAGATCGCCAACGCTGTTTTAAAACCACGCTCCTTAATCGTTACTGCAAATTGGGCAATGCAAGGCACGAAAAGGGTCATCGCCGTTGCAGCAACCAATAATTGAGCGCCACTCAAGGTATTTCGCAAGTCAAACAATCCAGCCGCTCCGTAGTCTCGTCGGAAAAAGCCAAATAGAAAGGCCACAGCTGTTTCCCGGGGCAATCCCATCCACTCTACGAGCGGTTCTAAACCTCCGACTATCAAATCAAATAGGCCGCTGAGCTTGCCCAGCCAGATAAGCAGACTTGCCAGAATAAAGAGAGGCAAGACCTCGCGAAAATACCATTCCATGCGAGTGTAAGTCTTCACAAAAATGTTACTTATTTTGGGTAAGCGCAATGGTGGTAGTTCCATATAAAAATTTGCTTTCTCACCTGGGATAATTTTATTTGCCAAATATCCCACAAGCAGTAGTATCCCAGCAACAGTTGACGACCAGATTGCAAGCAGCGTTGGTTGGCCAGCCATCAACCCCAACATCACACCTAATTGTGCGGAGCATGGAATAGCCAGTGCGAGGAATATTGTGCTGAGCAGACGTTCGCGTCGCGTTTCCAGCGTTCGAGTTACTATCGTTGCCATTGTTGTGCATCCAAAACCCAAGACCAGGGGGATGACAGCACGGCCATTGAGGCCGATCTTTTTGAAGACCCGATCGATGAGCATGGCCAGTCTTGGCAAATATCCGCTGTCTTCAATGATTGAAAAGGACAAGAAAAATGTTGCAACAAGTGGCAGGATGATGGCGACTGCGTAGCGCAGTCCCATTGTAAAGATGCCAAATTCGCCACCAAACAGGCTTCGCAAAACAGGCCAGGGAATAGCCTGGTCAATCCATTGTTCCATCCAGGGATTAACAATGGACCCGAACACCGATTCTTCCAGAAATGCCACTAATGTTTGAGCACCCAATACACCAACCAGGGCATACATAATTAATAGTGCGAGAAGCATTATGGGTATGCCAGTGGTTGGCTTGATCATGGCTTCGCTGAGTTTTCCAGCTATGCCCTTTTGTTTTTTCCCTCCCGCTTTGAAAGCGCCAGCAAGAATTTTCTTGCTCGCTTTGTTCAAGCTTTCGGCAATAAGAAGGGAACTGGGGGCTTCAAATTTTGCTTGGACTCCTTTTGCGATACTCAATATCTTTGTGTGCCTACTCCCCTCTCGCTCTCTAACTAACTCTGTAACGTTATAGTCCTTTTGAAGGACTAAGGTCGCTATAGCCCGAGTCCGAATAGGATATGAGCTTTGCAAATATTTTTCGATCTCTTGGAGAGCGATTTCGATATCAGGAGGATATTGAATGTGCGAACTATTTTTATGGGATGCCTTTTCGTGAGAATTGTTCTCCAATTGGGCTACGAGTCTTTCTTTAAGGTGTACCCCCCCGTTTTTTGATGTGAGCGTCGTGGCCACTACTGGGATGCCAAGATTTCGTTCTAATTTTTTAATATCGATTTCAACACCCAGGTTGCGTGCCTCATCCATGAGATTTAAATCAAGAATTACGGTTAAACCCGCCTCTAGTAACTGCAGGGTCAGCGGGAGCATTCTCGTAATGTTTTTGGCATCAATTACGTGGATGACCAAGTCCGGTCTATCGTGCAGCAAGATTTCCTGAGCTACCAATTCGTCTTCCGATATGGGAAAGAAGCGATACATGCCTGGGGTATCAATGACGTTAAATTTAGTTGTATTAATTTGACCAATGCCCCGGGACAGCTCAACAGTGGTGCCCGGAAAATTGGAGACGGAAACGTAAGTGCCGGTTAGCTGGTTGAAAAGTACACTTTTTCCCACGTTAGGGTTGCCTACAATGTAGACAGATGGGATAGAGTTGTCAAAGCGCTGACCACTCACATGAGAATGGCCGTTGTGCTTATCTTTTTTCACTATAGTTGAGCACCGAGTTACTTCCATCTAATGGCACAAGGTTTCGTGAATTAACGTAGACGTGTTTGACAAGATCTTTGCCAATTTGCACTATCTTTTCCCCGCATTGAAGGAGAACTGATGCCTGTTGTCCAATAGCCAGGATTTTTACATGAGCACCAGCCTTCACTCCCTGGGTTATCAAAAAGTCTCTACTGATCTTTTCGCAATCAAGTCGAAGAATCTCAAACTCAGCATCCACCTGCACATCGCTCAGTCGAGTTGCAAAAACTGGTTTCCTTATTTCTTGCGCTGCGGGAATAGCTTTCCCATGCGGGCTTGTCGATGGTCGACTCAAAAAATCGTCAAGGCGTTCTTCCACAAAGGGATCGGTGACGTGCTCCAGTCGACAGGCTAACGAATCTGCGACCTCTAGCGAGAGTTCAAGCTTTTCAACAAGGAATACCTCCCAAAGCCGTCTGCGTCTAAGGATTTCGCGCGCGTGGAGTATCCCCTGGGGGAGGAGGTCTACGCCCTTGTAAGGTAAATAGCGGATCAGATTTTCCTCGCTCAATTTGCGCACCATCTCGTTTACTGATACTGGCTTTACTGAAAGTTTTTTGGCAATAAGTGAAAGCGAAATAGGACTTTCTTCTCCATCTTCAAGAAGAGCGGCTATAGTCACTAAATACATTTCTTTGGTTTCGCTGATATCCATAGTTCTGGCTCACCATAAGTTAATAAATAGTTTTCTTTCGGTCGACCATAAAATAGCACGCGGACAATCCGACAGTAGATGACATTTGCCATCATTTGAAAAGTGCGTCTGACCCAACTGCTTTTAGTCTGCCAAATATCTTTTAGTCACCTAAAACAGGTTGTAGGCCCTGCCAGCATTCAAACCTGAAACCAAACGTTTATTACACTTTTGCAAATCGAGTCCATAAAGGAAACAGAATTGATAGAAATGAGGGATTCTGGCTAAGAAGGCTGCTTACAATAGCGTATGTAAAAAGCCACGCTTGCCAATTTTCAGAACTTCTAATATATCAATAGGTACAAATGTCCCTTCAATAGAGGGTCATTCGTACCTTTCGGGAAAGGATTAAGGCAATGGACACTATATAGTACAGATGCTTCACCCCACATTCCCCAGTGAGGTCCAATCCAGTGAAGTGCAGCCACTGCAGTCACGAGAACGCAGACGATTTCCTATTTTGTGAGGATTGTGGGGAGCGATTAGGGAAAGAATGCCCTGAGTGTGGACATGCGAATTCTCATGATTTTGCCTTTTGCGAGAATTGCGGTCACAAATTTGTAGATGAGCCAGATTACGTACCCGCATCTGAAGAGCTGGTACCAGAAGCAACGCCATCCATTCCAACAACAAAGAAAAAAGAGACAATCATTGCTCCGGAGCCTGTCGAGGCCGTTCCAGCGCAAGCGTCTCCTGTTCCCCAAGTTGTTGTTGTTCAGCAGGAGGAGAGGGGCCGTCTGCCTGGTTGGTTGTGGCCAGTGGTGGGGTTGCTTGCCATCATAGTCTTCTTCATTATTATTGCCCCACGTCAGCCAAGCTACCAACCAGATACCAGCAGCTCTGGGCAAAGCGTAAGTTCTGGAAGTGGAGGAAGCTCTGGCCAATCGAGTGGTAGCTCAGAGGACAGCAGCAGCAGCGGGCAATCCAGCGGTAGCTCAGGAGACAACAGCAGCAGCGGGCAATCGGGTAGCAGCTCAGAAGACAGCAGCAGCAGTGGGCAATCGAACGGAGACAACGTGGGAGACAGTGGCAGTTCGGACCCCACATTCACTGCAGATCAGGAAACCAATTGCCGCTATGGACCCAGTGCTTCCGACTTTGATGTGCGCCGCACAGTCTTCAATGGCCAGACGGTGCCAATTGTTGGGAAGGGAGCATCACCGGCTCAGGAGTGGTGGGTGCTTGTGGTGGATGGGGTGCAATGTTGGGTATGGTCTGGTTTGGGTGAAGTGAATGGCGATACCGCAGGTTTGGCCTCCATCAATCCTCCTGAAGTTCCTGTAGCTGAAGCTGAGCAAGATGAACCCGAACAAGATGAGGAAGAGGAGGAACAGGCCGACTCTTGCCCGGTGAATCCGACCGTGACTGTGACCCCGTTGAGTGGGCCCCCTGAGGAATGGTTCGAATTTACCTTATTCAATTTTGGTACAGATGTTGATGTTACTTATAAGATAGTCGATATTGGCTATGGAGACATTATTGCAAGTGGAGACTTGCATATTGGCGAAAATGGAATCGTGGAATTTTCTTATACCTGGTCTGATATTTCTTGGGTGGATGAGATAGTTCCAGGCCAGTACGTTATGGATGTTTCCGGGCCCTTATGCGACAGCGTATGGCTTGTTGGGAAAGCAGTTTTTATCATCGAATGAGAGTGATTGTGCTAGATCAATATTATTCAACAAATTCGAAAATCCGGGTAATTTAGGAGAAAAACATGCACTGCCCCTATTGCGGAAAAGAGATTTCAGAAAGCGCGAAAGTATGCCCTTATTGCGGCCGGGAGCAAAAAAAGAAGATGGCGACGATAGAAGAAGTTGTCCAGGCTCCGCCTCCTAAAGTTGCGAAGCCGGCAGTAGAAACCCAGGCGGCAGCCGCTCCAAAATTTAATGCTGCCAAAAAAGAACAAGCAGACAAGAAATCCGTGGCTGCCAGAGCTGCTGATGAAAGCGCCGCACCGCCTGCTGCAGCAACAGCCAATCCAAATACAAGTCCCAACGATTCATTGGGCATTTTCGCAAACAACCGGATGTGGTTGGTGCTTGGCGCAATGCTGGTGTCCTCCCTTCTCAACGAGGGGATATCGAATAGTATTTCGATCAATTTTGACGCTGGCTTGTATGTATATTTTGCACTCAATGGAGCCCTTTATGGTGCTGTTATTTGGTTAGCCCTGAAGATAGTGAACATTTCCCTGGGAACCAGATCTGGATTTCTCATAGTGCTTGCCTGGATGATTTCCTGGGCTTTGCGGCCGATTCTTGGTGATATCTTCGGAGTTACTGTAAGCCCAGATATTGGTTGGCTGTGGTTACGAGTAATCGCCGCAGCCCTCGCAGGTTTTGCGACTGGCTGGATAATTCAGCAGGCGCTTGTCAACCAGAAAGAAAACCTCCACTATATCAATTCGGTTGGATGGGGAGGCGGCTGGTTAGCTGGTTCCTTGCTGGCTCGCGCGATTCCGGCAAATGTCGAATACCTAGAGTTTGGCCAGCCACTTTTCCTATTTCCTCCACCCAATTGGATATTGGGCGTCTTGCTGGCCGTTGCCATTGGAGGATTAGTTATGCTCTGGCCAATGAGGGAATTTGACTCCAAACTAGAAGGCTAACCAAGGACCAATCCAGTGATATGTAGCCAGTGCAGTCACGAGAACGCAGACGATTACCTTTTCTGCGAGAATTGTGGGGAGCGATTAGGGAAAGAATGCCCAGAGTGTGGGCATGCGAATGGTCATGATTTTGCATTCTGCGAGAATTGCGGACACAAATTTGCAGCTGAGCCAGAATATGTACCCGCATCCGAAGAGCTGGAACCAGAAGCAACCCCAAACATACCAACAACAAAGAAAAAAGAAGCAATCAGCACTCCTGTTCCTGTAGAAGCCATTCCAGTTGAAGCAGCTCCTGCCGCGCATGTGGTGGCCTCTCAGCAGGAGGAAAAAAGGCGCAGGCTCCCAGGCTGGTTATGGCCAGCGGTGGGGTTGCTTGCCATCATTGGCTTCATCATTATTTTTGGTCCGCGCCAGCCGGATTATCAGCCGGTGGCTAGCAGCTCAGGAAACTCGAGCAGTAGCGGGCAATCGAGTGACAACTCCGGGAATACCAGCAGCAGCGGGCAATCGAGCGGTAACGCGGGGAATACGAGCAGCAGTGGGCAATCAAACAGCAGCGAGGGGAATACGAGCAGTAGTGGGCAATCAAACGATGACAGCGAGGGAGACAGTGACGATTCGGGCCCCACATTCACTGCAGATCAGGAGACAAACTGCCGTTATGGGCCCAGTGCTTCCGATTTTGATGTCCGCCGTACGGTCTTCAATGGTCAGACGGTGCCTATTGTCGGGAATGGGACAGCACCTGCTCAGGAGTGGTGGGTGTTAGTAGTAGACGGCGTGCAATGTTGGGTTTGGTCTGGCTTGGGCGAAGTGAATGGCAACACGGCCAGCTTAGTTTCCATCAACCCGCCTCCCATTCCTGTAGCTGAAGCAGAGCAAGATGAGCCCGAACCAGATAGGGAAGAGGAAGAGCAACAAGATGGTGGCCTAGCAGAGCAATGTATTTCAATTAATCCTTCAACGACGGTCGATCCACAAAATGGCCCCATACCAACTGTATACACAATAAATGTAGCTGGCTATCTCCCTGAGGATGAATTAACAATTTATGTTCGGGCTGATGTGGAAGGAAAAGGCACAATGGACATTATTTTTACCGGCACATTTGTTACGGATACAAACGGAAATGGTGTCTATCAACTAGTGTCTGAAGAAGGAGATGTTCTGGGACATTACAATTTCTTATTTTCCTCCAGTACATGTGTGGATTTTCGCGAATTTGATCCCTATCTCCATACAGAAGGAGACTTTTATGTTGAATAGATTTATATGTCCTATGAATTAAAAGGAAATTGGGTTTGATATCGAAGGGGCGTTAACGATAATCCTGGTTGTGTAGAAGGATGACAAGATTATTTAGGAAAGAAAATATGCATTGTCCCTATTGCGGAAAAGAGATTTCAGAGAATGCGAAAGTCTGCCCCTATTGCGGCAGAGAACAAAAGAGGAAGGGGGCAGAACCAGTTTCACATAAGAGTTTAACGAACGATAATCAAAAAGGAAGATCTCGGTTCTCAATCAACGATACGCCAAGTGTTGAGAGCAGCCAAACTCGGAAATTTCTAACGCAACGGATTTTTCCGGCAGTCATTATGTATTCAATCGGGACTCTGCTTCTTGCTGCTTCTTTTGGGACTATTTTTTTGGGTCTTGTTCTAGCTCTTCCCTGGGCACTGTCTGGTTATATTGTAGGCTTCAACTTCAAGGGTTGGATTTTTGTTTTTGCAAGCGTTTTTCTTGCCTGGCTATTTCCCTTCGTTTTTTAAGCCGGTTGGAGGCATTCAATGGACACAAATTTCACTCTATTTCTGATCTCCCCGCTTATTGGCGCATTAATCTGGCTTCTTTGGCAACGGTATTTTGAAAAAGGTTAGCATTAGCGAGTAGGTAGGTGGATAAGGAGAGAAAACATGCATTGCCCGTATTGTGGAAAAGAGATTTCTGAAAGCGCAAAGGTTTGTCCCTATTGCGGGAGGGAACAAAAGAGGAAAAAAGCGCAAGTAGAAAAAGTTGCGGAAGCTCCGCCACCAGATGTTGCGAACCCAACAACAACAATCAATTCAGGCGTAATGCCCAATTCGTCGGGCAATTCCGTAAACAACAGGTTGTGGCTGGCGATGGGCGTAATGCTACTAGCGACTTTTGTCGGTGAGATAATCTCTACAGGAATTATTTCCCGGTTAAACAGTGATTTGTACTATTCAGCTAGTGGATTAATTAGCGGCCTGATTATCTGGCTGGCTATAACCACGATAAACCACCCTGTTTCCAAAAAACAAGGATTGACCATTGTCGCCGCGTGGACTATTGCTTTCGCAGCGCATCCTATATTGATGGGGGCTCTTGGTTGGGTATTGGCAAGAGTATTGGGGGCAGCAACTGCTGGTTATGCAACTGGCGTAGTACTTCTGAGCGAATCTCCTCATATCAGAAAAAATTATCCACTCACTAATGCATTAGGATGGGGTGCTGGTTGGTTTGCAGGTTTCGCGGTCGCGCTCCTAATCGGCTTCAGAATGCCCGTTTTCTTATCCCTGCCCTTGGACACGATTTTATTGATCCTGATAGCAGCCGCCATTGGCGGGTTTGTTCTACTTAAGCCATTGAGCAATATTGCTAACCAACCAATGGCAAAGGCTAAATGAGGCATTTGCCATTGAAGTGTAGTCAATGCAACGACAAGAGTGAACCGAATTTCTCTATTGTAAAAACTGCGGGACCCCTTAGCAGTCGCGGAGCTTATAGGAGAGATATGAAAAATCAATCCATATTTTTTTGGCTAATTCTCCTGTCCGGTTATAGCTTGGTAGCCTGTAGCCCTTCTCAGGTCGATACGGAATCCCAAGCAGCGGCTGTCGAAGTTTCGGACCCGACTCAGATTGTTGAAATTCTCTCTGAACCCCCCCATCATGTATCGGCGGTGAATACAGAGGCTCCCCTATATGCTTTCCGTGCGGATTTGCAAACACCATTGTTAGGTGATTTCGGTCCGGACGGAAAATACTACGTAGCTGATTGGTTGGGGGGGAGAATTGCGATTATTGACTCCAATGGAGTTGTTTCGGGAGACACGGGATTGTGGCGAGATGATCCGTGGTTCGGTGACGGCCCACGCGGTGTCCAATTCGACTCGCTTGGGAACATGGTTTTTCACTCCCATTCCTCGATTTTCTCTTTGCAAACAGGGGGATTGCAGCATTTTGATAAAGCATCTGGCTCGCCCTTGGGTTCAATCGCCCTTGACAGGAATGATCAGATTTACTATTCGGATCGCGGGATGGGAAAAATTTTCAGGATACTAGATTCCGGAGATATTGAATTAGTCGCAGAGGGTATATCCAACGCGGAAGGAATGGTTTTCGGATTGGATGGAACGCTCTATGTTGGCCAGAGCTTCCAAGAAAAAGTAGTGGCAATCGATGTTAGCATTGGATCCACTCGAGTTTTTCTCGATTTTCAAGGAAGGTCCAATCCAGACCCTGTCTATCTTGCCGTGGATGGAGATGGAGATATTTGGGTTCGTAGCTCAGCATATTTAGCTCAAATAGATCCGTCAGGAAACCCCCTTCCGATAATTGTAGACGGCCAAGATATAAGCGATAGTCTTTATCACAGTTTGAACCCCGCAGGTGGGATTGCTTTCGACGAGATGGGCCGCCTATGGATTGGGAATTACAATTCGATGATACAAATTCTTGAACCTAATGAAACTCATGATCAATTTGAAATCACCACACATTCATCCAACTTTGCGGCTTCAGATATTGCGGTAAACTCAAACGGAGAAATTATTGCTTACAATGAAAACTCACTAGAACTTGTAAGAATTACTGGAACTCACGAATATTCTGTTATTGCTAACCTGAGATCAGGGGGTGGAAGATCCGCCATCGCGATTACTCCAGATGACAAGGTTTATTGGGCAACACCATTGGGCGAGCTGCTGTTTGTCTTACCGGATGGAACCACCCAACATTGGGCAGATTTGCTAAGCGAACGAATGATCTCAGATAAAGAGGGAAGCCTCATTGCAGTGGTAACCGAGGATGACAGTAGCAAAAGTATTGCTATAGTTAGAGGTCTTGATGAGGTAGAAACTATTGCAACCTCCACAGAACTCGTAAATGCTGGGGCTACCCAATTTGGAAGCCTGCATTTAGGCCTTCGCCCTGATGGTGACTTCATTGTTTACGACGAGGAGAAGGCTCTGGCATTTCTTCTTACGCGAGAAGGCGAGCTTTCTATTTATCTTGACTTAAGCCAAGTTGGCATTCCTAGTGGGGTAAGTACAATGACTGTGGACTTTGAAGGAAATCTGTATGTGATCTCACATGCAACTATACATTGTACTCATTCCCAGAAGATGGCGATGGCCAAACTTTGGCAAGACATTTTTGGGGCGATCCGTGGGGGATGGCAGTGAGTCCAGACGGAAAATGGCTATACGTGGCCGAGTCCGGAGCAATCGACGCTATTCCAATCCAATGATTGGACTCTCACGGAAGATGAGTTCTGATGTTTATGATCAACTAATGAAATTCAATAGTTTAGGATCCATGTCCAAGTAGTTTCCCGATAACCTATGCCTCAGCCACATTCCAGAAAATGGCCAAAAAAGAGGGCGAATTTGTGTCCTATTCGTCCCATGTTTCCCATGTGTCCAACTTATATGAACCGAAACGGCACCGGAGATTAGCCTGGCGAGATGGCAACCTCTTCTGCTTTTGGGCTTTTTGAGTCAGAGTTTTTTAGCCTCGTGTGTAAAGAAAGCATCCCTGTCTTTTGTGCCTACCTGGTTCTAAAAGTGGAGGAAAATCAGAGCAATTTGTAAATAGTGTCAATAGTTTCTATTGCGATTGCACAACGTTGCGCCTGCAACAGGGATTGGAAAGGCTGTCAGTAAAAAAGGGGGGCTAAAATAATCGAATATCGGAAGGAATGTTTAGCCGCAGAATTTTTTGGGAAATAAGCGACGTAGTAACAATTAGGCAACCTCCTAAATATCCTGAATCCGGTGACGCTTCCATTTGCAAACTAGTTTCTCTCGCGCTAAATTCTGCAGGGACATATGTAACTATCCAAATAGCTACTTCTTTCATATTATGACTAAGTGTGGCAGTAATGATCATCTGCTGACCCGTCCATAAACATGAAGTGGGAGGTTGATGTTCGCGCAGGCTTCAATACTTCTATGTCAATCACTTATCCGCTTTACAAGCATCCAGAACATTGCAATTGGTTTTAGTATTGCGATCAAATCAGGACGTACATAATGTTAGAAACTTACTGAGGTCCGCATTCATTAGTGAACTGAGAGAAAAAACATGAAAAAAATTGCATCCCCCCAAGAAAAAAAATTGAATGACTTTCAAACATTCGTATTCAAATTTGGTTCATCTCCCTTCAGAAGGGGAAATAGAATTACATTTGAGATTCTACTCATTTTTTTTTTCACTCATAATTTTTGGTTGCAGCGCTAATCACCCCAGGATTGGTTCAATTGTTCCCGAAGAAACTCAATCTAATCCGGATCAATCAATTCTTCCTACCGAGATCGTGTTTGATGAACCCTCGACGGAAACGAATATCGTTATTGATGGATTCGCAAATGATTGGGATTCATATGAGATTACTGGAACGGATCAAGAAGGGGATCATGAGCCCAATACCTCTGACCTTGCTGAATTGAGTGCATTCACTAATCAAGAGTACCTATACATGATGATCCGCTTTTATGATATTGATCGGTTTGACCATTTAATCATTCAATTGCGAATGGAAGATATTGTCACACCAACATCAAAAACAGAAGTAAATTACCAGCTAAATGTAATCCCTGGAGGATATTCGGAAATTGACAATCCTCCTGACTACAATCTTCTTCCAATTGATACAACGTCAGCCATGAGCGATGTCATCGAAGTAAAAGTTTCTCTAGCAGATATCGGAGGACGACCAAGGGCAATTCAAAAAATCGAAATTTACGATATTGTTACTCAACAAAGAGGAGATAAATTATTTCCTGAAGGCGTTTTTGCCGGAAGAAATGTGCCGGTTGTAAATGAACACGAAGCTCAACCCGCTCCATTGATCGAGCGCACCGAGCGACCAAGCCAAGTATTAATGCTGGATATGAATACTACATCGGAATATTTGTATAGATCGTTTGTTCAAGGCCCCGCCTCAATTGTTTGGGGGCCTGACAACGCACTTTATATTCCTGATTTTGCTGGAAGGCATGTGGTTCGAATGGATGCCCATTTAAATGTATCGGATTTAGGATTATGGAGAGACCCTGAATTATGGGGGGAATATTTTGGTCCAATAGACGTTGCCTTCCATCCCGATGGAACAATTTATGTCAGTGATATGCAATATATATATATGGTTGGGGAAAATGGAACAACTGAAAGAGTTTCGGGTGTTTACGGATGGCCATTGGCAATCGAATTTGACACAAATGGAGTTCTTTATTACTCAGATTCCCATACAAACTATGTTTACAAATTGGTTCCTGGGGGAACTGCAATTTCTGTAGCGCCAATTGAAAATGTAGTAGATATGGCATTTGGTGATGAACAATATTTGTACGTTTCAGGAACAAAATCTGAGGGGCGCACTGGGGACGTCTTCAGAATAGATGTTGAAAGTGGCGCCGTAGAAGTTTTCATTGTTGATAGATGCAGGCCGGCCGAGGAAGATATTTGCTATCTTGCGATTGATAATGAAGGGGATATTTGGCTCAGGGGAGATGAGGGATTAAGTCAGTTTTCGGCGGAGGGTAACGAAAAACCCTTCGATACAAATATCAATGTGAATTTACATCAAGCGGGTGGAATTGCATTTGACAACCAAGGTGGAC
>Ga0315336_1005219_pt1 | contig 14410 bp, 13 predicted proteins | sample ASW5metaG_FD_204512 | JGI IMG/M metagenome (GOLD analysis project Ga0315336, IMG submission 204512) | Ammonia-oxidizing marine archaeal communities from Monterey Bay, California, United States - ASW #5 | ecosystem: Environmental > Aquatic > Marine > Intertidal zone | place: USA: California...
TACACCTGCTCAGGTGCTGAATAAACCTTGCACGGAGCCGCGAACCGGCGAGCCTGGTCACAACTGAGCCACGCTTGTCTGCGATCGATCTTCCCCGCAAAGTCGATATGATGTGTTTTTGACTAGAGCGTAAGCATGAGTCTTGCTGTCATTGGCGCAGGTTACGGACGTACCGGCACCCTGTCTCTCAAAGCGGCGCTGGAAACGCTTGGCTATCGTAAATGCCATCACATGATTGAGGTCATCAAAACACCGGGTGCGGCGGATCAGTGGATGGCGGCCATCGATGCACCGGCAGTCGCTTGGGATGAGCTGTTCCAGGGCTTTGCCGCGAGTGTGGACTGGCCGGCCTGCCACTTCTACAAAGCGCTGGCGGATTATTATCCCGCAGCGAAGGTCGTGCTAACCGTGCGGGATCCACTGCAGTGGTTTGAGAGCATGTCCGCCACCACATTAGGTGTCATCCGCCCCCGTCTGGCAGACCCGGACAACAAAAATCTGGGTACGGAACTGGTCGTGAAGGCCGCGTTTGAAGGCAACATCGATGATGCTGCGCACGCGGTCGATATGTTCAACCGGCACACCAGGGAGGTGATCGCATCGATTGATGAGAAGCGGCTGCTGGTCTACGACGTGCGGGACGGCTGGGCTCCACTGTGCGGGTTCCTCGAACAACCCATACCAGATACGCCTTTTCCCCGCGTCAATTCCCGGGATGAGTTTCACGATATTTTCTTTGGCAGCCCAGGAGGTTCATCATGAGTTGGACATCATTGACCAACAAAGTAGTGCTGGTGACAGGCGGCGCCAGGGGGATCGGCAAAGGCCTGGCGGAAGCTTGCCTGCGTGACGGCGCAACAGTGGTGATTACCCATCTGAACCCGGAGAGCGGCCAGCAGGCTGAACAGACCCTGACCACACTGGGATCGGTCAGGGCGGTGCGCTGCGATGCGACGGATCGCACCCAGGTCGATGCGCTGCTGGATGACATATGGCAGCGCGAAGGGCCGTTAGATCTGGTGTTCAGCAACGCCGGTGCCGGCGGAACGCAGCGCGCACTGGACGCACCCATTGCGGAGATTCATAGCCTGTTTGCCACTAACTTCGAAAGCGCGGTGCACCTGGCGCAGAGCTATGTGCCACGCATGCAGCGTGAAGAAAAGCCGGGGCACATCATGTTTACCGGTTCGGAACACTCGGTGGGCCTGCCGGCGGGGAATGAGGATCTCGGATTCGTCTTCTATGGCGCCACCAAGCACGCGATGCTGATATTTGCGGAATGGCTGCGCGCCGATCTGCACGGCACCAATGTCTCCACCAGCCTACTGATGCCGGGGCCGGTGCTGACGGAAGGTGTGGTGGGTACTTTCGAGCTACTGGATCAAGACCCTGACAACGCCGAGGTGCGAGCGGTGTTCAGCCCCAAGGTAGAAGCGCTGTTGCGGGAGCGCGCCATCAGCACCGAACAATGCGCACGACGGGCACTGCAGGGTCTGCGGGAGGGTTTGTTTTACATTCCCACCCAGGCGCACATACAGCAGGATGTTGAGCGGCGCCACAACGAAATGAACAGGGCGTTCGCCACTATGGGGCTACATTCCTGATGCCCCGAGATGACTCTACCCAGGGTATAGAGGTACGCTTCAATCTCGCTCTGGGTGGTGCTGAGGCATGCCTGGGCTTCTAACGATCGGGGGAGAAATATGAATACGAGAAAAACAGCGCAAGCGGCTCGAAGCCCGGGAGAATCATACGAGGAAGTTCTAGCCAGAGACGTCGTGTCGTCTCCAGACTTCTACAAAGAAGGACCGACTCCTGACATCGGCACAGAGACCGTCGCGGCATCGCGATACTACGACCCAGCGTTCCTGCAGCAAGAAAACGACCACGTCTTCACCCGGGTATGGCAGTGGGTCTGTCGCGACGAGGACATACCCAACATCGGTGATCACGTGGTGTACGACATCGGCGGTCATTCCTGGTTCGTCGTGCGCTCGGGACGTTCGGAATTCAAGGCGCTGTCGAATTCCTGCCCTCATCGAGGGCGCCAGATCGTCGAACAGGACGGTAACCAATCGAGAATCCGTTGCCCCTATCACGGCATGCAATGGGATCTGGAAGGCCACTTGCAGCACAACCCATTTGGTTGGGACATGCCGCAGTGGCAGGAGTGCGGCGCCGATCTCCCGCAGGCACTGATTGGCCTCTGGGGTGGCTTTGTATTCATTAACATGGACATGGACGCCCCACCGTTACAGGACGTGCTTGCTCCCATACCGGACCATTTCGAACGCTACGACCTGGCCGGCAAATACAAAGCCGCGCATGTCATCAAGAAGATGCGCGCCAATTGGAAGGCGACGTGCGAAGCGTTCATGGAAAGCCACCATGTCGTTGGCACCCACCCTCAGGCCCTAACCATGACAGGTGATCTGAACTCGCAATATGACATCTGGAGTGACTATGTGGGGCGGCAGTTCACCGCTGCAGGCGTGCAAAGCCCAAACATCGACCGAAAGCTGTCGAAGGAAGAAATTCTCGGTGTCGCCGCTTTTAACAAACCTCAAAACGCTCAAGACATCAGCATGCAGATTCCGGACAATTTGTCCGCACGCGCTTTTACTGCGGAAAGCACTCGGCAGACGCTAAAAGCATTGCACGGGCAAGACTACTCAGATGCTGGCGACGCGGAGCTGATCGACTCATTGCTCTATCACGTCTTCCCTAACATATGCTTCTGGGCAGGTGTAACGCAAAACATTGTCTACCGGTTCCGGCCCAACGGCATGGACCCGGACTCCGCGCTCATGGATATATTGATACTTCGCCCCTGTCCTGACGACGAATCAAAACCAGACCCAGTGCCAATTCGTTACCTCGACTTCAATGACCCCGTCGCGGACGTAGAAGAAATCGGTGAGTCATTGGGTGAGATATTCGATCAGGATGTAGCGAACCTACCGTGGGTTCAGAAAGGCCTACGCGCATCGCGCTCGGAGGTCTCATTCAGCCACTACATGGAGGCCCGCCTGCGCCGCCACCATCAGATGCTCGACAAGTTTATCAGCGAGGGGCAGGCTCGAGACGACTAGACTTCGGCGTTATGGCACTGCGGACAGATTCAGATCGATATGGTTTCACACCTGCGCTTGGCGCATGGGCGTTACGCCGCCTCGAGCGCCATCTCGGCCTACATTTCTGGCAAATCATCCTGACTTCGCCTGGACCGCCGTACGAAATACCGCCAGAGCATACGGCACGATTCACGTTCAAGCGCCTCGCCCTAGAGGAGGTTCTAGCATCAACCGGCAATCCCGAACTTGGCATGACGCCTGAGTTCGTTCACGCAGCGTTTAGCCGAGGCGACATTTGCGTGGGAGCGCTCGAAGACGACAAGTTGATCGCCTACTGCTGGCGTGGGTTCACTTGCGCACCGGTGACTAACGCACTTTGGCTTCGTTTGCGCAAACCACACACCCGATATGGGTACAAGATCTACGTGTTACCGCAGTACAGGGGCATCCGCCTGCGTCAGTCAGTGGCTAGCTTTTACGAGCACGAGTTCGTAGAAATGGGTGCAATCAATCTAATCGGCTACATCGCGCTGAGTAATCTGGCATCGCTACGCAACCCACCCTTAAACGAGGCGCGGGAGGTCATCGGGTACGCCGGCTACATCAAACTGGGGCGCCGCTACCGCACTTTTCGTTCGGCGCGCGTACGCCACTACGTGGACTTTGAACTGCATTGAGCTCATTCCCAGGATTGTCGAATTTGCTCAAGATTCACGCGAATATTACGTGCGGGCGCCATACTACGAGCCGCGAAGCCTGTTCGTGATGTGCACGAATGTGGCAATCTAGCGGCTCCCCGCATTAATGAAGCACAGCATGAGCGCAGAGGACACCAACGACAAACAAGCAATACGCGATCTGCAGAACCTCTATTCGGCCTCAATCGACGCAGGACTGTACGACAACCTGGATCAGATTTTTACGGCAGACGTCATCGCCGACTATGGCGAGGCCGGGTACAACGATGGCGTAGCCGCGATAAAGGAAACATGCCGCGTCGCGTTGGAACCCTTGACCGCCGTACAACATATCAACGGCAACCACATGGCGCAGATCGACGGCGACGCCGCCCGCGCGAGCTGTTATTTCCACGTCCACCAGGTCCGCAAGGGCACCGATGGCGGAGATCATTTCGAAATGGGCGGTCGCTATGACGACGAACTCGAACGCCAGGCAGACGGATGGCAAATCCGCCGGCGCAAGCTGACCATTATCTGGTCGGACGGTAACCCCAGGGTTCGCTGGGACCGGTGAGCGACCTGGGAGATACGGAACGCTAGGGATAAAAAATCGAATCAAGAAAACTGATCATCACGTCCAGCGCGGGTGGCGCATCGGCTTCGAAACTAGCCCCTAGAAAAACATTGGATCCAGAATCCAGAAACGCATGCGTCCTTCCAGCATGCTCCCAGTATTGGGCGGGGTGCCCTGCCGCATGTAGCGCTCCCAGATACTCTTGTACCGATGCTGGAGTCACTAGCGGGTCATCGCTCCCTGCGGTGAGCAGTTGTGGCGGCAATGCACGCACCGTTGAATGCGGAATGTTGTGGATTGGAGACAGCGCTCGATACAGCTCGGGATTGTCGTTAGCGTTGATCTCATTGCCAAACACCCCCCGACCCATAGATCCGCTCATGAGCCAGAATGGATTGGTCACGCCTTCAAAGCCGTCCAATGCAGCTTGATAAACGTCGTAGGCACCGTAGCTGAGCACTGCCGCCTGGACCTCTAAGCCCCGTTGCTGGGCTACCTGTTCTGGCGTTTTTCCATCCGGTAGGTACGAGGGGTGGAAGCCCGGTCCCTCCCGGGAAAAGATCCCGGAGTTCAGACGATCACCCATGTTGACGATCATGGCGGACAGATGCCCTCCGGCGCTGTCGCCGGTGACCGCGATCCGGGACCGGTCGCCCCGGTACTGACCGACATTGTCCTTCACCCACAACACCGCGCCGAATGCATCCTCGACAATCTGATTGAGCGTCACGCTGTTGTCATGGTCTGACAACAGTCGATAGTTGACGTTGCAGACGACATAGCGGCTATTGGTGGCCAAATAGCTCGACGCTTGATCCATTATCGACTTGTCATTGATCAACCAACCGCCTCCATGGAACATCACAATCACTGGATATGGGCCGTGGCCCACGCCTGGCGTATATATGTCCATGGTGAGGTCGAATCCGCCTGGCGACGCCCAGAGGACGTCTCTGGAAACTGAGTACTTGGCGGGATCGTTGTTTTTTCTAAGTTCCGGACTTGCGGAACATGAGGTAAGCGCTAGCAACAGAACCGAATTCAGGAGAACAACACCGAGTATTTTTGCAAGTATCCGCGCCACCAACCCCACTCGTGTCGGCTCCATGCGTCACGCCCCCGCACTGATGCTGAAATTCAGTCTTCCCGCTCGCCTGTACGCGGGGCGGGCTGCGTGCAATTCGCTGTATTGCAGCAGCCGGGGCGCAAGCTCAACCTCATAGGCCACTGCCCATTTAAGCGTGGTTGTCATCATCACGTCGGCACCTGTGAAATGATCTCCAACCAGGAAGTCGCGGTCAGATAGCGCTTGCTCGGCTACGGCTACCTGTTTGTGGAAACCCGCTATGGCGGTCGAGACAGCAGCGGGCGCGTCGCCATATAAATTGGCCAGGTCGCGGTGCTTACGTAAGACGTAAAGCGTGTGGGCATCCAACTCCATCTGAATGAAGGAATTCCACTGATTATAAAGAGCCCGCTCCAGCGTATAGGGTGCTGGGGTGAGAGCGCCGTGTTCCCCATAGGTATCCCCCAGGTATGTGACGATGGCAGCACTCTCGGTCAGCACCAGGTCGCCGTCTACCAGTACGGGTATCTTTTCTTTTGGGTTTAAAGCAAGAAAATCCTCAGTCTGAGTTTCGCCAGTACGAGAGCCTATTAGCTTGGCCTCATAGTCCAACCCCAGTTCGTGCGCCATCCAATGGGCTCGCATCGAGCGGCTGCTGGCGCCGCCCCATATGGTTATCACGTTGCCCAACTATAAGCCGATCATATCGCCCACACCTGCATAGAAGCCGGCTCGGGCGGCGGCGGGTATATCGCCGAGCTGACGATCGCAGATGGCAACCGCATCCGCAGTACCCTCTACGTGCGGGTAGTCGCTGGAAAAGCACAGCATCTCTCGCGCGGCATCCAGCGTGGGCCGAAGTGGTTCAGAAGCGACCAAGGGCGTGACGCGCACTTGCCGCTGTAGATATTCTGAAGGTGCCAGCGGCAAGCTGTAAGCGCTGCCCGCGAAATGCGGCCGGTATTCACCGTCCTTGAGGGTGTCCTGGTTGGTGCGGCCTACCGCATGGTCCAGAATACCCAGCAGGTGCGGCAACCATGAGATGCCTACCTCTTCGATTACGAGCGTGAGTTTGGGGTGACGTTCGAATACGCCGTCGAACACCATCGCGCCGAGCAACAATTGTGGGGCTGTTTGCGGGTTCACCACCATATTCAGCAAACTGTAAGTTGTGAGGTCATCGGCGCCATTGTTTGCCCAACCGGCGCTGATACTTTCGCGACCGAATCCAACATGCGCGAAAGCCGCCATACCGAGATCCACAGCGGCAGACCACAGCCGATCGAAATCGGGGTGTGTCACAGATCTGGCTAGGTTCTGTCCATCCGCTGAGGTGCTTCGAGACCGGCCCACGGGCGATTCCGGTATGGAAAACGCGCGGCTGCCTCGCGCACGCATTCGGGTCATCTCCGCGATGCTCCAATCGACATCCGCCAGGTCGATCTGGGTAACGGGAACAAGACGGGCGGTATACCCCTCCAGGTGATCTGCGCTCCATTGATTCCAGCTTTGACGAATGGATCGCAAAAGGTCGAAGCGTTTGGCGCGTCCGGCTTGAACGACGCAGTTGCCCAAAAATGTTGGATTAAGAAACTGTATATCGATACCGCGATCATCACACAACACAAGGCGCGCAGCCGGGTCGCACAATGGGTCGTTGGCGGATTGTGCGGCACTTGAAGGCTGGCGTACGTCCGTCATTTCGAGATGCTCAACGAAGCCGGGCAAAATCGTCTCGTACCCGCCAGTCGGCTGTTGCTGCTCGGACAGCGCCTTAAGCTTCGGGTTGGTTATGCCAAACAGGCTGTTGGCAATCTCCATGAAGCGAGCAGGCGGGCCCAACGATTCGGCCAGCCCGGGATTGGTTTGGGTCAGCCAATCTAATGGCTCGTGGATGTGGGCGTCGACATCAATGACTCGCATGGAACCGTCCGCTTGATTCAGGTGGAGGATATTACCGCAACGAAGGTCGTTGCCGAACTGGAAGACTGAGGACCAACCAGCTGTCGCTGGGACTAAAGGGGCCGCGCTCCAACTTGTTGTCTTTCATCTTGGCAAGTTCGCCACTTTCCACACACCCAAACTCTTACCTTCCCGAGGCGGTTGGCCCCGTGCACCATCCGGTAGAAGATACAGCGGCTCTCCCCATGAGAATGGAGGCTTGAGCATGTTGAGCATGCGATGATTACCAGTGAGCTTGTCCTTATTGTGGTGTACCTCGGTAAAGGTCGTGCAAGCCAGAAAACGAATCGATGAAGCCCGGATGTTCTCAAGGGCAAGGTCAATGTCGGCGAAGCACAAATGCACCAAAAGATCCCGACTAAGCATGAAATCGGCTGCCGGTAATGGATCACTACAGACATCCAGCACCTCGAATTGCAAATCCGAGTATGTACGGCGATTCTTCTCGATCAGGTCACCGACAATATCCGCCCCGATGTACTGATACGGGGAGAGATCGAGCTGCTTCATCCAGTTCAAGTCACCGCAAGGCAGATCAAGGATTGAATTGATGCTGAGTTTCCGCAGCAGTTCAGGGAGTCCATCTCGTAATCTTTCCGACTGAATGAGATCAGACCCTTTCCCCGATCGGGACTCCGCGCACCCCCATTTGTTGGTCTTGTATATCCAACTGAACACCTCGTTACGGGACCCATCGCGAAAACGACGCCGTTCTTCGGATTTGCGTCGTGACTTCGAGATAAAATTCATGAGGCGTCGCAGAAAAGATTCGTCGGTGGTTGCGCTCATTGTTCGGCAACCGAAATTCTGTGATGGCGAGGCGCAAAGTCGCGCTTGAGCTGCTTTAATTTCTCTGCAGCGGCGGCAGCTCCACGAGACAAGCGAGTCCCGAAATCGGACAATGTCGCGGTGCCGGAAATTTCCACAAGAATCAGATCCACAATACCTTTTGCAAGCCGATACGATAGCAGATCTGGAACGCTCATTGGCAGCGAAACCGTATCCAAACAATTGCAGATAAAGCGATAATGCCAGAACGCTCATTCCAGAAGACTGCCGAGGAGGCAAACACAGGTGCAATCTAAGTCGAGACCGTGGACATCACTGCTAATAACGGCCATCACCCTCGCATCGGGCACAACCAGCGCCACTGAGAAAACAGAATCTGTCTACACCACCACTGAATACCCAACGGAAATTCTATGGGGTGACACGCACCTGCACACCACCAATTCGCTGGATGCGCGGGTGCTGGGTGTCACGCTGGACGCGGCCAATTCCTATGCGTTCGCGCGTGGCGACGAAGTGGTGACCAGTACCGGACAGAACGCACAGCTGGCACGGCCGCTCGATTTTCTAGTGGTGTCGGATCACTCCGACGCGATGGGCGTAGTGAATCAGTTGATTCTCGGTAATGACAAACTCATGGAAAACGTGGAGCTGCAAAATCTGCGCACCAAGCTCATTTCCGGCGGCAGCGGCACCGCTGAAGCCATCGGTGTCATTACTTCGGTGTTGATCGATGAAAACTACACGGGCCCGCTCCTGGATCAAGAGGTTATGCGCTCTGTTTGGGAAGACTACGTGGACACTGCCGAGCGCTACAACGAACCCGGACGCTTCACCGCATTGATCGGCTACGAGTGGACACCCACCCAGAGCGGGGACAAATTGCACCGCAACGTGCTTTACCGAGATGGTGCAGACACAGCACGCAAGGTCATGCCATTTACCGCCAACAAGAGTATTAACCCCCAGGATTTGTGGCAATGGATGCAACGCTACGAAGAAACCACAGGCGGCAAAGTGTTGGCGCTGGCCCACAATGGAAATCTTTCGAATGGACAAATGTTTCCGGTAGAAACCAACCCTAATACGGGTCTCGCAATCGATGCAGAGTATGTACGCACGCGAGCCAGATGGGAGCCGCTATTTGAAGTCACCCAGATTAAGGGCGACAGCGAATCGCACCCAGCTTTGTCACCTGATGACGAGTTCGCGGACTTTGAGACCTGGGATCGTGGCAACGCGAGCCTCGCCATTCTCAAAACGCCAGAAATGTTGCCTTATGAATACGCAAGAGAGGCCTTAAAGAATGGACTGAAGCTCGAGCGGCAGCTTGGCGACAATCCTTATCAGTTTGGCATGGTGGGCTCGACGGACAGTCACACTGGGCTTTCCACGGCCGATGAGAACTATTTCTTTGGCAAATTCACGCACGAAGAACCCGTCGCGAAACGCATGCACACGCCCATGGTCAGCCGCAATTCACCCAATCGGTGGCACACCTGGGAGATGAGTTCTTCTGGTTATGCCGCGGTGTGGGCTCGAGAAAATACCCGCGAAGCGATTTTCGATGCGATGCAACGCCGCGAGGTATACGCCACCACAGGGCCACGCATGATGGTACGGTTTTTCGGCGGCTGGGATTTTTCTGAAACAGACGCCAGCTTCCAGACGCTCGCCAACACTGGCTACGCAAGTGGTGTGCCTATGGGTGGAACACTACGCCCAAATAAGGATATGACCGCGCCAAGATTTCTCGTCGGCGCATTAAAGGATCCATTAAGCGGTCATCTGGACCGTATTCAGATCATTAAAGGCTGGTTGGATGCGCAAGGCACTACGCACGAAAAGATCTTTAACGTAGCCTGGAGCGATGCGGCGGATCGCAAGATGGCGTCGGATGGCAGTCTGCCGCCGGTGGGTAATACCGTTAACGTCGCCGACGCGACCTGGCTAAACACTATTGGTGATGCGGAACTCGTAGCACTCTGGGAAGACCCGGAGTTCGATGCATCACATCCGGCCGTTTATTACGTACGTGTGATCGAAATCCCAACGCCACGCTGGACGGCATACGACGCTAAGTACTTCGGGGACGAACCCGATCCCAAGACAAAAATGACCCTCCAGGAACGCGCATACACCTCGCCGATCTGGTACTCACCGACAGTTGAGCAGTAACCAGGGTTGATCATCACGAGATGTCAGAAGTTCAACCCGGCCGGACTCGCCGACACAAAGAGTATCCAGAACAGCATAAGCCCCGCCGTCGCCACGGCAAGCGCAGCGTGGATCCTCGGTGACGCCGAACATGCGCCAACCGCGCAAAGCACCAGTGCCACAAGCTGCGCAACACGTGCCGGTTGGAGCAATGGGAGGTCGAGAAATACGACTGTGTTTGCCGCAACGGCCAGCGACCACGCACCTAACCCCACAAAGTACCGGCGACTCACAGAGAAGTAATAGTCTTTCCATGATTCGACGGCATCCGCTCGCTCGGGAATCAGCGTACAGGCATTCAGATAGACCAATGCGGGACTGGCCAGCACCAAAAAGAATTTCGGCAGCGTCCAGTTCGCGTACGAGGCGAAATTCCAATAGTTCCAGAACACGACAACCGTCACACCCAGCTGCAGGCCAACAAACGTTGAGTGAATCCAATATCGGCACTCGGATCGCAGCGCGTGCGGCAACCCCGATACGAGCCGCATGACGGACATCGAGAAGATGATCGAAAAGGCAATAGCCAGGTATTCAAATAGGCTCACGGGCAGTTTCCCCTTTCAGTACGCGTCACGTCCGGTTCAGGTTGCTCGGGGTGATCGAACCGCCGTTAAAACGAAAACCGAGCGCGTAGGTTGGTCACAAAAACGCTGTCTTCTTCGGCGTTGAGCGCAGGGTCTTTGATGTACTGAACGTCCACCGTCAGGGCGAGGTGTTCGCTGGCGCCGAATCGATAAAACACTTCCAACGCCAGTTGGTCATCGAGATCTGGCAAAAAAGTAGATTCGTTGGGCCGTCCCCAGTTGATCGCAGCGCCGAACAATCCGTCGAACACATCTGTTTTGTAACCCAGGCCCACGCTTGCGGAAGCCTCGAGAAGTGAACCTGCATCCTTCGCGTACCCCCCGCGTACAAACGGGGCCCATTTCTCATTGACGAAACGCGATGCCGACACCGCTACTCCCCACCCATCCGAGATCGCAGCGGCCTCCTGCTCGTCTTTGTGCCAGAAGGTAATGTGGTAGTTGTCAAAGAATATGCGCTGCTGCGACAGCGTGATGCCGAATTCCACGCTTGTGAAATACTCGTTATCGCTGAAGAAGTTTTCAAATCCCTCGAACGGACGTGATGGGTCGCCATTTGTGTCGGCAATTCCGGCCACCATGTAGACATGGTCACCGAGCATTGCGCCGAGCGCCACTCCAACAGATGCGTCGTTGGGCAGGCCAATCGTCGCGCTGCCCGTCGAGAACGCCAGATTCGAAAAGTGCATCCACGGGCTGCCTAGCCCAAACACGTCCACATAGTCCGTAACGTCGAGAATGCCCGCCACCAACGTAGCCCGTCCGTCATTAAGCCGCTGGCGCCAGTAAAGATTCTGAGTCCGGAAATTACCATCACTGAATGGCGGCGACAGCAATCCGGCATATCCAATCTGGCCGAGCGAGAAGTCGAATGGTGAAGTCGAGCCAAAGCCATGCCGGTGCTCGAATTTGTACACCAATGCTCCATTTTCAAATTTACCCAGATCATAAGTGCCATACACGCGCGCGATTCCCCCAGCCGCCGTGTCATCAGAAACCGTATCGTCTGCCGTCATCCATACCGTGCTGTAGTCGCCGCTGATGACAAGACCATAGTTATCGATGAGGCCCTGACGAATGTCATCCCAGGATTGGACGTCCTCGGATATCCGTATCTCAACCGAATCAGGACCACCGAACACAGGTGCGTGCGCGTCGTCCTCCGCGTGGGCCGCGTGACACGTAACGACCACGCAAACACAGGCCGCTATCCATCGCCTAAATTGCACAAGGCTACCCTCCGTCACCGCGTACGGTTACGCCGTCGAGGATGGATTGAACCTGATCAATCAGGTGCTCGTCGCTGAGAATGTCAACGTGATTCTGATCGTACCCCCTGACCAAGTCCGCCTGCTCCTGAGCAGAGCGTCGTAACTGGCTCGCTAACTTGATCACTCCGTCGCTGCTTTGGGCACCAAATACGCTTGTCTGACGATACCCAAACAGCAGATGAAAAGGCAGATTTTCAGGCAGCGCAGTATCAAACAGAGACTCGACAAACTGACTGTCCGGGACAATGTCGCGCCACACGGGCACAACGGTTGGGGCCCACTTCACACCCGCGCGCGCAGAATCCACACCATCCCACGGCGTGGAAATCGCCGTGAAACTCTGCAGGTAGGCACAAGTGCTGTTTGCAACGCAGTAATTGATCATCCCTCGTGCCACCAGCCCCCCCATACTGTGAGCAACTACATGCAAGGCGTCGTATTCAAGGTCGGCATGCATCGCCTCGAGGAATTTTGCCAAACCGCGCGACAGCCATCCGAGCTTCAGCCCCGACGGATAACTGTATACCCACGCTTGATAGCGGGACTGATCCAGGCTCCCTATTAGCGGAGCAAAATTTCTCGGCGAGTCGAGGATCCCGTGGACGAACAAGACCGGTACTTTGTCAGGGTCATATTGCGAGAGCATGTGGATACCCGTGCCGCCATCCGCCATGAACGAAAATGGCTCCCAGAGCCCTTTTTTGGCTTGCTCGTCAGAAAAATGAGCATCCGTTAAGGGCGTCACGGTTCCGAGGGCGAACGACAGACGATCATTGTAGGACTCAATCAGCGGCTGGCCCACCAACTGCCTGGGTACGGGCAATGTCGAATCGCTTTCCGACGTTATCGCGATCCGTATATCGCGGGTCTGGGTACCAACCGCATTTCCGTCAGCCGCCCACGCGAAAGGCTCGTTGATCTGAAAAGCCAGATCCTTGTTCAGATCGTTGAAGGCGAGAAAATAGGTTCTGCGCGGGCTGAGCAGCATCTCAAACTCGCCCGCCCCGTATAACATCGAAAAACCGGCGATATCTGAGCCGTCTACGTCGTTCATGGCCACCACGATCAGAGACCCTGAACGTAGATTATGGGTGGTCACCGTACCTTCAAATGCGAACGACGCGGCTTCAAGGCGGGCAAGATCTTTATTCAGATTGGAAAAGGCACAACCGCCGAGACACAGGCTCACCAGCGCCACTGCACCAAATGCCCAAGTGTGTCTATTGTGCACAGCACTAATCCCTACTCAGAATTGCATGAAACCGCAGCTACGTTCTTAGTTGTCCAAGCCGCCATTCACCAAACCTTCTTTTGTTTCGATCAGGTTTGCCTCTTTCCAGCTTTGTGCCGAAATGGGCTCGAAGCGTCCCGTCTCTTCCACAGGGAATCGAAGTGGTTGCCCGGGAAATACATTTTTGAGCACTTTCGACTCTTTCACTACGACGGTTCCATGCACGAGGACGTAGGGAATACCGCTGGACGCCAGCCCCTGGAAGCCCGTCTTGAAGGTGGCGTTCTCTTGTACGTTTTCCGCATCAAAAACGACGATGTCAGCGATCATTCCTTCCTGTATGCGGCCTCGTTCCTGCATTGCCTCGAGCCCGGTATCTCCTATGTGTTTTGCGGGCCAGTAACTGAGTTGCGACAGTGAATGCATTAGAGGCACGCCGTTTTCTCGCGCTATGCGGAGGGTTGCAGCGTGCGTTCCGGCGGACCTAGGGTGCCCGGCGTAGTCTTCATAAGGGCTGTCCCAATCCAGGAATTCACCGTCACTGTTAAGGCCAGGCATACCGTCTCCGGCGACAATGAAATGTTCAACCTTCGTCCACTCCGGCAACCACTGCTTGCGAGGCGGACTAAAGGCGATCAACGTCCGTCCCGGCTGTTCCGCGGCAAACTTCAGAAACTCCTCCTCGGTGACAAACTTGTCCAACTGCGGGTCGTAGATGGTTTCTTCGTATCTGTACCCCATCAACTTTTGCCAGATATCCGGACCCACAATAGCGGCACCATAATTGCCGGAGCCGGCTATCCATGGGTAATAAGTCGCCCACACGTTAAATCCCTGCTCGCGCGCTTTGCGCAGCAACTCCTGATTCTCCCACCACCCATAATCGTTATCGTGATGAATCTGCAACGGCGCGTTCAACGCCATTGCGTTCGCGATCAATTCCTTTGCACCGATCTGAC
>Ga0315336_1005221_pt1 | contig 14408 bp, 11 predicted proteins | sample ASW5metaG_FD_204512 | JGI IMG/M metagenome (GOLD analysis project Ga0315336, IMG submission 204512) | Ammonia-oxidizing marine archaeal communities from Monterey Bay, California, United States - ASW #5 | ecosystem: Environmental > Aquatic > Marine > Intertidal zone | place: USA: California...
CAGCCACTTGGTCGTTCTGGAAGTCCAGGATCGCCAGGTTGATGTTGCCGTCACTGAGGTAATACCCCTTGGCATTGGGGCTGTCGAGCTTGGCAATCTCCCGAAGACCGAACACATCCATATAGAACTTGGCTGTCTTGTCGGGATCCTGGGTGGCGATGGCTATATGCTTAATCTTCGGCATAAATCTCCTCTTATTAGCCTCAATATAGGCCAGCGTCAAAACTGATAACCTGCACTGGCCAGGTTAAGTCCCAAGATACCATTTTTACGGGTAGGCTGCTACCCTGTCACGCCATCCAGAAGATCTGGCTCCGTACGTACCTCTGGTATGGGCACGACTAGCCGTGTCCATACTGAAACCACACGTAGGATGAAAAAGTCTTACCAACGCTAACGATTGTTTACTACTCATGCAATAGACCCTTAGAATAGGTTGGCGATGGAATATACTTTGGATAAAATGACCGCCGGCGATTGGGCGGCAGTCCGAGACATCTACCTGGAGGGTATCGCCACCAGGAACGCGACGATAGAAACCGAAGCACCTGATTGGGCCGAGTGGAATGCCAACCACCGTTCCGATTGCCGGCTTGTTGCTCGGTCTGATGACAAAGCTCTCGGCTGGGCGGTTCTTAGCCCGGTGTCTCAGAGAATCGCATATTCGGGAGTAGCCGAAGTGAGCATCTACGTGGCGGCTTCCGCTCGTGGTACTGGGGTAGGCAAGGCCCTGCTCGGAACTCTCATCAAAGCATCAGAAGAGGCGGGGGTCTGGTCGCTCCAAGTCGGAATATTCCCGGAGAATACGGCCAGCATCGCGTTGCACAAGGGCGTTGGGTTTCGGGAGATTGGAGTCCAAGAACGTAAGGGATTCTTGGACGGCGTCTGGCGCGACGTGGTCTTAATGGAGCGGCGTAGCCAAGTCGTCGGCGTTTGATCCTCCGTATACTCTCACCTGGTCACAGTGGTTTAGACAATTACCCTTCCCCCTAAATTGCGCTCATGGCTGAGCCCTAACCTCCGTGTTAGAATGCTTCACGTGTTAGAATGATTCAAAAGTAGCAACCATGCGCTCTCTAGACCCTGCTCGATCTAGAAACAGGGGCGTATCCGAAACGATGTGCCAAGCCTTTGGAATCCACGACAGACCTCTGGCTCGACCACCAACAGCAACTATGGGAGGAGAATCATATGACCGCCAATGGCAGAATGAAGTTCGGCGTTTTCATGGCGCCGTTCCACCCAACGACCGAAAACCCGACGCTGGCCCTGGACCGGGACCTGGAGTTGATTCAATGGCTGGATACTCTGGGATATGACGAAGCCTACATCGGTGAGCACCACAGCGCCGGGTGGGAGACCATAGCATCGCCAGAGGTGTTCATTGCCACCGCAGCCGAGCGAACCAAGCGCATCCGCCTGGGAACCGGCGTCATCAGCTTGCCTTACCATCACCCTTACATGGTGGCCAACCGCATGGTGCTTCTTGACCATCTGACCAAGGGCAGAGTCATCTTGGGAGTGGGACCCGGAGCCTTGAATACCGATGCCTACATGTTCGGCATCGACCCCGCCGGGCAGCGGGAGATGATGGACGAGTCACTGGGAATCATCCTTCGCCTGATGACCGAGACGGAACCCATCACTTACAAGAGCAACTGGTTCGAACTTAACGATGCCATGCTCCAACTGCGGCCATACCAGAAACCCCACATTCCGGTGGCCGTGGCGTCGGTCGAATCGCCCTCCGGAGTGACCTTGGCCGGAAAGCATGGCGCAGCCGTTCTATCCATGGCAGTACCACGGGGCACCGTGCGCAAAACAACCTTGCAAGACCTGTGGTCCATCGCCGAAGAGTCGGCAGCGGAACACGGACAGGAAGTTAGGCGCGAAGATTGGGGCATCGTCTCTGGCGTACACCTGGCGGAAACCCGCAAGGAAGCCTTCGAGGATATCCGCGAGGGCGGCGCGCGAGTCGTAACCGAATACTTCGCCAACACCCTGGGAAATCCGGCCCCAGACGTCCCGAGGGATCAGATAGTCGACCACATGGTCAAGAATAACCAGTGGATCGTAGGTACTCCCGAAGACTGCATCGCCGGTATCGAGAGATTGCAGGAGATGAGCGGTGGCTTTGGCAGCTTCATGATTCGAGTGGAAGACTGGGCCTCCCGGGAAAAGGTCAACCGCAGCTATGAACTGCTGGCTCGCTACGTCATGCCCCATTTCCAGGGCAGCCTCGTCGGGATTCAGAACTCCTCCCGCTGGGCCAGCACCATAAAAGAGGAGCTACAGGCCAACCGTAGGATCGCGATTCAGCGGGCAACGGACACTTGGGACGCTCGGAACGAGCCCGAAAAGGTCAACCAGGCCGACTAGCCGTACTCTGGATTAAACGGGTATGGGGCTATAGACCGGTACCCAACCAAACACCGCCGGAGATAACATCGGCGGTGTTTGTTATTTTCAGTCCGAAGTTGGTGCAAATAGGCCAGGAATATGGTCGATTGACGCAATGGCTTGGACATCGACATCTGGTATCATAGGTTGAAACGTAAGTGTTAATTATAGAACCGGCGTGCCTTCAGACGCGGGGACAGTATCCGCTCCCGCAACTCCTGAAGAGCCAGAGCGAGCTCCCAAAGAGCCGGGCGAGGTGACCCATTATGCGGAAGACAAAGATTATCGTAACCATCGGACCCTCCTCTCGTAATCCGGAGATTTTGGACCAATTACTAGAGGCCGGCATGGATTGCGCCCGATTGAATTTCTCCCATGGCACCCTAGAGGAGCATGGGGAAGTCATCCGCACATTGCGCGAGTTGTCTGATCGGCGGGAGCGCCCTGTAGCCATTCTCCAAGACCTGGGCGGCATCAAACTTCGCTTGGGTCAGATGACTAACCCGGTTCAACTCAACCCAGGCGACGTGGTCTCCATGGTTTCGGATGCGGCTTCAGACCGCCCCGATGTTTTGCCCTTCCCCCAAGCAGGTGTGCTCCACAACCTACGGCCCGGTCACAAGGTATTTATATCCGACGGCACGGTGTCACTGGAGGTATTGGAAGCTGGAGAGGACAGCGTAAAGATGCGGGTCATCAGCTCTGCGGCCAGTATTTCCTCGTTCAAAGGAGTCAATCTTCCCGGTGTGACCATCGACCAACCGGTGTTGACCGAAGCGGATAAGGTCGCCTTGCAGTTCGGCGTTGAACGGGATGTGGACTGGGTAGCGGTGTCTTTCGTCCGAAGATCCACCGACATCACCTACGCCAAGGATTTTCTGAGATCCATCGGAAGCAACTCCCTAGTGATGGCCAAGATGGAACGGGGCGACGGAATAGACAACATAGACTCCATATTGGAGGAGGTAGACGGGGTTATGGTGGCCCGGGGCGACATGGGAGTGGAGATTCCCATGGAGCAAGTACCTTTGGTCCAGAAATCCATGGTCAAGAAAGCCAATGAGGCAGCTAAAGTTTCGGCCATCGCTACGCAGATGCTGCTCTCCATGGTCGAGTCGCCAACACCGACTAGGGCCGAGGTTTCGGACATCACCAACGCCGTGCTGGACGGCTGCGACGCCATTCTGTTGTCGGACGAAACTGCGATGGGCAAATTCCCCGTGGAAACGGTGAAGGTAGCCGAATCCACGATACGGTCTGCCGAGTCCATATATCCCTACCACCAAGAGCACAGTCCTCGAGACCGTACCCAAGCCGTCGCTTTGGCCGCTGGGCAACTGGTAAAATCCCTGAACTCCAAGCCAATCGTCATCACCAGCACCGGCCGGGCCGCCTTTGAAGTATCCAGGGTCCGTCCGGAGAACGGGGTCTTAGTGTTCTCCCACGATGAAGCAGTATTGCGAAAGATGTGTATGGGCTGGGGCCTTTACCCGGTGGGCGTTGTTCCACCGGAACGGGACGTAGCAACGCTGGTCGGGATGCTGATTGATGCATCACTGGAATCTGGGATGGTTCAAGACTACGACGTCGTGACCATCGTCCACGGGTTCATGCCCGGTGTCACTGGTACAACCAACACGATTCAAGTCCTGGACGTTTCCGAGTATTTATCCCGCTCCTCGACTAGGCAGACAGCCGCGGTGGTGACTTAGTACGTTTTCGAAATCTCCCAAAGATTGAATCTGACGCTTTGACGTCCTCAGCAGGAATGGTTGTTGTCACTCCTGATGAAGCTGTTGAACCACTCTCATAGGTATTCGGATAGACCCCTTTGTTCAATCCACGCTTATCTGTCATTGTTCAGGCACTGGTAGCAATCGCTCTGATTGTCTCTTGTGCCCAAGCCACGATCGACCCTACGCCAACTACCGCGCGCACCAGTACGCCACCACCCACGCTAACCCCCATCCAAGTCTCCACGAATGGATCTAGCGCCGAATCATTGCCTTCGCCAGATCCAGAATGGCCCGATAGACTTACTCATCCTCTATCTCTCATCCCTAGCAATCACAGCCCCGCGATCTTCCTGGACACAAAAGCAGCCCTGGCCGATTCAGATATCCGCCAATCGTTCGACCTAGAGGTGCTGGGACTTCTGGACACTCTACAACCCGGCGCTTCGAAGTCCGTGGACTCGGCGGTTGTTGCTTTTCGCCAGGATGGCGGCGGAATGGTGACGGTTATCCGAGGCATCTTGGACGTAGACGGCCTGCTAACAGCGGCGGGAGGTCTGGGCCTTGTCTCGCCGAGCCCGGAACCGGAGAGATATAGAGGATACAATGTCCGCATCGTTGATGTGTTCGGCATCTCTCTTGCGTTGGCCTCGGTGAATGAATCCACGCTCGTGATAGCAACCGGGTCTCCCACCGGAGGCGCTACCGGAACGGAAGCTCTCAAGGCGGCTTTGGATTCCTCCGACGGACTCGCAGCGGGGTTACTGGACGACCCGGAGACCGCTCGACTGGTAAGTGAATTGCCTGCGGGCGTCACTACGGTGGTGTTGGGAGACTGCGCTAACCTAGCAACTCTGTTTTCCCTTGAAACTCTGCGGGGATGCACCGGGGCCGCAGTCAGCGCAGACATTGGTGAGTCCGGTTCAGGAGCAATCAACGCTCTCATGAGCTATGAAGACGAAGCCCAAGCTTCTGTAGCTATGGATTTGATGGGACATGTAGGAATGGAACCGGACGGTCTGTCTCTGGAGAGAATCGCCATGTTGCAAGAGGGTTCGTTGCTACGGCTGAGGCTACCTGCCGATATACATCAGATCGAATCGGTCTTCGACGCACTGGGAATTCCGTGACAACAAAGGCCCACGGATAGCATCCAGGTCAGTTGAACATCCCAGAGAGGCCATGGTTCGGCGATGTACTAAGCTAGACGGTTATAGGTAAGGAATGGGGGAGACTGGTGCGGCCCATCAGGTATGAGTCAACGCCACGGGCCATTTCCCGGCCTTCGGCAATGGCCCAGACCACCAATGACTGACCCCTTGAAGCGTCGCCGCCGGTGAATACTCCGGGACGGCTGGTCATCTTATTCTCATCGGCCTTGATGTTGCCTCTGGGATCCAACTCCAAAGCCAGGTCCTCAACCATTCCCTTATGTTCCGGATGGAGGAAACCCATTGCCAGCAGCACCAAATCCGCGTCTACATCGAATTCGCTGCCCTCGATCTCCCGCATGATGGGACGTCCATTCTCGTAGAACTGGCTCCAGTCAAGGCGAACGGCGTGGAGTTGTTCCAACTGTCCGTTTCTACCGGTGAAGGACTTAGTCAGGATGTCGTAATCGCGAACTCCACCCTCTTCGTGGGCTGGTGACGAACGCAATATCATGGGCCACTGGGGCCAGGGATTGTTGGAGCGGCGCTTTTCCGGCGGCTCCGACAGCAGTTCAAATTGATGAACGACTTCGGCTCCTTGCCGAAGCGCGGTGCCCAAGCAGTCGGCTCCGGTGTCTCCGCCGCCCAGAATCACCACCCGTTTACCCTCGGCGCTGATTCGTTCCGAAGAGTCGATGGTCTGACCGGCAAGCAGCCTGTTCTGCTGGGTAAGGTATTCCATCGCAAAGTGGACACCAGCTAGTTCCCGGCCTGGAGCCGGCAGATCCCTAGCTTCCGTGGAACCGCAGGTTAGACAGACTGCGTCATATTCATCCAGCAACCTCTGAACAGGGAAGTCTTGTCCCACATTGACACCAGTCCGGAATTCAACGCCTTCCTCTGACAACAGGTCGACGCGTCTGACCACTACCTCTTTGTCCAGCTTGAAGTCGGGAATCCCCAGAATCAGCAGGCCGCCGATATATTCGTTCCGCTCAAAGACGGTTACCCAGTGGCCAGCCCGGTTCAATTGCTGGGCCGCCGCCAGACCCGCCGGTCCGGAACCCACCACTGCGACCTTTTTCCCGGTGCGGTTTTGTGGCGGCTCCGGCTTGATCCAACCCTCAGCGAAACCATGGTCGGCAATCTCTTTCTCGATATACTCGATCGTTACCGGATCGTCATTGATGTTCAGAACGCATGCAGCTTCACATGGCGCAGGACATATCCGTCCAGTGAACTCAGGAAAGTTGTTGGTGGACTGCAGTACCCGCAGCGCCGCTTCCCAATTACCCAGGTAAACTTGGTGATTGAAGTCCGGAATCACGTTGCCCAGGGGACAACCCATGTGGCAGAATGGGACAGAGCAGTCCATGCATCGGCTGCCCTGATCTTTTGCCTCAGTCTCCGGCCAGTCCTGGTACAACTCGCGGTAGTCGCCCATCCGCTCGTCGACAGGACGGCGCTGGGGAGGGACGCGTGGTGTCTGCAGGAACCCTGAAGGGTCACCCATGGGGCACGAATTCCATCTTTGGGTCTACTCCTTGGGCCCTACGTTCCTCTAATACTCGCCGATAATCTCTAGGCATAATCTTCTTGAACCGGGGAAGAGCATCTTCCCAGTTGTCCAATATGCGCTTGGCCGGCGCGCTGCCGGTATAGTTCAAGTGGTCTTCTATCATCGATCGAAGGGTTTCGATATCCTCAGAATCTTCCACCGATTCCAAGTCCGCCATTCCAGAATTGAATCGTATCTCGAAATCCCCTTCATCGTCGAAGACGAAGGCGACGCCGCCGCTCATTCCGGCACCAAAGTTGCGGCCGGTGCTACCCAAGACGGCCACCGATCCACCGGTCATGTACTCACAACCGTGGTCTCCTATACCTTCGATAACAGCTCGGACGCCGCTGTTGCGCACGCAGAAGCGCTCGCCAGCTCGACCACGGATATAAACTTCTCCGCCGGTGGCGCCGTACATCGCCACGTTGCCGATGATTATGTTGTCTTCAGCTACGAAAGTAGCATCGGAGGGCGGACACACCACGATTCTGCCACCGCTGATGCCCTTGCCGACGTAGTCGTTAGTGTCGCCTTCCAGATCGATATCTATTCCCTTAGCCAGGAACGCACCGAAGCTCTGGCCGGCCGATCCAGTGAACTTAATCTTGATGCTACCAGCCGGGAGCCCTGCCTCGCCGTAGCGTTTGGCAACTTTGCCGCTGAGCATAGCGCCCACGGTCCGGTCCGAGTTACGTATCGGAAGGTCTATAGTCACCGGCTGCTGATGTTCTAACGCAGGCTGGGCCAAGGCAATGAGTTGGTGGTCCAAGGCCGTTTCAAGACCATGGTCCTGACTCTCCACGCAATAAACAGCCACTTCGTCGGACTTGGGATCCCGGTACAGAAGCCTAGACAGATCCAATCCTTTGTCTCTCCAATGACCAATGGCTTCCTGAGAGTCCAGGATGTCCGACCGGCCCACCATCTCGTTAACAGTGCGAAAGCCCAACTCCGCCATGATTTCCCGCATCTCTTCGGCGATGAAGGTGAAGTAGTTAACCACGTAGTCCGGCTTCCCGGCGAACATCTTGCGAAGGTCCTGGTCTTGGGTGGCGATGCCAACCGAGCAAGTGCCCAAGTGGCATTTGCGCAGCATGATGCAACCGCTCACGACTAGAGCGGCGGTAGCGTAGCCGAACTCCTCAGCTCCCAACAGTGCGGCGATAACCGTGTCCCGTCCTGTCTTTAGCTGACCATCGGTTTGTACAACGATTCGGCTACGGAGGTCGTTGGCCACCAGCACCTGCTGGGTTTCGGCTAGGCCCAACTCCCAGGGCAAGCCTGCGTACTTGATGGACGACTCGGGGGAGTTGCCGGTTCCACCGTCGTGGCCGCTGATCAGAACCACGTCAGCATGGCCCTTAGCCACGCCGGCGGCGATAGTACCTACCCCTACCTCGGAAACCAGTTTGACGTGGATCCGGGAGTCAGGATTGATTGTCTTCAGATCGTGAATCAACTGGGCCAAGTCTTCTATGGAATAGATGTCGTGGTGAGGTGGCGGAGAAATCAGTTCCACGCCAGGGGTAGTCTTGCGCACCCACCCGATGTAATCGTCAATCTTGTTACCCGAGAGTTGACCGCCTTCACCGGGTTTGGAACCCTGGGCCATCTTTATCTGCAAGTCAGTGGCGTTAATCAGGTAGTTTGGAGTTACGCCGAACCGGCCCGACGCCACCTGCTTGATTGCGCTGCTACTGGAGTCACCGTGTTCATCGGTAATATACCGGCGGTAATCCTCACCGCCCTCACCGGTGTTGCTGCGAGCGCCGATACGGTTCATGGCCACGCCCATGGTTTCATGGGCTTCCTTGCTGATCGAACCCAAGGACACGGCTCCGGTGGCGAACCGTTTTACAATTTCGGAGGCAGGTTCTACCTCTTCCAACGGCACCGGTGTCCTGTCCTTTTTGAAATCCAGTAGGCCCCTTAGGGTGGCCGTTCTTTTCGACTGATCGTTGACCAGCTGGGCGAATCCTTTGTAGACCTCCCGGTCGTTGGACCGGGTCGCGTCCTGCAATCTAGCGATAACTTCCGGGTTCCATTGGTGGAACTCGCCGTCCCTACGCCACTGATAGTAGCCGCCGGGAGGAAGTTCTCGAGTCGCAGCAACTTGCTCCCCGGCGAAGGCCAACCGATGCCGCTCCAATGCTTCTGATTCCAGGGTATCCAGGCCGATGCCGCTTATTCTTGAAGGGGTCCAAGTGAAGTACATATCGACCAATTCCTGGCTCAGACCGACGGCCTCAAATATCTGGGCACCCCGGTAGCTCTGAACGGTTGATATACCCATCTTAGACATAACCTTGAGAACGCCTTTCTCGTTGGCCTTGATGAAGTTTGTCTCGGCATAGTCCGGCGTGGTGCCGTTAAGTTCTCCGGTTTCGGCCAGCCGGCGCACTGTTTCCAGGGCCAGATAAGGATAGATCGCCCCTGCCCCGTAACCAATCAGAAGAGCAAAGTGATGCACTTCCCGGGCGTCTCCCGACTCCACAACAAGACCGGCTTTGGTGCGGGTGCCTTGACGGATCAGATAGTGGTGTACCGCGCCGGTGGCCAATAGGCTTGGAATGGGCGCCCATCGGGAGTCCACTCCGCGATCCGAAAGAATAACGATACTGTAGCCGTCGCCGATGGCTTTCGAAGCCTGTTCACACAGACCATCCAGAGCCATTTTCATCGCGCCGCGTCCGCCATGGGTGTCGAACAGGGTCGACAAGGTAATCGACCTCAGGTTGCCAACGTCTAGATGACTTATCTTTGCGAACTGCTCATTGCTGATAATCGGCGAATGGAGCTTCAACTGATGGCAATGCTCCGGGGTTTCTTCGAAGAGATTTTGCTCTCTTCCGATGAAGGCTTCCAGAGAGGTGACCAAATCCTCCCGTATAGCGTCTAAGGGAGGATTGGTGACCTGAGCGAATAGCTGTTTGAAATAGTTAAACAGCAACTGGTTCTGGTCGGACAGGACCGCAAGTGGAGCGTCATTCCCCATGGAACCGACTGCCTCAGCTCCGGAGATGGCCATCGCTGAGGTCATCATCCGCAATTCTTCCAGCGTAAAGCCGAAAGCTTGCTGTTGTTGTAAGACGTCTGGTAAAGGTATCCTTGCGGAGCCAGCGGGTGCTGGCAAATCATCCAGGGCAAACTTGTTGTCCTTCAGCCATTGTCCGTAGGGCTGACGGCTGGCAAGATCGTGCTTGAGTTCCTCGTCGCCAATAATCCGGCCTTCCTCGAAGCTGACCAAGAACATCTGGCCGGGCTCAAGCCTACCCTTCTGTTTGACGTTGGCGGCGGGGACATCCAAAACGCCGGTTTCCGAAGACATCACCAGCTTATCGTCATGGGTAACGGTATAGCGGAAGGGCCGTAGTCCGTTCCGGTCCAAGAGGGCGCAAATACTATGACCGTCGCTGGAGACAATCATCGCTGGACCGTCCCAAGGCTCCATCAAGCATGAATGGTATTCGTAGAAGTCCTTTTTTTCCTGGGACATGGTTTCGTGCTGGTTCCAGGCTTCTGGAATCAACATGAGCATAGCATGGCTCATGTCCCGCCCAGTCATCAGCAGCAATTCAAGAGCATTATCGATGCAGGCGGTATCGCTGGCGCCCGCGGTCATCATCGGCGGAATCTTGCCCATGTCGGCGCCGAACAGAGGCGACTCGAACTGGGCTTCCCTGGCGTGCATCCAGTTGATGTTGCCTCTTAGAGTGTTGATCTCACCGTTATGAGCCAGGTACCGGTAAGGGTGCGCCAGCTTCCAGTGGCCCAAGGTGTTGGTGCTAAACCGGGAGTGAACCAAGGCAAACGCGCTTTCCACACGATCGTCGGCTAGGTCCAGATAAAATCCCTCAATCTGAGGGGCCATCAACAGCCCTTTATAGACGATGGTTTGGCAAGACATGCTGCAGATATAAAAATAGTCTACTTCCTTGTCGGTCAGACCGCAGTCCTCTAAAGCGTGTTCAATAACTTTGCGAACCACATACAGTTTACGCTCGATCTGGACCGGGCGTTCCACAGCAGAACCACGACCGATGAAGACCTGACGCATCTTTGGGCAGACTGCCCGGGCGTCTTTACCAAGCTTGGTGGGGTCGGTGGGAACGTCTCGCCAGCCCAGAAGGACCAGTCCTTCGTCAACGATAACCTTCTCAATCAGAGCTTCGCACTTAGCTTGAGCATCTTTTTGAGGAGGCAGAAAAACCATGCCGACGCCGTATTCGTCCAACGGGGGCAAGGTGATACCCAAAGAGCCACATTCGATCCGGAAGAAGGAGTCGGGCATCTGAATCAAGACTCCCGAACCGTCGCCGGTTTCCGGGTCCCGGCCGCAAGCGCCGCGGTGCCCAAGATTGATTAGTACCTGGATGCCTTCAGAGACAATCTGATGGGACTTGACGCCTTTTATGTTGGCGACAACACCTACCCCGCAGCTATCGTGTTCCTGCTCGGGGGAATATAATCCAAACTTGGCTAAATCTTTCAGCGTACTCATACCGCAACTGCAGACATAAAGATTTTGGACTGACCTGACGGCATTCAGAAACTAGCACACCGCATCCAATAGCTACCACACATCATCCGATTTCACTGAGATTACTAGTTGCCTGAGACTACTCCAGGTTACGAACACTGACCCGGCAACGGCGATGTGCCATCCAAATCAGGTGTCCGGAAGTTTGTTAAATGTATCACAATCGACTGGGTAAGGGAAGCATTATACACTCGAAGGCCCTAGCTGAGTACCCCTACGTCCCAGATTTTGGGGCTCTAAATGTTAAATCTTTGTTACAGATTGCACAATGTTGACCACAAGATGACGGCAGCATATACTCAAGTTAGGTATTTCGCTGCACCTCATAGGAGTTGATAGACTGGATTCGACGGAAATCGCACAATTGGTGGTAGAGCTCGCCTCAGACAAGCTTGCTGAGGACATCCGGATGTTAGATCTTCGACCCGTAACCTACTTCGCTGATTACTTCATCATCATGTCCGCAGGCTCTTCCCGGCAGATAGAGGCGCTGGAAGAGGACATCATCGAAGCCCTGAAGGAATCCGACGTACGCCCCTTCCACCGCGAGGGTACCGCCACTTCCGGTTGGGTGCTACTGGACTTCAGCGACGTGGTTGTCCACATCATGGGTTCAGAAGAACGGGAGTTTTACGAATTGGAGAGACTGTGGTTTCAAGCCCCCCAGATCGTTAGGGTTCTATGATCCAAGGGTCGTTGGTGCGAGCGTAATCCAGTATCTCCCCGGGCTGGAAAAACAGCGCAATCTCTCTCTGGGCTGACTCGGCGCTGTCCGACCCGTGTACCAGATTCCTTCCAATGTTCACCGCTAGATCCCCGCGGATAGTCCCCAATGGCGAATCCTTGGGATTGGTCGTTCCCATCGTATTGCGCACAATCTCCACCGCACCGTCCGCTTCCCAGACCATGGCCACCAAAGGCCCTGACGTTATGAAGCCCACCAACCCACCGAAGAATAGGCGATCCACGTGCTCCCCGTAATGTTCTTCCGCCTTGGCCCGATCCATTCGCATAAACTTCATGGCCGCCAGCTTCAATCCACGGCGCTCCAGACGGGAAACCACCTCTCCGATCAGTCCCCTCTGGACTCCATCTGGTTTAACTAACACCAATGTCCGTTCCATACTCACCTTCCGATATATTTTTGAGCTGTGCCACAGAGGACACAAAGTTTTCTATAAGGGCCTCATTTCTAATATCTCCTTGCCCTCTGTATCTCTGTGGCTGACTAAGCATTAGGGGTTCTGAACTTTCCGGTCTCTTATCTTAGGGCCGCCGATGCTAGGCATCCTTAGATAATATGGTTGCAGGTCCGCCAAGTCATCGGCTTGGCCCGACTCCAGCCGTTGCCGCGCGATGGCCAGCAAGGACCACAGCCTTGCCGCTGGAGACGGTTGGACCACGACGGCTAAGTGTCCCAACATTTCCTTTATTTGCTGAGTGCGGCCGTGGGCTCCCTCGCCGCAGATCAATGACGGTTCAGTTATCGTCCCCAGGATTTCCTCAAGAGGACGGATGATATCTTCCTTGGTACGCTCCCCGCCGGGCGCAAAATGGGCCGAGGCCAGCTCGTTCCTGCCTGCTTCAAGCAGAGCGCAAACCGGCAGCCCTGAATCCAAGAAAGGGAAGGCCTCCAAGTCCAATGTGCAGACGCCGACAATCTTGATTCTGCCGGTCATCGCCAGCCCCTTGGCCACGCTCATCCCCACTCTCAAGGCGCTGAACCCGCCCGGCCCCAAGGAGACCGCTACGCCTTGAAGACTTGCTACATCGATATCCTGCGCCTCGAGCGATTCAGCGATCTGGGGCATGAGTTCCATGGTATGGTTCATATCGGAATACCACACCCGGCAGGAAACCACCCGTTCTTCATCTGCCAAGGCCACCCCGGAGTATCGAGTGGATGTATCTATCGCCAACAGCACCTAGGGTTTGACCTCTTTAGATGTTTGGGGAGATGGGTAATCGGCAGACAACTGCTCCAACACCGCCTGGTACCGGTCCGGCCATTCTATGAATGATATAGAACGTTGGTCTCCAGAGTCGACGTGGTCCAGTTCCGTCCACATTGACTCTGGTGGAAATATCTCGGCGGCGCGCTCGGCCCACTCCACGATACATATGCCCCCGCCAAAGAGCTGTTCATCCAGGCCCAAGTCCCATGCTTCCTCGGGACCGCCGATACGATAAAGGTCCATGTGATGAAGAGTCAGTCGTCCTTGGTATCGCGTCGTCAGAACAAAGGTGGGGCTACGCACGTACCCGGACACGCCCAATCCACTGGCGATGCCCTGAGTCAAGCAAGTCTTACCCGCCCCCAAAGGACCAGTCAACAATAAGATGTCGCCGGGTTGGGCTAGCTCGCCGATAACCCGCCCCACCTCTTGGGTCTGGTCCGGTCCCTTCGTCAAGATGGCAGCAGAGAAAGACATCGGCTACCGAAAATGGTCCCAACCGGCTCCGGATCCCGGTCTTTCAGAGCCGTCACTATCGACCACCGAAACCTTTCCGGCATCTCCGTCCAATATCTGCCCCACCACGGCAGCGCCTTCCGGGAGTTGGGGCATGACCCTCGCCATAACTTCCGGCGTGGCCGCGAATAACAATAGATAGTCCTCACCGCCGCCCAGCGCCAAGTCCAGGTACTCATCGGGGAACGCTTGTTTCAGAAGAGGATGCACCGGGACTTGCTCGGCGAAGATTCTGGCGGACAGCCCGCTGGAGCGGCAAAGCTTGGACAAATCGTCGGCCAGTCCGTCGCTAACGTCCATCGCCGTCGTCACGCCGGAGGAAGAAAGAGTCCGCCCCTCGGCCACGGCCGGTTGGGGCCGCCGATGGCACGAACGCAGATACTCGGCCGCTTCCTCTGAGATTTCACGGGACAGTATCGAGTCGGACCCGGCCCCCAGCATCAGCCGAAGGCCTCCGCCGGAGCCCCCGAGATAGCCGGTCACCGCCACTTGGTCGCCGGGACGAGCGGTAGAACGCAGCATCGGGTTGTCAGCGTGGATACCGGTAAGAGC
>Ga0315336_1005222_pt1 | contig 14405 bp, 13 predicted proteins | sample ASW5metaG_FD_204512 | JGI IMG/M metagenome (GOLD analysis project Ga0315336, IMG submission 204512) | Ammonia-oxidizing marine archaeal communities from Monterey Bay, California, United States - ASW #5 | ecosystem: Environmental > Aquatic > Marine > Intertidal zone | place: USA: California...
CCACATTCTTGCTGAGTGTGCCTTACCCGCCAGCGCAGCGGCGGGCCTATTCGAATGTCGTTTCCAGCGAAGCGAAGCAAGGATTCAAACTGTTCCACATCGACGGTGATCTGGATGACAAACCCAGACCCAATGTCTGTGGTAACTGTCATCGTATGCCGTTTCTGGTCAGCACCAACACACCAGGAACGGGCATGGACGCGCCGACTTGGCGCGGTGCTTACGACCGTTTTCTGATCTTGCCACAAGGCCGATTGAATATCATCGAATTTGACTTTTTCCGCCGGGTCGCCGAACGCGGTACCCCCGAACGACGCGTCTGGCAGTTCTCCTGGGGTGGTCGCAGCCGATTCAATCCCGTGTGGGACATGGTGCTGGAAGGTAGCACGGGGTTCTCGGGAACCTTCGCTCGCCAGGTCACGCTCAATCGGGACTCCGCCAGCCAGGAGCTGACGGGCGACATGCTGAACGCTTTGGAGCTGTCGGCCGGTGAAGGCGCCGTTGTTTGTGAGGGCGAGGGCGTGTTCATCAGTGGCCAGAATGCGAAACCCGTGGCTCTGCAGTTCGATGCCGGAATTCAAGGTGGCGCCTACATCAAGAAAGGCAAGGATCGCAGAGCTTTCTCGCGACAAGACTTGTTGGCGCTGGCTTCGACAGGGAAGTTTGTGGGCACTTTCACCGGGCGCCATGGGGCGCTCGCCGATGTGGATCATCCCCAACCTGCGATTTGGACCGTGGGTCCGATCGAACGGCAGCGTGGACGTCAGGTGTTTCCGATTCTCCACGAGGGAAACAACAGCATGACGGTCAGTGGCCGACACATTCACGACGACGCGAACGTGATCGTCAATGGACGGAGAGTGGAGGGCCAAGTGCGTCAGGAAGAGGACGAAAAGCTGGTGGTCACACTCGCAAAACTGCCAACGGTGGGGATGCACCTGCTGCAACTCCAGAACCAGGCAGGCTTGTTCAGCAATGATTTCATTTTCCATGTGACTGCGGACGCAGAGGCCGCCGCGGCTCTGAAACGTCGTACGGACCGGGAGCATGTCGACCACAGGATCAAACTCGCACGGGCGATTTCTCAAGGCGACTTGAAAGAGACCAAGAATCTGCGGCGGCGCGGAACGCCCATCAACGATGTCCGTCCTCGCGGCAATTCAATTCCTCTCAGCATTGCTGCTCGGCACGGACACCTCGAGATCGCGAAATACCTGTTAAAACATCGAGCGAATGTCAACAACACCAACCGCGATCGCAACACCCCGCTGCATATCGCCGCCTACTTTTGTCGGACCGAAATCGTGAACTTGCTCTTGGAAAGAGGCGCATCGACCTCGACCAAGAATCGCCGCGGAGAAACTCCCATCGATATGGTCTCGTCACCGTGGAGCGAAGACGTGGCAAAATCCTACCGCGACATCGGAAGAGCGGTGCGCCTGGAATTGGATCTCGAACGACTCAAACGCGAACGGCCACAAATGGCCAAGTTACTTCGAGAGCATGCCGCCAAGTCGCAACCTGCAAAGACATCTGAAGAAAGCGACAACTAGGTGACGCGTCCCGGCGACGTCACCTGTTCAGAAAGAAACGATCCAGCGTCTGCTCGTCAGCGAAGACACGGTCGGCCGGCTGAAGACATCACGGTTTTCGGTTTTCAATGGAGGTATGGACATGGAGAAGAAAGAAACACGGAAGACCAAAACACCTACCGCCAAGATCACGGAACCAGATGTGGAACCGACAGAAGATCTGGATCGCTGCATGGGTCTGATCGATCTCGACACGACGGACGAGGAAATTGACGCACTCGTGGAGGCCATCGAGTCGATGGGCGACGGCTCTGGCTGAGCACGGTTCGACAACCCGTTGCCGAGGCCAAACATTCCGAAACACTGCAGTCGTGATTCCTGGTGCGCGTTCAGCGGGGGATGTTGAATCCACAACGGGAACCGCCGGCCGGTGAGCCGCGGATGTCCGAGCAAGTGACCTCGGCATCAAGGCCGAGGGTCACATGTCCCTGGCCGGCTGTGCACACGCTGGCATCGGCTGCCAACATGGAACAGCACTTGGTCGGGAGCATGGAGTGTTTGCTTCAAACGGCATTCTCAGCTGAAGTCGCGACCGACCAGATGCGTCTGCCGTCGATTGAGAACATGCAGCACACCCGAGGCGTTGAGGAGTCATGGCATGTCAGATGAGCCACAATCGGACAACGTACCGTCAGCAGCATCACATTCCATACTGCGGATCTTCAGCGGCGCCCTGCTGACAGGATTGATCTGCGCGTTGATCGGTTTTGTGACCGGGGGAACAATTGGCGGCAACATGGACCGCGGATTCCAACTTGCTGGCCACCACTACCGAAACGAATATGACACGGGACAACTCGGCACCTGGATTGGCCTGACGCTGGGGATCGCCGGAGCTGGTATCTTGATGCTCACATGCAAGACACGCCTGGGCACTATCCTGGTCGTAGTGATCGGAACCTGGTTGATTGCAACAACCCTGGAATCCATCGTCTGGGTCACCGCGGTCAATGCTCTGGGAGCGACGGAGCCCGATGGCAAGACGTCCGCACTGATCGGGCTCGCAATCGGTACCGTCGGCGGCGCGACTTTGATGGGTCTGGTTGCCAGAAAGTTGGCATAGCGCGCGCAGGCATCCCAACAAGCTGTCGTGTCTCGTATCGGATGACCTCGGAGGTTTTCCTGGTATTCCACTAGTAAAACGAAACTGAGAGCATTCAACATGGCCGATTCTGAAAAGTCGATCACATGGGTTGTCGCGGCCTTGATGATCGCCGTCGCTGTATTGGGGTGGGGATTCCTTGCCGGTTCCTACGTCGGCGCCCATACTCCAAAGTTGAGCGAGGCTTCTCCGGACCAGCTCTCCGGAAGTGACGCGCCGCGGCCTTTGAGGTTAAAACGTCAAGTCAAAGTACAGTTCATTGGCAACGCGCTGGCTCAGTTACCAAATCTGCCATCCGTCATCGCATGGCACTTCTCGAATCGTATTTGGCTCCCAATCACGATCCTTGTGTTGGAGGGACTTGTCCTGGCCGGGAGTTTCAAGATGAAATCACTCGAAAAAGAGCTCACCAAACCTTATCGTCCAAAACGGTAACCCATGTTGCACGCGTGGCAGTGCACGATCCTGAACCAGGCGACACGGTCGGCAATCGTCCGGATTCAACTTATCCTGGTTGAGCCGGGGCCTGGCCCGAATCGGCCACATGCGTCACTGGTCGACAGAAGCGGATCGGCCCAACCTCGATCGCATCCACCATGAAATCGCTGGTACCTTACATCTGGGCCGCAGGGGCGCTGCAAGTCCTGGTGGCGTCGGCAAACATCGTCGCGTTCCGGCTGTTCCGTTACCGGGACAGCCTGCGGAATCTCCCAAAACATGTCGCTCAGGTATTTGTCGTTCAGAACGTTTTCATCATGCTCACCGTCATCGGGCTGGCCGGGCTGTGTTTCGGCTTCGCAGACGAGTTGGCCGGAGGATCGCGACTGGGGCGCTGTCTGAGCGGTTTTCTGGCGATCTTTTGGGGACTCCGGTTGGCGTTCCAGCTATGTCTGTACGACCGTAAAATGCGCCGACAGCACCGGGTGCTGGATGTGCTATTCCAGCTCACATTCATGTACCTGACTCTGGTTTTTGCGACGGGAGCGATCATCTGATCGTCCAGCGCGTCGATGACGCATCTGTCCGTCACAGGATGTGGATCGACCGGTCAAGCCAATGGACAAGCGTTGTGACGAGCTGTGTCGACAATCAAAAGGGAACAGCAATGCGAGCCGAAGCCTGGGCCATCCTGACCGCGGTGTGTTGGGGCGTGGGATCCCTGCTGGAAAAACAAGGTGTCAAGATTGGAGGCCTGGCCCCCGTTGCGGGAACAACGATCAGGACCATGGTCTCGCTGCTGTTTCTGCTCGTGGTTTCATTCCCGTTCTGGGGACAATTCAAACAGGCCGGGATCCAATCGATTGCGCTGATTGCCGTCGGTGGCGGAATCCTGGCGGGAGGCCTGGGCATCATTTCACTGTACGCAGGACTCAAGACCGGCCAGCTGGCGACGGTCATGACCATTGCATTCTGTCTGACACCAGTGATCGGAACGGCGATGGGCTATTTCATCCTGCACGAGAAACCGACATCCATCCAGGTCCTGGGGATTGCGTTCTGCATAACGGGCGCGGCGCTGGTCACGTTCTACAGGCCAAGTTGAACTCAAACGAACACGATACGGCGAAACTCGCAACAACCACCGCTGCTCAACGATACCTTCCCGGACACGCCGTTGATATGATGAATTCGGACGGGGGGGGTGCCGCGGTCCGTCGCGGTCTACGGCCTCGTGCATGCCAACTCATGACCAGCGTCTGGAGTTAGGAGGCCCGTTTGTTTTCTGTGCTCGATCGCGCGGGTCGACTGTGTGATTCGCATTCGCGTCGCGAATTGCTCAGCATCGGCGGACTTTCCCTGCTGGGACTCGGCTTGCCCGATCTGCTACGGCAAACTGCGATCGCTCAACCCGAACGACTCGTCCGCCCCAGTGGGTTTTCCGCGGCGGATTCGGTCGTACTCGTTTATCTCCAGGGCTCACCAAGCCACATCGACTTGTGGGATCCCAAGCCGCAGGCCCCCGCGGAAATTCGCGGCGAATTCCAGCAGATTGCCACGAACACTCCGGGGCTCCAACTGGGAGAAGTGTTGCCCAAGCTGGCGACGCAATCGCAGCACTACACAGTCGTGCGTTCGATCGGAGTCGACCCCAAAGGACTCCGCAATCACGGCGCAGCGATATACATGCTGATGACCGGGCACAGTCCCACGAATTTCTCGCCGACCGGACTGGCGGTCCCGCCGTCGCGAGAAGACTTGCCATCCATCGGCGCCAACGTGGCCCGTTATCGCCCACCACAACCAGGTCGTTTCGCTAACGTGGCCGTCAGCGGGCCAGTCAAAGAAGGCCGAGTCGTCGGGGTCGGGCAATCGGCCGGATTACACGGCGCCGCCTACGATCCGTACACGATGTACGACGACGCCACCAAACCACTGCAACCGCTGGGATTCACATTGCCCAGCGGCATGACCTTGGAGCGGATCACCGCGCGGCTGGACCTGCGCTCCGTGATCGACGCTCAATCGCAAGGAATCCGCTCGTCATTCGACCGGTTTTATGATCAAGCATTGTCACTGATTCAAACGCGTCGCGCGGCAGATGCGTTTCGGTTAGAAAACGAGACGCCCAAAGTGCGGGAACGTTATGGCATGACGCGGTTTGGGCAGGCGCTGTTGCTGGCCCGGCGGTTGGTCGAAGCCGAAACACGATTCGTTCAAGTCACTTGGCCGGCCCGCTCTGACGACGAGCCTGCTCCGGGCCCGGACGGCTCCTGGGACACGCACCGCAACAATTTCTCAATGCTCCGTGATCATCGTTGTCCCGTGTTTGATCATTCACTCTCGGCGTTCATCGAGGATCTGGCCGAGCGGGGACTGCTGCAGAAGACGTTGGTGGTGGCCATCGGCGAATTTGGGCGATCACCCAAGATTGGAGCCCCGACCACCAACAACGTGGGTCCCGGTGGCCGCGACCATTGGCCGGAATGCTACAGTTTTCTCGTGGCCGGTGGTGGCGTTCAACCCGGAAGGGTGTATGGCCAATCGGATCGTCACGGAGCCTGGCCCAAGGCCGATGCGGTTCATCCCTATGACCTGAACGCCACAATCTACCACGCACTGGGTATCAATCCTACGACTCAGTACAGCGACACATTGGATCGCCCCCGCCACCTTGTGGAATCGGGGCATCCGATCACGGGTTTGTTTTGAGACGATTGTCCGACCACAGTGCGCTGCTTGGCGTACGAGCCTGGCTTTGAGTGTCCAGTTCTCAACACATGCGCTACATGACGAGCAAGGCGGAAGCGATCGCCGCCCGCCCCATGGGAATTGTGGGCGGGTCGACCTGCATCCGTTGGTGAAACACGGCCCGTCCACTTGTCGTCACCAGATGCGGCCTCAATGAACCCGGTCCGAGCGATCATTGGTCGCGCTGCCAATCGTCCAGTTGCCCTGAGAATCGCAGGCGGCGTAATACATGCGATACGTGCCGTTGTCGAGCCTGATCAGCGACATGTCTTCGGCATGTACGGCATCGAATTCGTCGCTGTCGTACCCGGCACCGGCCACGACACACGCGCCGCGGTCCCAGTTGAGGCCATCTGCAGAGCGGGCGGTGAAGATCCGAGATCGAAAACCAGCCAGATCGGAGGCGATCGAGGCCGCGGCAAAATCCTGACTGAGTCCATTGTTCGCGGCGTCAGGGTCCTGGCTGGGATGCGGGGGCACGTGCGTCCCCTGGGGAACGTTCTGCCAGGCCGAAAAGTACATCGTCCATTGGGATTGCTCACTTCGCGGCGGGATCACATCCGCCGCGGTGATCCCGGCCGAATCGTACTCGAACCGCCGATCACGCAACCGGTAACCTGCCTCGAATTCGAACTGAACACCGTCGTCGGACACGGCACTGATGACGCTATGACGGGTTTGACCGGTGCCGGAGTCACCGTCGTCCGGAATCCCCTCGGCCGTGTCTTCGGTGCAGGATTCGACGGCGAAACAATACAGCCGACTGCGTCCGTCAGGCAAACACACATGTCGCGGTCCGCCGAGGCCGCGAAATCCTTCCAGACGAATTCCGGGTTCGTGCTCCCAATTCAACATGTCATCCGACACAGCGCTGCCGATCACGGTCGGTCGGTCCGCCGCCCCCCGCGACTCGAAGTACATTCTCCAACGGCCATCGGCAGTACGGTTGATGGTGGGCGCCAGTATACGCAGTGCGCGGTGAGGAACTTCGGGGGTGGGCGGCAAACGGATCCCCGGTTCGGGATGGAACGTCAGGCCGTCGTCCGAGAAGGCGCTGAGAATATATCCCTGACACACGGAAAACGGCTTGGCCGGACCGATCGCCGTATAGAACAACCGGAAACCACTTCCGGGAACAGCGACAACACAGGGAGCTTGAATCTTGAGTTGATCCAGCGGCCGGGAACCGCGGAGACGCGAACCCGGTTCTTTGCGCCACTCTTCGCTCGGCCGAGGATTGCTGACACTCATAGTGCGTTCGCAAAGAGATACGCGGTCCCGCGACACCGCCTGTCGCGTTCCCGACGTGCGCGGACGGTGATCAGGCCAGCAATCCCTGAACCACTTCGCCGTGGACATCGGTCAGACGATAATCACGTCCCTGAAATCGATGCGTCAGGCGTTCGTGGTCCAGGCCCAGGACATGCATGATGGTGGCCTGCAGATCGTGAACGTGCACCTTGTCTTCCGCTACGCGAAATCCCAGTTCATCCGACGCGCCGAAACTGATCCCGGGACGCATGCCGCCACCGGCCATGAACATGCTATAGCAGTCCGGATAGTGATCTCGTCCTAAAACCTGGCTCTTGGATGTCCGTCCCTCGCGAAACGGAGTCCGGCCGAATTCCCCACCCCAGACCACAAGCGTTTCATCCAACATGCCCCGCGACTTCAGGTCGCGCAACAAGGCCGAGACGGCCCGGTCCATCGGCCGACAGCGGTCGGTGAGGCCTTGACGAATTCCACGGGACTTGTTGGTTCCATGAAAATCCCAACCCCAATCAAACAATTGCACGAACCTGACACCGCTCTCCACCAGCCTTCGGGCCAGCAGACAGTTGTTGCCAAAACTGGCCGCTCCCGGCTGGGCTCCGTAGGCTTGCTGCACATGCTGTGGCTCCTGGCCGATGTCCATCACTCCGGGAACAGAGACCTGCATGCGGTACGCCAACTCATATTGTGCGATGCGGGTCAGCGTTTCCGGATGGCCCAATTCATGGGCCTGCAGGGTGTTGAGGTCTTTGAGCGCATCGAGACTCAACCGCCGGACATCACGGTTCATGCCTTTGGGATTCGACACGTACAGAACGGGATCTCCCTGTGACCGGCACTGGACGCCTTGGAACACGGACGGCAGAAATCCACTGGCCCAGGCGTTTTTGCCGCTGCTGGGACTGACGCCGCCAGAGATCAGCACGACAAACCCGGGCAAATCTCGGCTCTCGGCCCCCAGCCCATAGGTGACCCATGAGCCCATCGACGGTCGGCCCTGACGGGGCGAGCCGGTGTACAACAAGAGTTGCGCGGGTGCGTGATTGAACTGGTCGGTGTTCATGGACTTGATGATCGCCATGTCATCGGCCAGTTTGGACAATTCGGGTAGCGCGTCGGACATCCATGATCCGCTCTCACCGCACCGCCGAAACTTGCGTGGAGTTCCCAGCAGGCGCGGGCGTGCCGAGGTGAAAGCGAACCGTTGTCCTTCGTAGAATTCGTCGGGACACAACTGGTCGTTGCGTTTGACGAGTTCGGGTTTGTAATCGAACAGATCCAGGTGCGGTGGTGATCCCGCCAAGTGCAGATAGATGACGCTGCGGGCCTTCGGCGGATGATGGGGGTCACGCACAGCGGACGCTACCGCAGCATCTGTGGCACTTCGGGCCGCGTCTGGATCGGCCATCGAAGCCAGAGCCATGCTCGCCAGACCCACTCCACAATCCTGCAGAAAGTGGCGCCGAGTGGCTTGGCCCGCATCGAGTTCCATCGGATTCATCGCATCACCTCTTGGCCAATGTCTCATCCAGATTCAAGAGCACGTTCGCCACAACGGTCCAGGCGGCAAGTTCCGCGTGGTCCGCATCGGCGGCAGCCGGCCCCAGGGGCACCGTGGCCAGCATCCGCGCCTGCTCCGGATCACGTTGATAGCGTGCGTAAGTCTGCTCGTACAATTGTTGCAGTCGTTCGCGTTCACCGGCATATGGCCGCCGGGCGAGCACGGTTTGAAAACCGAAGTCCACGCGCCCAGCGAGCGTTTTTGAACCGCAAGCGACGATCCGCCGCGCCAATGCCTGCGCCGCCTCGATGTAAACCGGATCGTTCAAGGTCACCAGCGCCTGCAGGGGTGTATTCGTGGGAATTCGCCGGATCATGCACACGTTGCGGCTGGGAGCATCAAACGTGGCCATGGAGGGGTAGGGCAGGCTGCGCCGCCAGGATGTATACAATCCCCGGCGATATCGATCTTCGCCAGGACTCGTGTTCCAGTCGGTCGAACCGCCAAACGCGGCCTTCAGGCCCAGTTTTGGCCGGGGAGGCTGCACCGAAGGTCCCCCCAGTTTTTGACTCAACAACCCACTGACCGCCAACGCCTGATCGCGAATCATCTCGGCCGATAGCCGGACCCGCGGCCCGCGGGAGATCAACCGATTGGCAAAATCGCGTTCCAACAGGTCAGGCGTCACCTGTGACGACTGCCGATAGGTGGCCGACGTCACAATCAGTCGCAGCAATTGCTTAAGGTCCCACTGTTGGGCCACAAGTTCGGTCGCCAGCCAATCCAGCAACAGCGGGTGCGACGGCAATTCCCCCTGAATCCCAAACTCCTCGCTGGTCCGGACCAATCCCGCCCCGAACAACTGTTCCCAGTACCGGTTGACAAGCACCCGAGCGGTCAGGGGGTTGTCCTTGTGCACCAACCAGCGGGCCAGTCCCAAGCGGTTCAACGGTTCCTGTTCGGGAAACGGGTGAAACGCCTGCGGGACTCCTTGGGTGACTTGCTCACCGGTCACCAGGAAGTTGCCCCGAATCTGAATTTTCGTAATCCGCTGTTTATCGGCGGGCAGTTCACGCATGATGGGCACGGTGGCCGGTTTGAGCTCTTTGATTTTCTTGCGCAATTGCGCGATCTGATCCGTGATCGCTTTGGGGGCTTGATGCACTGTGCGAAAGGCATCGACGATGGCCTTCCGCTGTGCGGCGGTCCGCTGTGCGGCGTCGATGGCGGCGATGCGGGTAATCGGATCAGCCGCCGTGACCACCGGCCGCGGTGACTGCGTGGCCAGCAGACGAAAGCGTCCGAGCAGTTGCTGGCCACCGGCCGCCTGTGTGAGTGTCAGCTGCAATCGTGTGCCAGCATCCGTCCCCACGTCGGTTTTGGTTTCGAATACGGCCGAGGCAGCACGTCCCGAAACGGGGGACCAGCCCCATTGAGCACCTTGCGCGTCGCCATCCACGCTGGCGGCAATCTTCCAGCCGCCATAAGGGTTCTTGCCCGTAGCGTCCCGTTCACTGGTCGCCGAAACCTGTTGGAATGCGACAGTCGCGAGCCCGCTGGTGTCCGCCGTCAACTCGCGCTGTGGCGCCTGCGCAAACGTCCGCGACCAAACAGTCTGGCGGTCTTTGTCCAACACCGACAGTTTGAAACCGTTCAATCGCGACTGCAGTTTGTTGTCCGTGCGATTCCAGACGAGGATGCGTTGGATGTCCTGCGCCTGTTTGAGATCCACTTCCCACCAGGGATCGGTCGAAATCGCCGTATGCGTCACACTCTTGTTCGCATAAATCCCATCGGTATTTCCGTCGATGGCGCGTTGAGCCGGTCCGGAAAAATCGGTGCTGGACTGCCCGGCCGTTCCTTGACGGGCCACATTGGTTCCGCCGGCAAACACCTGAACTTCGGCCAGATGGACCATTTTGCCTTTGCCGGCCAGATCGATCCGGACGTATCGGCCGTTGATCGTATTGCTTCCGACCGATCCGCTGGCGAGACCGAATTCGGTCAATACGAATTGTCCGTTGTCGGATCGTCCGGGCCCCTGCTGGGGCAAGCCATCGTCGGGCAGAGCCTCCAGACGAAAGCCGGTCAGTCCGGGCAATTCCGTTTCGAAGTTCAGCGTGTACGTATCACGTTCCGCTGGTCCTCCTTCCGCGACAATGACCCCGTCATCCAGCACCCGCAAAGTGGCTCCGGCGGCCGACTTCAGCGATCGTGGACGCAACACCCGCCAATCCCGCTTCCGCAACAGATCACGTTCCCAGGCACGCTGCCGGTCGGCGGTCGGCAACGCCTTGCGTTCCAGTTCGGCAATCTCGGCTTCCCATGTCTGCTGTTGTTTCTTTTGGGAGTCTGACAGGACCGACAGCAACGGCTGTTCGTCCCGGCGATCGGCGTCCGCCGACTGGTTGAAGATGGCGAAGAAACGAAAGTACTCTTCCTGGGTGATGGGATCATACTTGTGATTATGGCACTGAGCGCAGCGGATCGTGGTCCCCATCCAGACCTGCATTGTGGTGTTCACGCGATCCACGATGGCGACGTTGCGAAATTCTTCGTCGTTCGTACCGCCCTCGCTGTTGGTCAACGTGTTGCGGTGGAAGGCCGTGGCCTGCAATTGGGACGTCGTGGGGTTCGGCAACATGTCTCCCGCAAGTTGTTCAATCGTGAACTGATCGAACGGCATGTTGGCGTTGTAGGCGTCGATAACCCAGTCGCGATACAACCAGATCGTCCGAGGCGGATCGTCGGCGTAGCCGGCCGAGTCGGCGTACCGCGCCAGATCCAGCCACATGGCCGCCCAGCGTTCGCCGTAGGCCTCCGCGTCGAGCAGGCGATTGACCAGCCGCTCATAGGCCCCGTCCTGGTTGTCGTTCACAAATGCGTTGACTTCATCTCGACTTGGCGGCAGGCCGGTCAGATCGAGGCTCAAGCGACGTATCAGCGTGCTGCGCGTGGCTTCGGGACGTGGCGCAAACCGCGCTGGTTCCATGCGCGACAAAACAAATGCATCGATCGGGTTCCGCACCCAGTTCTTCATTTTCACCACCGGCAATACCGGCCGACGTGGCGGTTCGTAGGACCAATGCCGAGCGTAGCGCGCTCCCTGTCCGATCCAACTGCGCAACAATCCGATCTCGGCAGACGTCAGAGCCGCCCCCGAATCGACGGGGGGCATGCGTTGTTCGCCGACAGCCTGCACCTTTTTCAGCAGCAGACTTTGCTCCGGCTGCTTGACGTCAATCACCGCCTGGCCGTCACGCTTTTTCCGCAATCCCTCAGCGACATCCAATCGCAAATCGGCTTCACGGACGGCGGAATCGGGACCGTGACAGGCAAAGCACTTATTGGCCAGAATCGGTCGAATGTCGCGATTGAAGTCGACGCGCTGCGTCTGTGCAGCCAGCCGCGTACTGATCATCGCAATGGCGAAACTGATAAGCAGGCCTGTCCGCATCAAACTCAACATCGCGGGTTTTCCTGTGGACCAAAAAACAGCTCACATGCAACGAGCGCACACGGTGTCAGCAAGAGAAGCGGCAGCCACCACAATCGGCAACAACCGTGATTCTGGCGGGCAGCCGGAAGCGCTATCCTTAGAATCTCGCATGTTGCCCCATGGGCGGTCAAGTGTAGCCCTCAGCCGGCATCTCCGCGCGGCCGGAGTCCACCTGTGTGACCGGCAACTGCCGCGCGACCTTGAGCCTGCCAGGCCAGCATCCCCGGACAGCGTGCTTTGCCGCTGTCGTGCAGTTTTCGAGCGGAACGCATCGCTCAGGCCGCTTTTCTGAGTGACTGAATGATGCGTTCGAAGTCATCGTTCGATTGGAATTCGACAATGATACGACCACTGTTCTTACCAGTCAGCCGGATTTCGACCTTGGCTCCCAACATCTCCCGCAATCGATCCTGAAGCGACAGAATGTGGCTGGACGGCGCCGTCTGAGTCGTGCCACCATCGGCGGTCTTACTTCCACCAGGGAATGTGATCGTGTCCGCCGCTCCCGACTGCAATTCCCGCACCCGCTGTTCCGCTTGGCGCACCGAGAGTCCGGATTTGCGAATCTCACGGCACACGGCTCGCTGTTGATCTGGCTCAAGCGACAACAACGCTCGGGCGTGACCGGAACTGATCGCATCATTTCTCAAATCCTGTTTGACCTGCGGATCGAGTTCCAACAACCGCAACATGTTGCTCACTGTCGACCGATTCAACCCGAGCTGCCGCGCGAGTTGTTCGATGGTGCTCTCAAACCGTTTCAGGTAGTCCCGAAAGGCCTGGGCTTTCTCGAGCACATGCAGATCTTTGCGTTTCAGATTCTCTTCGATCGCCGCTTCGCACACCTGCTGGTCATCCAGTTGCATCACGCGGCAGGGAATCGTGGACAGGCCGGCAAGCTGGGCCGCCCGCCAGCGCCGTTCGCCGGCGATCAACTGGAATCTTCCGTCCACACGGCGCACCAGCAACGGTTGCAAAACGCCCCGTAATCGAATGCTCTCGGCCAACTCGTTCAACGTTTCGGAGTCAAAATCCTTGCGAGGCTGGAAGGGGTTGGGATCGATCGAAACCACCGAGATTTCGGTCGGACCACCACTGTCATCCGCGGGCGGCGCGGGCAGATCGGGTACGGTCGCATCTGTCGATCCGCTTCCCAACAACGACTCCAGACCGCGGCCCAACCCGCGTCGCGGTCGATCCTGGCGTTGCTGTGTCGCGCCTTGTTTTCCCACTGATTCCTGTTTCGACATGTCGACCCCGGAAAATTGATAACCCGTGCCAGCCCGAGCGATACGCCACTGCCTGCCGTTTGCAGCGGGGATTCTAGTGCCAAGGCCGGTTTTGAGACAATAGGAATGGGGCGTCCGACCCCGGACGGCCGTCAACCGGTTTTGGGGGGCACCCGGCGATTCCGCTCCCACTCAGACTCACACGCGCACGCAGCCGCTGAAATCGTCGGGACACGCTCGAAGAAGGGGAAATATCAATGGATTTCCCCGCACACAGGACGGGGAACCGCGTCGCAGCGCTGCGTTGCGACGGATACAATGTCCATCGTCAGGTTTCTGGAAGAATACACAGTGTTTCACCGCACACAGGGAGCATCCATGGCACGTATCAGGTGGGTTGAAGACGACCAAGCAACAGGTGAAACGCAAGCCGTATACGATCATTGGCGCAAAGCCAATCCCGGCCGGGAGACGCTGCCCGAGATTCTGAAGTGTTTCAGTAGCAACCCGACATTTCTGGCGCAGGTGATGGAGATGTCCTACGGCCTGCATTTCCAGGACGGTCAATTGCCTTACCGGACCAAGGAGATGCTGGCCACCTATGTCTCGGCACTCAACCAATGCCGCTACTGAACAGACGCGCATGGATATTTCCTGCAGTTGCAGGAAGACACTGCTCAAGTTGCGAGTGCTCTGCAACAGGCCGATCTGGACTCGGCACAGGTCAGCGAGCCCGAACGTGCGTTGCTGGGCTTCGCCCGGTTGCTGACTGCAGAACCCTGGAAAACCAGCGATCAGGACATCGCGTGCCTGCGGCAGCAAGGGTGGAATGATGGACAGATTGCAGAGGCGGTGTATGTGATCGCCTTGTTCGCATTTTTCAATCGGGTTGCCGACGCGTTCGGACTGGCGGCGCCCGACTATGCGAAGATCATGGATGAGAAAACTCTCGATGATCACTGATCGCCAACCGGATACGGCGCGACCCTATCCTGCAGCGCACCGGTGGTCGATTGGGCGG
>Ga0315336_1005223_pt1 | contig 14405 bp, 12 predicted proteins | sample ASW5metaG_FD_204512 | JGI IMG/M metagenome (GOLD analysis project Ga0315336, IMG submission 204512) | Ammonia-oxidizing marine archaeal communities from Monterey Bay, California, United States - ASW #5 | ecosystem: Environmental > Aquatic > Marine > Intertidal zone | place: USA: California...
CCTGCGCCTTATCAAAAGCAGCGCCAATCTCGTCACTCATAGCCGCGACATCGGCGCACACGGCGTAACGGACGTAGGGTGGGAAGTGGACGCCGACCATGCCTGTCTCTTCAATCATCATAAAGTTGAAGTGTTCGGCGCTTTCAACCTTTTGACCGAAAGCCCGGTCCGGCGCCAGCCAGAGCGTGAAGAAACCGGCCGTCGGATCCAGCGCTAGGCGCATTCCACGGTCGGTTAGTATCTTGGCCAGCAGGCCCAAGCGGGACCGGTACATCTCACGAACTAGGTCAATGGATTCCCGGTCTCCCTCGAAAGCAGCCACCACCCCCGCTGCCATGGGGGCGACGAACCCGGTATCGGTCTTGCCCTTGACTTCCTTGAAGTCGCCGACGAAGTCAGGGGACCCCACCATCGCTCCAACGTGCCAACCGGTTCCATTGCCGATGAGCTTGGCGGCAGTGAATGCCTCCAACCAGGAAAGGTCCGGGTAGTCGGGGGCGACGTCGGCTAAGCAAAGACTATCGGGACCGTGGCTGAGAATTACGTAGGCTGCGTCGTTGAAGAGGCGTATGTCGTTCTCGCTACAATACTCGCAGATCTGCCTCAGCCAACTCTCGGTGGCTACCTGGCCCGACGGGTTATGGGGATAGTTCATCATGACCAGGCCGGTGCCTTCTTCGATCTGGTCCGGAGTGAAGCGGAACTCGTTACTGGGACTCAGAGAAAGGGCATAGTTGGTGGCGTAGGGATGATAGCCGCACCAATCCGCCGGGATGGGATAACCGGGGCTTGTCGTGGTGGCTACGGATAGATTCTGATCGGCGCAACCGCAAGCCAACGGAACCAGGCCGAGCATGGGCTTGATGCCGGGCATGGTCAGATAATCGACATCGCCCTCTTGAAAATCGCGCTTCACGTGGACCTGGACGAACCGTTGGGCGAAGTTGGGCACACCGGGGCTAGCGTTGTACTGGTAGGTGTGCATCGCCTCGTCTTCGCTCATCACCGCAACTGCCGCCGCCTCGCGGGCGCTGAGAAGAGCCGGTCCCTTGGGCTCTCCGATGGAGAGGTCAATCAATTTGGTGCCCGAAGCCTCCGCTGCGGCACGCTTACCACGGATGGTCTGGAGCACGTTTTCCCCGCCCGCTGGCAGTCTCGATCCTCGCATGTGGCTCCTTTCTTCTATCTGATAGTACTACCTGAAACAGGGACGAGGCCGTCGGCTCCTGGTTCAGGTAGCATGATGGCAATGGAGAGGACCTCTGTCAGCCGGTGGAACGCCCTCACCCCTGACCCCTCTCCCTTAGGGGGAGGGGTGACCTGACTACGCCGGTAGCTTGGTGAACAACTGTTGGGCGTTGCCCGCGGTGACCTGGGCTATCTCTTCGGCGGAAAAGCCTGCTCCTCCGATTGTTTCCAACGGGTCTTTGTCATCCACTGGGAAGGGATAATCCGTTCCCAGCAAGATTTTCTCCTGTCCCACCAACTCCCGCAGAAAGCTCAGAGCCAACGAATTGTGGGTGATTGTGTCGTACCAGAAACGATTCAGATAGGCTGACGGAGCCTGGGCCGAGGCTTCCCCGGGCTCCATGTTGCGGTAGATACGATCGAAACGACCGATCTGGTAGGGAACGAAGCCGCCACCATGGGATAGAAGAATGTTCAAGTTGGGGAAGCGGTCCAGCACCCCGCTGAAAATCAGAGTGCCAACGCTGACCGTACTGTCGTAAAGATACTGGACGATGACGCTCAATCCGTAGTTACGAGTCCGTGGCGGTATCACCGGCTGGGTGGGGTGCATATGGATGGGTACATCCAGTTCCACTGCTGCGGCCCAAAACTCGTCCAGAGGATACTCGCCCAGATTCGCGCCGTCGACACTTCCTGCTACTACTCCGCCCACGGCTCCCCACTCTTTGATTCCGTACTCTAATTCAACAGCCGCAAGATGAGCGTCTTGGAGGGGAACCGAAGTCAGCATGGATAAGCGCTCGGAGTTTTGCTGAACCGCATCGCCCAACCGGTCGTTCATCAACCGGTGCCAGTTGGCCCCGTCCATCGCCGGCATCCCGTAGCCAAACAAGTCAGCCCACACAGACACTATCTGCCGGTCCACTCCCTGGCCAGCCATCGCTTTCCACCGGTCCTCCAAGTCCAGAAGCTCGTGGTAAAAGGGCCGGAGTTTCAGTCCATAGTCGTAGCACAAGCAACCGCCTGGTCCCGGTGGGCCATCCAAGCGGGAGCCGTAGCGGGAGGGGTTCTGTTCCACCGCTTCCAAGATGGACGGCGGCACATAGTGGGCGTGGGCATCGATGGCCATATAGTCTCCTTATAAGTCCATTAGAGCTTTGCGCTGGCCACCGTCCATGGAGATCGCCGCACCGGTTACAAAGCTGGCCCTCTCCGATGCCAGAAACACTACCATGTCGGCAACCTCCTCGGAAGTGCACAACCGCCCGATGGGGATGCTACCGATCGCTCGTTTCTGCGCTTCTTCCTCAGTTATTCCCTTTTCCTTGGACATGGTGCGGACAAGGCCCCACCATCGATCCGTATCTACCGGGCCGGGATTCAAGGCGTTAACCAAGATCCCGAAGGGAGCCAGTTCCTCAGCGATGGCCATGGTGAAGTTGATTCCCGCCGCATTGGCTGCTCCGGGTGTTATTTCAAAATATAAGGGCTTGATACCGTCATTCCCGATCACGTTGATGATACGGCCCCAACCCCGTTCCTTCATATACGGCACGGCCACCTTACAGGTCCGTACATAACCAAGGAATTTCAGGTTTAGGCTTTGCATCCAGTCAGATTCTTCCAGGTTCTGGAGGCTGCCGCCAGGGGAGCTTCCGGCGCAGTTAACCAGGATGTCCAACCGCCCAAAATGCGCTGCCGCCGTATCAACGAAACGCTTGGCATCGACCTCCGTGCCCAAGTCTGACACGATGGGAAGTACTTGCCTTCCTGTTTCCTTGGCGATATCCTCCGCAGCCCGGTCAAGGGTTTCCTTACCCCTGGCGCAGATCGCCACGTCGACACCTTCCCGAGCCAGGGCCAAGGCCGATGCCTTGCCGATACCCATGCTTCCACCACCTACCAGGGCAACTCTGCCATTCAGACCTAATTCCACGATTGTCCTCCTTAAGACACAGGGGCAGGAATTGACTGCGCCGGTTATCCGTAATATTTTTATGTCAAAGCAGTGATAAGACTGTTTCCGAAGGACATAGCTATGTAGTTTCGAATCACAGCATCATAGAGGTGTTTCTTGTCTATCATCCTAGACCACTCCATCGTTCCGTCCCACGACAAAGAGCCCTCGGCCTTGTTCTTCGCGGATATCTTTGGACTTACCTGCGGCGGCCCAGCGGGGCACTTCGCGCCGGTGAAAGCAAACGACACCCTGACGTTGGACTTCGATAACCGGGAAGGATTCGAGAGCCACCACTACGTCTTCCACGTCGGAGACCAAGAGTTCGACGATATTTTCGACCGGATAAAAGACCGGGGAATCACCTACGGCAGCGGTCCGCGAGATCTGGACGACATGCAGATCAACACCCGGCGGGGTGGCAGGGGTTTTTATTTTCTTGACCTGGACGGACACATCCTGGAGTTGCCGACCCGTAGTTAATCCGGGATAGAATCACTCCCGATAGGGCTTACGCGTACACGACCTGAGTGCCGGCAATCAGGCGTGGATGCATCGGCGGTCGCTACGGAAGATGAAAAGGATGTCGACCAGACCGTAGAATGGGATAATTCCAATCAGCCCATTGGCGATGAAACGTAGCGGGACGTTGGGGGCAAAACCGCCGTTCTCCCCAGTGTTCATCTTCACGATACGGATCCCCAACGCCTTATTGCCAAATGTCTGCCCATCCTTGGTGAGCAGTACCATCTGGAACATTAGAACGATAAGAAGCGATAAAGGGATGAAAACGCTGGCGACCATCTCACCTCTCGGCCCGTGAACCAGCAACGGGGTGACAAGCGCGAACACTGCTACAGGAACCACCAAGACGATCCCATCGACGATGGCCGCTCCTAGTCGTGCCAACCTGCCGGCAAGGGCTGCTGCAGCCCTTGCCGGCGTCAGGGAAGCCCCTTCTACGTTATTGGCATGACAACTAGGACATTCCATAGTGCACCTTCGCCGGTGTCCATAGGCGGGATTTAGCCGCAAGCCAGCGAGTATACCTGTGTCGCCCCGGCGGGCAGAGGATATGCGTTCCAGGATTCGCCACGGTCCAAGCTGCCGAACACCTGGCCGCCACCGGTAGCGCAGTACATGCGGCCCCGTTGGTGCTCGTCGAAAGCGATACCGAACATGGTGCTCCTGGCATCGAAGCCTAGTTCGATATGTTCCCAGGTAGCGCCGACATCCTTGCTGCGATACAGCGCCCCCAACTCGCTCTGGAAGTTGGCTCCGGCGGCCACCCAAACCGTCTTGGGGTCTCCCGGCACTTCCCGGATGCCCCGACAATAAGTGTGCCCCTTTTCGTTGAGCCCACCTTGCAGGTCGATGTGGGTCCAATGGTCCCCATGGTCCTCGCTGCGGAACAGTCCGGCCCGCGAGATGCTGAGAACTGTCCCCGGTATCAGGGAACTAGCCATAACGCCGTGCATATCTACCAAGTCGTCGTTCATGTACAGACCGTGGCTTAGGTTCTCCCAGGTCTCGCCGCCGTCCGTAGTATGGATAAGACCGCCTACTTCGATCGCTCCGTACAATTCGTCGGAGTCTGCGGCGCTGCCAGCCATCATCAGTATGCGCTTGGCCGGGTTGGAGCCGGGACCCATAGTGACGTCCGGAAAGCGGACGCTGACCGGGATGGGTTTCCAGTTCTCGCCGCCGTCTTCGCTCCGGTAAATCTCACAACCCTCGTAGCCTGCGTACATGACGTTGGAGTCGCGGGGAGAGTAGAGCAGGGACCAGACGGGCTGGCCGTGGTCCGGTACGTTAACCTTCTCCCAGTTCTCTCCATGGTCAGTGCTGCGGTAGGGTCCATCCTGTGTGCCTGCGTACACAATCTCCGGCTTCTGGGGGTGGATCGCCAGGGCACGTATGGCGGGAGTTTCCGGCAGGCCGTTGCCTTTCAACTCCCACTCTTTCTCTCCTTCCGCCAGACGGTATAGCCCGGAATTCACGTTGCGTCCGGGAGCGGTTTCTCCCGCCAGACCCACGTATGTGTATGCTTTGTTCGCTGCCATGGTTCATCCTCCCTATCAGCCGGTTAAATCTCGTCTAACACGAGGACCGCAAAAGCCGATAATCCCGGCTGTCTATCGAATGGCCCCATTCCACCAGAAAGCCCTATCATTGTCAATCAAGTTGCCACGGCTGTACCGCTAGGCGGGGGCGTAGAGACGGTTCAGGTTGGCGTGGCGGCCCGGATCCAGGTCCTTGCTTTGTAACGCCGGATGGTCCGGACCGTAGCGGTGGGCGCGGAACACCGAGTTGGCGAACCCCGAGGCCGTGCCGCCAACGCCGTCGCCGCTCTTGCCGACGAAGGGGCTGATGTACTCCCACACGATGTCTTTGGTGGGCGTGACCTCAAATATCCGGCCCGGAGCGCCTTCGCATATCAAAGTGTTGCCGTTGGGCAACCGGTCCGCGCCGCTGATGTGATAGCTGAAGAATGATATGGGCGGGTCGCCACGATACTCCCATGCGATCTGATTATCCGCCGGATCAATCTCAACAATCCTGGAGTGGCACACTCCACGCCGATGGGGACCGTTGTCGAAGAGCAGGACATGCCCGTTGTCTAGAAAAGTCGGGTTGTGCTGGTGGGATATGTCTCCTGGGCCCCATTTCCAGCTGAACTCTCCGGTGGACCGGTCTACGATGCCCACCGTGTCGGTCTGCCGGAAACTAACTAGCAAAGACCCGTCACTGGTCACGTTCAGGCAGTTCTGGTGGGTCCACTCTTTCCGGCCTTCCAGGGAGCAGATTGTGTCCTCCTCCGGGCTAAGGTGTTCCCAGGACCGCCACTCGTCCACAATCTCGCCGCCTCGGGTAACCTCCATCACCGCATCCCCAAGCATCTGTCCTTTTTCCGAGCCGGCCTCGTAGCCGCCTTTCACACTTGCGGCTAACTCCTCTGGCATGGACTTCCACACCAGCACCAGGGTGTTGCCGTTGGGTAGGCGCTGAAAATCGTGATGAAGAAAGGGATACCGGTATTCCCAGACGACATTACTGTCCCAGTCCAGTTCCAGAACAGCCCCGGCTACGGTCCGGCCTCCGCCTGGAACTAGGCTCCGCTCGGGGCGGTTCAAGAACGAAGTCTCCTCGGCCGCAGGTCCGGTACGAAGCAGCAAGTTCCCGTTATCCAATAGATAGCCGTAGCTTATGCCCTCGTCACAATGCCAGGTATGGCAGATGCGGCCTTCCATGTCGATCAGCCGAGCGTCGAAGCCGCTGTTGGTCACTATAAGAGTGTAGCCTCGATAACTGTTCTGGGGGGAGTAGTGAATCAAGCCTGTTGAATGATGTGAGGACCAGCCCATATCGGAATCGATCTCCTTCTCATGTATTCGGACTCCAGGTCCGTAAGTCTACCCAAGTAATGATTCTACGATGGATTCAGGCAGGGTTCGCATAGATCCGATTCAGATTCCCGAACCGGCCAGGATCCAAGTCTTTGCCGTGTAGCGTCGGATGCTCAGGTTCATACCGATGTGCTCGGAAAACGGTATTGGCTAGGTCTCGCGGACCACCACCTACCGCCCTAGCCCCAGGTCTGAGAAACGGGTTGATATACTCCCACACTATTTCCCTATTGCACGTGACTTCGAACATCCGTCCGCAGCAACCCTCACAAATCAGAGTGTTGCCGTTGCCCAGACGCTGTGCGCTGCTGATAAGTGGGCTGAACAATGAGAATGGCGGGTCTGCTTTGTGCTCCCATTCGATCTGATTGGTGGCCTGATCCACCTCAATCACCCTAGAATACGGAACCGGCCTGGTCTAGTGGGACCCGTTATCGAACAACAGAATGTGGCCGTTATCCAACATGGTTGGATGATGTTGGTGGGAGATGTTTCCCGGCCTTCACTTCCATCGGAACTCCCCGGAATTCCTGTCCACGATGCCTACAGTGCTGATTTGTTTAAAGCTGACTACCAGGTCTTCCTCCCGGGTGATGTTTCGAACGTTTTGGTGCGTCCACCCCCTGCGATTCTCCATGGGGCAAATAATGTCTTCTTCGTACTTGAGGTGCTCCCATGACCTCCACTCCCAAGCAACCTCTCCGGCGGGCGTCACCTCTGTGATTAGGTCCCCCACCTTCTGACCGGGATGGTCTTCACTGACGTAGCCGCCCTGGACTTGTGAGGCAACATCGCGAGGTAGCACGGCCCACTGGAGTACTAGAGTGTTACCGTTGGATAGACGTTCAAAGTCCAGATGCATCAAGGGGCTTCGTTGCTCCCACACCACATTGCTATCCCGGTCCAATTCCAGTAACGCCGCTGCGCCTCCGGGACCCGGGCTTTCTTGGGGAGAGCGGGTACGCAGAAGCAGGCGGCCGTTGGGCAAGAGAAATCCATAGCCGATACCCTCTGACGAGTGCCACTGATGGCAGATGCGTCCATCAATGTCGATCAGATAGGCGTAGTTACCGCCGAAACTGTTACAGAACAAGGAGTATCCGCGGTCGCAGCCCTGAGGAGCGTTGTAAACCAGAACTATCTTATGATGCTCGGACCAGCCCATATCGGCCTAGGCTTCCTTCCATCAGATTGGACCTCAGACGGTTGAATCAACTTAGCATTGATGAGCAGAAAGACCCTGGAATATTATCCCATGGGATCGATTTCGGGCATACCCAACATGAACTGCCCATGGATCTCGTAGGACGAGTCGCTGACCATCAGGTGCTGGGCTGCGGCCTCGAGGTCACGTAGGCACCGCTGCAGCACGCTGGTCTTGTACAACGCCCGACCTCCACCGTAACGAAACGCCTGAGAAGCGACGTCCACTGCTACCTCAGTGGCGTAGGTGGCCGAACTTCGCATCTCGATCTGAAGTTGCAGGTCAGGGGTGTTGCCGTTGCTCACCGAATCCCAGGCTTGCTCCAAGACTTCGATGACCAGCGACCGGACGGCGCGCAACTGTAGGTCGCACCTACCCAGGGAGCGCTGGAAGGACTCACGGGAAGCGATAGCCACCGGCCTTCCCCACCCGCGCCCAACCTGGGACTGGTCGGCGATGGTGTCCCACGCCCGCCCCCCCACTCCTAACGCAAAGGCCGCGTGTTCGTTGGCAACCAATCCGGGCAATCCCATGAGAAACAACGGGCCGCCTCGTTTGGGCGCTGTGGTCATGGGGTCCCAAGCGAATTCATCGGGCACGAACAGGTCCGTTACCGAGTAGTCGTTGCTACCGGTCCCTTTGAGCCCGGCGACCTGCCAGTTGTCGTGAATCTCGACTTGCGAAGCTGGGAACACTATCCGCAGACGTTCACTTGTTTCCGATCCGTCACGAACGACCCGAACCCCACCGGACACCCATTCAGCGTGGCGGATGCCGCTGGCGAAGGGCCAACGTCCGTTGACGGTATACCCACCTTCCGTGGCAACGGCGACGCCCGCAGTCACGAACACCCCCGCACCCTTGGGCGAACGGCCTCCTGCGAACATCTTCTCGATAGCCTCATCGGACAGATAGGCTCCCGGAGCGGCGATGGAGGTAGCGCCAATCATTGTGGACCAAGCGGCTGCGGAGTCGATGCGGGCCAGAGCCTCAATGACCTCCACCTGGGTCACCGGGTCGGCCTCGGCACCGCCAAGCTCGGCAGGAAGTTTCAGCGCCAACAGGCCAGATTCATATAGTGCGTCTACCGACGCCTGGGGAATAGTTCCATCCTCTTCAGCCTGGTCCGCCCCCGCTTCCAGAACCTCCCGAACGTCCTCGACGGCGTTCAAGAGGACTTGGCGTTTTTCTTTTCTCCCCGCTGGGAAATTCCAGAGCATAGATCTACTCTCTGCGTGGGCCATTGTCGATTATCTGGAGTAAGTCCAGGATTCAAACGGGTCCAGATTCAAGTCTTACCCAGCGTGAACGCCATCTAGACGGATGATGCCCCGTTCTAACAGGCCGTCGAACTGGCAGCCCATGCCAATCTCTTCCAGAATCGACAGCGCGTCGGCGCCGGGCTTGGAGGCGGGCTTGCCCGGAGCTACCGGGGTGCGAGACAGACGGGGCGCAGGACCCGCCGTGGTCACCAACCCAATCTCCTGGTGGTCACGGGTTAGAGAGAGACCGTGGTCCAACACCCATGGGTCGTCCATCAGTTCGTGAGGATTGGTCACAACTCGATGAGCGCCCAATCCGGCGTCGGTGATGCGCCCGACCCAGGTATCAACAGTGCTAGCCTGGAATCGCTCTTCCAAAGTAAGAGCCAAGACCTCGTCCTGTGCCTGGCCGACGCCGGAAAGACCCTCAACTGCTTCCAAGCGGTCAAGTTCGGATTCCAGAGCGCCGAGGAAGAACCAGCCGTCAGCGGCTTCATAGGCCCGGTGCAGCGGGCGGCTACCCAAAGCGTCCTGGCCCTTGGTCTCGTCCCACACCTTACCTTCGTACTGCTGCATGAAAGGCGATTGGAGAGTCATGGCGGTGTAGGCCAAGGCTGCGTCCACGTGTTGTCCTTGGCCGGTACGTTTACGATGCAGCAGGGCTAGGGCGACGGCGTAGGCTCCCATATAGCCGGTGCCGTAGTCGTTCACCGGGTTGGGCTGCACGGTGGGCGTACCATCTCCGCCGAAACGCCGGTCCATGCCGGTGGCCGCTTGGGCGAACTGCTCGTGGCCGGGGCGGCCGGCCCAGGGTCCCAGATGCCCAAAAGCGTTGAGGGACGCATAGATGATGTCCGGCTTTCGCTTGCGTACATCGTCGTAGCTCAGCCCCAACTCCGCCATACGTCCCGCCCGATAGTTCTGAGCGACCACGTCGGCGTCTTCCAGCAGTCTCCAGAAGATGTCCAGGCCCTCATCGGACTTCAGGTCCAACAAGATACTGCGCTTGCCCCGGTTGACCTCGTTATGGCGAGCCACTGTTGAGTCCCGAACCGGGTTGTCTATCTTGATAACGTCGGCCCCGAACTCGGCCATCGTTCGCCCCAGGGTTGGTCCGGCCAGGATGATGCACAGGTCTAAAACCTTGATACTTTCTAGGGCGGTCCGCAAGAATGATCCAGGAGCTTGGACGAGGGCGGTAGGCTTGCGTGTTTGAAGCTCGGCGAGGACTTCTTCCCGATGCTGGTTAGGGCTGGGGGCCGGACCCTGTACGCTGCCAGGCGTCAGAGACATGCGAGCGGCGACACCCGGTTGCAGCATCTTGCCGTAGGTGGGGTCGTCAACCTCAATCACCATCTGGGATTCGCGAGCATGGTCGTGCTCGAACCACTCTTCGCTGGTGCGGCACATGGCGCCTTCGCTGCCCGCCGCTGCCACCAAATCTTCCCATTCCTGGGCGGTCCGGGTTTTGAACAGATCTTTGGATCGGGCAGCCGCTTCGTCGGCGAGTTCCCGGTTCGCTAAGAGCCTATCTAAGTCGGTAAGACCTTCAGCGTCCCAAGACGTGATGCCAGCGAGTTCCACAAACTGGCGGAAGTTCTGGTTCCCGGTACCGCCGAAGCGGATGTACCGGCCATCTTTGCACTCGAAAACCCCGCCCCATAACCCCCGAGTCGAGGGTGGAATCTTGCTAGTATCGTGGACTCGCAGGCCGTGATGGCCGTTGGACGGCAGCATAGCGTCGAACATGGGCACTTCAACCCGCTGGCCAACGCCGTCGTGTTCCCTGGAATTCAAGGCCATGGCGATGCTGACTACGCCTTGAAACGCAGCGTATACCGACGCGATGGGAACGGCGGTGTACACCGGGCGCTGGAAGTCGGCAGCGGTGGTGCGAGTGCCGTAGGTCGCTGCGGCAGCTCCAACCACGCCCTCGAAGGCCCGGACATTGGCCCGGGGATCGTCGGAAGCGAAGCCAGGAAATGAACAGTAAATCAAGCGAGGATTGGCCTGGCTCATCCCCTCCGGCCCCAAGCCCAAGCGGTCCATAACCCCCGGACGGAAGTTCTCGACGACAACGTCGGCACTCTCTATGAGTTCCCGTGCCGACGCCAGGTCTTCGGGCTGCTTCAGGTCCAACACGGTACTGCGCTTGCCCCGGTTCCAGGTAGCGTTAGCAGGGGTCTGCCAGCGGGGTCCGCCAGGAGGATCAACCCGGATAACGTCGGCCCCCTGATCGGCCAGCAACATCCCGGCCAAAGGGCCGGAGACGTACTGTCCGAAGTCTATAACGCGGATACCATCGAGAGCACCAGGCATGACTAGCCTCCATCTAATAAGCGAACGTTAGAACCGAGGGACGTTTTGTTTCGTCCCTATGTAAGGACAAACCAAGACAACAAACCCTCGCTCCGGCTCCGAATCTATCGTAGACACCCCTCTCCCGTGGGGAGAGGGGCCGGGGGTGATGGCATCCCAACTACCTGGCGATGCCGTTGGCGACCCGGGCCATCGCTTCATCTCCGGTGTCGAGCATGTATTCCGCTATGGCGGCGACCAGTTGGCCACCTGCGGTATCGCCCCAGAACCAGGTCTGTAGTTCGGGTTCAGAATCCTGAGGCCGTTGAGCCATGCGAGACTCAAAAAAGAAGGCCTTCAGGTCGTCGACACAGTACCGCACGTATTGGGGCAAAGGAACGTCCGCTGGACGTTCCTTTATATCAGTCTCTTCGCCCTTGGCGAAGTCCTGCAAGAATCGAACCATCCCCCGGAACCGGCGCTGGGGTATGCCGCTCAGGCCAACCGCCGTTCGGCCATTCCCATCCTCGATCCAACGCTCGTAGAACGCTCTGAGGACCGTCACTTCATTGGCCGCGTCCTTTTTTATGACATCCTCGGTCGACGATACCGCCGAAGCCTGTAGGAACTCAGTGGGTCCGGCTTCATCGGGAAAGTCCTCAAGCACAGGACCTTCAGGCCGTTGCAAAAGTTCCAACGCATCGGCAATAACCCGATGCTGGAACTCGGCGTCGTTGGGCTTGCCCAGGGGATAGCCGTAGGGGAAGGGCACGAACAGGGCGCGGGAGGGTTTTACCTTCTCGGCGTGTTCCTTTATAAGAGCGATGCTAACCGTCGGCAGACCGGCGTCCTCAAACACCCGGGCAATCACACTCACGGTGTGGGTGCAAAGGGGTCAAACAGGCACCAGGAAGACCAAGTCGACGTCTTGGGCATGCAGAGCTTCCGCCGCCTGGGGACCGGTTTCTTCAATTATCTTCCGGGGGTCGCGCTGGGCGCCCATGAAAGAGTAGTAGTCCTGGGACAGCCTGCCGATAACTTTACGATCGACCAACTCGCGCAACCGGTCCATCGGAAAAGCCAGGTTCAAGTCCCGGTATATTCCAGTGCGGTCCCATCCTATGCTGGTGTGGCTGTCTATGACATCGGCGGTGTTGGAATCTGAGGGGATAACCCGGTAGGTTGGGTCGCCAGGGCCGAATGGCTTGTCGCCACGCAGGTGCAACCCGGCGCTGGAAACTAGGGCGACTTTGCTCTTAGACAGCTTCTTGGTCCAGGGGATCCAAGGCACGGTGTCGTTCTCAAGGCATGGAAAGTACACAGCGCTCTGCCGCTGAATCTCGCTGAGTTGGTCGAGTCTCGGCATTTCTTACGCCTTTTGTTGCTCTGGCGCTTCTAGCATCGTCAGAGAACTATGCCAGGTGAACCCATGAATGTTTTCCGCTGTAGTAAGAAGCCCCGGCTATCCATACGCCCCCAACGTTATACGTTCCTCAATTTAGGATCCAGCCGATCTCGCAGCCAGTCTCCCAGCAAGTTCATGGACATCACGGCCAATAGAATAGCCAGACCCGGGAAGAAGGCCACCCACCATGCACTAATTAGCAACTCCCTTCCGTTGGCAACCATAAGTCCCCAGGCAGGGGTAGGTCTAGGTAGACCCGCACCCAAGAAGCTCAAAGTTGCTTCCAGGAGGATCACCTGGCCCACTTCCAGCGTGGCCAGGACAATAATTGTGTTGGTCACGTTCGGGAAGATATGACGGGCAATGATTCGGACGTTGGAGGCCCCGGCGACTTTAGCTCGGGCTATAAAGTCTTGATTCTTGATTCCCAAAGTTTCTCCACGTATCAGCCGAGCATACCGGGACCAGAAAATCGATACTATGACGATAATTACTGTTTGAAAGCTGGGCTGCAAGATCACTGCCAGGACTAGGGCGAACAGTATGGCCGGAATAGAGATACATATGTCCACAAGACGCATAATCAGGTGGTCAATATTTCCGCCAAAATACCCAGCGACGAGACCCAGGGTCGCGCCTACGCTCCCGGCCAAGAGAATGGATATCGCAGCAACAGTCAAAGATACTCGGGCGCCGTAGATAATCCGAGTCAAAACATCCCGACCTTGTTTGTCCGTTCCCAGAATGTGCTCCCATGAGCCTCCTGGGGTTTCTACAGTTCCCATTCCTTCAATTTCGAGACTCTCACCTTCGACCCAGACCGGGGGGACCAACCGGTTACTTAGGCTGCCTATTAGAGGGTCGTGCGGGGCGATTAAATCAGCAAAAATCGCAGGGAGCACTAGTACTAATAGCAGGATTGCCATCGGAAAAACCGGGTACCTTCGGACCATAGCCCATGCCCCCCGCATTACCGGAACGCCGGGTAATGGGAGACGGTGGGTTATTGCTGGATTGGTCATCGGGCCTCCGTTGCCCATGTTCTGGCGATAGGAGTCATTAATGCGTGTACCGGATGCGAGGATCTAAATAAGCGTATAGGATATCCACTACAAGGTTGCAAGCGATGAAGATGGCTGCGAAAAATAGCACCACCGACTGTACCACCTGGAAGTCTTGAGAGCGGAGGGCGTCAATTGCCAACAGGCCTACACCAGGCCACGTGAAAATGGTCTCGATGACCACGGAGCCAGTCATGAGCCCACCAATTACTAGCCCGAAATATGTAAGAGGAGCGATCAAAGCGTTGCGCACGCAGTGCTTCCAGACTACCTTCCACTCCGGTATCCCCTTGATACGAGCCAGTTTGACGTACTCAGTGTCCAGCACATCCAACATGGACGACCGGATCAAGCGCATCAAAGCTGCGACCTGAAAGTATCCCAAGGCAATCCCAGGCAAGATGATATGCTTCAGCCGATCCCAACCAAAATCCGACACTTCTAAACTACCCCGCCCCGAGGTGGGGAGCAACTGCAAATGCACTGCGAATACCCACATCAACATCAACCCCAGCCAAAAAGAGGGCAGCGACTGACCAAGTAAAGCCACGATCTTGCCGACAATATCTAGTCCAGAATCCTTTTTTACTGCCACAATTACCCCCATGGGCAGCGCAATA
>Ga0315336_1005224_pt1 | contig 14401 bp, 9 predicted proteins | sample ASW5metaG_FD_204512 | JGI IMG/M metagenome (GOLD analysis project Ga0315336, IMG submission 204512) | Ammonia-oxidizing marine archaeal communities from Monterey Bay, California, United States - ASW #5 | ecosystem: Environmental > Aquatic > Marine > Intertidal zone | place: USA: California...
CCGCCTGCTGGGCTCGAACTAGGCAAAGCCGAAGGGTTTGCCAATGATTAACCGTCGACCGCAGGGCGACCAATCATTGGGACAAAGAAAAAGGGCCTACCCGGTGGGTAGGCCCTTTCTATTTGGCTCCGCCTGCTGGGCTCGAACCAGCGACCCAATGATTAACAGTCATTTGCTCTACCAACTGAGCTAAGGCGGAATGTCTTGAGGCGCGTATATTAGTGACGCCTTCCGGGGTCGTCAACACCCCGGAGGCGCGTTTGTTGCTTATTTAGCCAATGCTTGCTCAATGCGACGCATGGCTTCTTTCAGCGTGTCCATGCCAACGGCGAAGGACAGGCGCATGCAGCCGGGCGCGCCGAAGGCGGAGCCCGGTACCAACGCCACTTCCGCAGTTTCCAGCAGCAGGGCGGCCAGGTCGGTGTCGGATTCCACGCCGTCAAGGTTGGCAATCGCTTCGGAGAAGTCCGGAAAGGCATAGAAGGTGCCATCACCCTGGGCGCATTTCACGCCGGGCAGGGCATCCAGTGCTGCGGTGAGATAGTCGTGGCGTTCTTTGAACGCTTTGACCATCTCGTCCACGCAACCCTGGTCGCCGGCCAGCGCGGCTTCTGCCGCAGCCTGGCTGATGGAGGCGGGGTTGGAAGTGGACTGGGACTGCACCTTCTTCATGGCAGCGATCAGCTTCTGCGGGCCGCCGGCATAGCCGATGCGCCAGCCGGTCATGGAGTAGGCCTTGGAGACGCCATTCATGACTACGGTGCGGTCGTACAGCTCCGGGCAGGCGTTGACGATGTTCACGAACGGCTTGCCGGTCCACAGGATGTGCTCGTACATGTCATCGGTGGCGATGATGATGTCCGGGTGCTTTTTCAGCACTTCACCCAGGGCCGCCAGCTCTTCCACGGAATACGCCATGCCGGAGGGGTTGGACGGGCTGTTGATCACGAACAGGCGGGTTTTCGGCGTGATCGCCGCTTCCAGCTGTTCCGGGGTGATCTTGAAGCGGCTGTTCACGTCGGTTTCGATAACCTTGGGAACACCACCGGCAACCAGCACCATATCCGGGTAGCTTACCCAGTAGGGAGCGGGGATGATGGCTTCGTCGCCGTCGTTCAGCAGGGCCAGGGCCATGTTGAAGAAGGACTGCTTGCCGCCGCTGGACACCAGGATCTGGTTGGGCTCGTAGTCCAGGCTGTTGTCACGCTTGAACTTGTCGATGATGGCCTTTTTCAAGCCGGGAGTGCCGTCTACCGGGGTATATTTGGTCTTGCCGGCGTCGATCGCTTCAATGGCGGCTTGTTTGATATGATCCGGGGTATCGAAATCCGGCTCACCAGCACCCAGCCCAATAATGTCTTTTCCCTGTGCACGAAGTTCACCGGCTTTCGCGGTGATGGCCAGGGTAGGAGACGGCTTGATGCGTTGTACGCGGTCGGAAAGGCTGATATCGGACATGCACTCCTCATTCGTCTAAAGAGTCGTATTGGCTGCGCTTTTGGCGCAGAAAGGGCCCGGAATTTTAGCGGATATGGACGGGAATGTCCCGTATTTCCTTGTGAGGCAGCAGGGGTGGGGCGCTCAACCAAAGCGCGCCTTGCTGGGCACGAGCTCTCTAACGAGCCGCTGTAGGAGTTCCCTTCCAGGGGACGAATCCGAGCTTTAGCGAGGAAAGGTCGGGTCAATACTGCCCCAACACTCTGCCATCATCCGCCACCTTCGCCCTATGGGTGTTTCGCGCTGCGCGCGGTTCGTCCCTCGAGAGGAATTATTCGCTACGCTCACCCTTGGGGCCGCACGGAACTACGTGCGTTACTCCGCTACGCTCCGTTCCTACAAGGTCTCGGCACCGATTCGTTCAGCAAGCTGAATCTCCCACGGGGAAATCCGGTGTTTCTGGCGTTGTTATTCCACCGCGCATTCACGCCGGCTCTGCTACACTATTTGCCGATTTTAAAACCATGATTTTGCTGCCTTCCTGGCTCGGGAGGGTAGTCACCAGGATATCTCCATGTCCGAAAGCCTTTTCAAGCTTCATTCCGATTACCAGCCCGCCGGTGACCAGCCGAAGGCCATTGCCCAGTTAATCGAAGGGATCGACGATGGCCTGGGCCATCAGACCCTGCTGGGGGTAACCGGGTCCGGCAAGACCTTCACCATGGCCAACGTGATCGAGCAGACCGGGCGGCCCACCATCATCATGGCGCCCAACAAGACGCTGGCGGCCCAGTTGTACGGGGAGTTCAAGGAGTTCTTCCCGGAGAACGCCGTGGAGTACTTCGTTTCCTACTACGACTACTACCAGCCGGAAGCCTATGTGCCGAGCTCCGACACCTTCATCGAGAAAGATGCCTCGGTGAATGAGCAGATCGAGCAGATGCGCCTGTCTGCCACCAAGGCCATTTTGGAGCGGCCGGACACCATCATCGTGGCCACGGTGTCCGCCATTTACGGCCTGGGTGACCCGGCCAGCTACCACGCCATGGTGTTGCACCTGGTGCGTGGTGATCGTATCGACCAACGCGAGCTGCTGCGCCGACTGGCGGAGCTGCAGTACACCCGCAACGAGATGGATTTCCGCCGTGCCACCTACCGGGTGCGGGGTGATGTGATCGATATTTTTCCGGCGGAAGAGGAAAAAGAGGCGGTTCGCATCGAGTTGTTCGATGACGAGGTGGAAACCATCAGCATCTTCGATCCGCTCACCGGCGAGGTGCTCAAGCGGGTAGGGCGTATCACCGTTTACCCCAAGAGCCATTACGTGACGCCCCGGGCGACCGTGCTCAAAGCCATCGAGATGATCAAGGAAGAGCTTACCGAACGGCTGGCGGAGCTCAAGGAACAGAACAAGCTGGTGGAAGCCCAGCGGCTGGAGCAGCGCACTCGTTTCGACATCGAGATGCTTCAGGAGCTGGGTTACTGCAACGGGGTGGAAAACTATTCCCGGCTGTTCTCCGGCCGGGCGCCGGGGGATGCGCCGCCCACCCTGTTTGATTACCTGCCGGAAAATGCCCTGCTGATCGCGGATGAGTCCCACGTGACCATTCCCCAGCTGGGTGCCATGTACAAGGGCGACCGTTCGCGCAAGGAAACCCTGGTGAGCTTCGGGTTCCGGTTGCCTTCGGCCATGGATAACCGCCCCCTCAAATTTGAAGAATGGGAGCGGTTGGCGCCGCAGATGGTGTTCGTGTCGGCCACGCCGGGCCCCTATGAGGCGAAATACGCGGGCCAGGTGGTGGAGCAGGTGGTGCGGCCCACCGGGCTAGTGGACCCGCAGATCGAAATCCGCCCGGCGATTACCCAAGTGGACGATTTGCTGGGCGAGGCCAAGGAGGCCATCGCCAAGGAACAGCGGGTGCTGGTTACCACGCTCACCAAGCGTATGGCCGAGGATCTGACCGAGTACCTGAACGAGCACGGCATCAAGGTGCGTTATCTGCACTCGGACATCGATACGGTGGAGCGGGTAGAGATTATCCGCGACCTGCGGCTGGGCAAATTCGACGTGCTGGTTGGCATCAACCTGCTGCGCGAGGGCCTGGATATGCCCGAGGTGGCACTGGTGGCCATTCTCGATGCGGACAAGGAGGGCTTTCTGCGCTCGGACCGCTCGCTTATTCAGACCATTGGCCGGGCGGCGCGAAACGTGGATGGCCGTGCCATTCTCTATGCCGACAAGATGACCGGTTCCATGGAGCGGGCCATTGATGAGACCAACCGTCGCCGCGAGAAGCAGGAAGCCTTCAACAAGGAGCACGGCATCACGCCGCAGAAGCTCAACAAGAAGGTTCGCGACATCATGGACGACAGCGGCGGCAGCCGTTTCGACCGCAAATACAAGGGTGAGAAGGGCAAGAAGGTGGCCGAGTCACCGTCCAAATACGAAGCCATGTCCCCGGCGGAAGTGGCCCGTGAAATCAAAGCCCTGGAAAACAAGATGATGGAGCACGCCAAGAACCTGGAGTTCGAAGACGCGGCGGCCACACGGGACCGGATTCACCAGCTCCGCGAGCTGGGCTTTATGCGCTAACGTTTCTACAAGGCCGCCGTTGGAGCGCCTCTCGAGGCGCGAACCTTGCGCAGCAAGGAAATCGCCCGCAGGGTGATCAGGAATATCACCCCGTGACAGGTCTATCCAGAGAGACCAGGTTTTTCGTCGCGTCGTTTCCTCGCCAAGGCTCGGATTCGCGCCTCAAGCGGCGTTATTCGCTTCGCTCACCCCTTCGGGGCCGCCCTGCGTGCGTTACTCCGCTCCGCTACGTTCCTACAGTGGCTTCGTGGAGGTTTCCGAGGTCTGCGGTGCCAATTCCTCCACCCAGATCAGCGTCCCCGCGATCACCGCCACCGGCATGATGAACAGGTTCACCAGCGGCAGCATGGTCAGGCCCATGACCACGGCGCCGAAGGTGAGGACCAGCCAGCGTTTGGTTTTCAGGCGCTCCAGCATCACTTCGAAGGGTACCTGGCGGTTATCGGCGCCGAAGTCGATGTACTGCATGGCCAGCAGCCAGCCGGACCACAGAAACCAGATTGCCGAGGCGAACACGTTCACTACCGGGATGAAGTAGACCACCAGCACCACAAACAGAATCAACACTGCCCGCCACAGCCAGTACCAGGTCTTGCGCAGTTCGCGCTTGAAAGTACGCAGGATCATGGCCGGGATGGATTCGTCCGGCATGGGGTGGCCGGTGGCCTGGATGTCTACCTTTTCCGCCAGAAAGCCCATGAAGGGAGCGGCGATCAACTGCACGCCGATGGAGAAGACGCTGGCAAACAGCGCCAGCAGCAGGACCCAGACCAGCAGAATGGCGGCGTCGACCAGGAAGTGCAGGGCCCCGTTGAGGAAGCTCAATGAGCCGGTCAGTGCCCAATCGGCCGTGGCCGCAGCGATCCAGCCGGCGATCCAGCTGCCGCTGAGCCAGTACAGGCCGCCGAAGACCAGGATGTTGAAGATCAGAGGAATGATCACATAGGTCCGCAGCTCCCGGCTTTTTGCCAGGGTGACACTGCGTTTGAGGTAGCTGATGGCATCGGCAACTTGAGACACGGCAAATCCTTGGCTGTGAGAAAGCAGCTACAAGCTACAAGCAGACAGCAAAAAGGGAAAGCCCCCCGTTGGCAAGCCCACCCCGCCCCTTGACCGTTGGAGCCTTGCTCGCAAGGCGAAGGGCTATCAGGGTCAGGTAGCCTCTGTTTCCGGGTCGCTAGTCTACTGTTGGAGCCTTGCTTGCAAGGCGAAGGGTTCCGAATCAAGGCGTCCGCCTAGTCAGCAAGGCTCCAACGGTGGCTTGGTGGAAGGGGCTGGCAGCCTGTGTGACTTGATGCGGGCTTTTGCAGTTGTTTTCAATTCGCGCTCGCCCCTGTAGGAGCCCATGCTTGCATGGCGAATCGCCCGCCGATGGGAATATTGCCGTGCACTCTGGCGCCCGGAGGGGCCCGGCATTCTTGGCCTTATTGTAAACAGGGCGTTGCGGCTGATGAATTCAGCTCGGGTTGCCGCTAGACTTACCCACTTTAATGCCCACGGTGCACCGAAATCGCTTCAGGGGGCGGCGAAAATCCTTGTTTTCGCCCAATTTTTGGCCTGTTGGCCCGAGTTAAGCAGACACTATGCGACTGAAATCCATAAAACTGGCCGGGTTCAAATCCTTTGTGGACCCTACCACCACCAATTTCCCGGAGAATCTCACCGCCGTGGTGGGGCCCAACGGGTGTGGGAAGTCCAATATCATTGATGCGGTCCGCTGGGTGATGGGGGAATCCTCCGCCAAGCACCTGCGTGGTGAGTCCATGGCGGACGTGATCTTCAATGGCTCCAATGCCCGCAAGCCCGTGGCCCAGGCCTCCATTGAGCTGATCTTTGATAACTCCGATGCCACTGTCACTGGCGAATACGGCAAGTTCAACGAGATCTCGGTAAAGCGCCAGGTCACCCGCGACGGCCAGTCCAACTATTTCCTCAACGGCACCAAGTGCCGGCGCAAGGATATTTCTGACATCTTCCTGGGCACCGGCCTGGGCCCGCGCAGCTACGCGATTATCGAGCAGGGGATGATTTCCCGGCTGATCGAGGCGAAGCCGGAAGAGCTGCGGGTTTACATCGAAGAAGCGGCAGGGATTTCCAAGTACAAGGCGCGCCGCCGCGAGACCGAAAACCGCATCCGCCGCACCCGGGAAAACCTGGAGCGACTCACTGATATCCGTGACGAACTGGAACGTCAGCTGGAGCGCCTCAGCCGTCAGGCCAGCGCGGCGGAAAAGTACAAGCAGTACAAGGAAGAGGAGCGCCTCAAGGGTGCACAGCTCAAGGCCCTGCGCTGGAAGGGGCTGGATGGCCAGGTCAAGCAGCTCGATCACGTGATCGGCGAGCTGGATGTGTCCATGGAAGCCAAGATCGCCGAGCAACGCCATGTGGATGCGGAGGTAGAGCGCCTGCGCGACAAACACCACGAGGTGCAGGAACACTTCAACCATGTGCAGCAGCACTTCTATGCCCTGGGCGCGGAAGTGGCCCGGCTGGAACAGAGCATCCAACACCAGCGTGAGCGCAAGCAGCAGCTTTATGAAGAGCTGGACCAGATCAAGGCGAGCTGGCAGGAATCCGATGAACACCTGCGGGTAGACAGCGAGAAAGTGGCGGAGCTGGATGCCATTCTGGCCGAGCGTGAGCCGGAGCTGGAGCTGATCAGCGAGCAGCAGGAAGCCTCCGCCGAGGCGTTGGCGCTGGCCGAAGAAACCATGCAGAACTGGCAGCAGGAGTGGGAGGAATTCAACGGTCAGTCGGGTGAATCCCGCCGCCAGGCCGAGGTCGAGCAGTCCCGCATTCAGCATCTGGAAAAATCCCAGGATCGCCTGAAAGAGCGGATTGAGCGCCTCAAGAAAGAACAGGAATCCCTGGATTCCGGCCCGCTGGCCCAGGAAATGCGCCAGCTGGAAGAGCAGGTGGAGCAGTATCGCGGCCAGTCGGAAGAAAACGAACTGCGCAGCGAATCCCTGCAGGAAGACATCAACCGCATGCGCCGGGAAAACGGCGACCGGGGTCGTCAGCTGGACGAGGCCCGCGAGAAGCTGCAGACCCTGAAGGGCCGTCGCACCTCTCTGGAAGCCTTGCAGAAAGCCGCCATGGGCGATGACGGGGCGGTGAGTGACTGGCTCAACCGTCACGAGCTGGATGCAGAGCCGCGCCTGGCCGATCAGGTACAGGTGGACGAAGGCTGGGAAAAGGCCCTGGAAGCAGTGCTGGGTGACAGCATCCAGGCGGTGGCCATCAGCGGCCTGGATCAGGTCAGCGACTGGCTGGGCGATCTGTCCCATGGCCGCCTGGCCCTGTTCAGCCCGGCCTCGGTGAAGGGCTCAGGTAGCAAGGGCAAACTGCTCCGAGATCATGTTCAGGGCCAGGTGCCGGAAGGTCTGCTGGCCGGCGTCTATGTGGCCGATGATCTGAATGCCGCTCTGGCCCTGCGCGGCCAACTGGACGCCTACGAATCTGTGGTCACCCGTGACGGTATCTGTCTCGGCCCGGACTGGCTGAAAGTGGCCAAAGAGGAAGATCAGGAAGCCGGTATTCTTGAGCGCCGTCGGGAGCTGGAGCAACTGGAGGGCGAGATTGAGACCCTTCAGACCACCGTGGACGACCTTAAAGAACAACTGGACAGCACCCGGGAACAGATCGGCGAACTGGAAGAAGAGCGCGAAGACGTGCAGCGCCAGGCCAGCCGCATCAACCGGGAGCTGGGTGAGATCAATGCCCAGGTCAGCGCCCGCCAGGTGCGCCTGGAGCAGATCACCATGCGCCGTGAGCGTCTGGGCCGCGAGCTGGAAGAAGCCAATGAGCAGCACGCCCAGGAACAGGAACAGATGAAAGAGGCCCGTGGTGTGCTGGCAGAAGCGCTGGACGCCATGGAGGCCGACAGCGGCCAGCGGGAAGCCTTGCTGTCCCGCCGTGATGAGCTGCGCCTGCGTCTGGATGAGGCGCGCCAGAAAGCCCGCCATGCCCGTGACCAGTCCCATCATCTGGCCATGGAAGTGCAGGGTGCCCGCACCCAGGCGGATTCCCTGCGCCAGAACCTGAGCCGTCTGGAATCCCAGGTGCAGGCCCTGGCCGAGCGCAAGGCGCTGCTGGAAGAGCAGACCAACGAGGGCGACGAACCGGGCACCGAGCTGCAGATGCAGCTGGAAGAAAAACTGGAAGTGCGCCTGGAAGCGGAACACAAGCTCACCGAGGCCCGCCGTGAACTGGACGCGGTGGACCACGAGATGCGCAACCTGGAAGGGCAGCGCGGCCAGTTCGAGCGCCAGGCCCAGGAAATCCGCAGCACCATGGATCAGAAGCGGATGCAGTGGCAGGACCTGACCACCCGCCGTCAGACCGTGGCCGAGCAGCTGGGTGAGCACAACTTCGATTTGGACACCGTGCTGGAAAACCTGCCCGAGGAAGCCAACGAGCAGGAGTGGGCGCGGGAAATGGACATGATCGGCCAGCGTATTTCACGGCTGGGCCAGATCAACCTGGCGGCCATCGACGAATACCAGCAGCAGTCCGAGCGCAAGAACTACCTGGACAGCCAGAACGCGGACTTGGAAGACGCGCTCAACACCCTGGAAAACGCCATCCGCAAGATCGACCGGGAAACCCGGGCGCGCTTCAAGGAATACTTCGACCGCATCAACCGTGGCCTGCAGGAACTGTTTCCCAAGGTGTTCGGCGGCGGTCATGCCTATCTGGAGCTCACCGGCGACGACCTGCTGGATACCGGTGTCACGATCATGGCGCGGCCCCCGGGTAAGCGGAACAGCACCATCCACCTGTTGTCAGGGGGGGAGAAGGCTCTGACCGCTCTGTCCCTGGTATTCAGTATCTTCCAGCTCAACCCGGCGCCGTTCTGTCTGCTCGATGAGGTAGATGCGCCGCTGGACGATGCCAACGTGGGGCGTTTCTGTAACCTGGTGTCGGAAATGTCCGCAAAAGTACAATTCATCTACATTACTCATAACAAGATTGCGATGGAGATGGCTGCTACCCTGATGGGGGTCACCATGCATGAGCCTGGTGTGTCCCGTCTGGTATCGGTCGATGTGGAAGAAGCTGCCGAAATGGCGGCTATGTAAGGCAATCCGGTGCTGTCCGTAATGGTGGCACTTCAGCGCAAGCAAGGAAGATGAGGCAATGGGCCTGAATCTGGAAACATTGATTGGCATTCTGGTTATTCTGATCCTGCTGATCCTGGCGGACGGTGTCCGTCGCATGATCAAGGAACGGCAGGGTCGGCTGCGTATGCGTATCGACCCGCGTTACCGGGATGCTCAGGAAGACGAACCCGAGAAAAGCGATTACAACCCGGAGCTGATCGGCACCGCCCGTGTGGTACGTCGGGCCATGGAAATGGACTCGCAGGAGCGGGCTGACGCGCCGCCCACCATGATGGAGCCGGACGAAGCCGTTACCGAGGAGATCCCCACTGCCGAACAGCAGAACCTGTTCGACGGTGACAGGGAGCCCGAGCCGGTGGACGAGCCCACAGCATACCGGGAACCGCCGAAACAACCGGAACCGCCCCGCGAGCCGCCGAAACCGGTAGTGGAGCAACGGGCTGCCGAGAAGAAACCGGCTGAGCGACAGCCGGAAAGAAAGACGGAACGCCACCGTGAACCCCAGCCGGTGCTGGAAGTGATCGTGGTGCACCTGATCGCCCAGCGTGGAGCGCCCTTTGCCGGTAACCATCTGCTGCGATTGCTGCTGGAATCCGGCCTGCGTTACGGGCAGATGAACATCTTCCATCGGCATGTGGCTCTGGATGGGCGCGATGAGCTGCAGTTTTCCATGGCCAATGCGGTAGAGCCGGGCACCTTCGACCTAGACACCATGGAAGAAAAGACCTTTGCCGGTGTGACCTTCTTCCTGAAACTGCCGGGTGCCACGGACGCTCTGGGTGCGCTGGACAAGATGCTGTCCATCTGCCGCCGCCTGGCCAGTGAGCTGGATGGTGACCTGAAAGACGAACAGCACAGTGTGCTGACCCCGCAGACCATGGAGCATTTACGCCAGCGGGTGCAGGAATTCGAACGTCGTCAGCGGGTGCCGAGCGCCTAAAAAGCAGCGACTAGCTTCGAGCTGCTAGCTGCGAGGAAAAGCCGCACCGTTGCGGGCTGGAACGTAGGGTGCACTGAGCCTACGCGAACTGCACCGTTCCGGCCTTTGATTGGTGCAGTTCGCCTAGGCTCAGTGCACCCTACATCTATTTCGGCACCGTAGGAGCGCCGCTTGAGGCGCGAACCGGTGGAAAGAAGACAACACCGATACAGCGCCGGTTCGCGTCTCAAGCAGCCCCCTAAAGAAGATTAAGACACAGGAAATCCCCGTCCCGTGAGCCAGCCTTCCCAAGACATCATTCAGAAAGCCCAACACCTCCGCGACCAGCTTAACGACTGGTCCTATCGCTATTACGTTCTTGATGATCCTGCCGTGCCGGATGCGGAGTACGATCGTATTTATCGGGAATTGCAGGCCCTGGAGGCGGCGCATCCGTCGTTGGTGTCTGCAGATTCCCCCACCCAGCGGGTGGGGGATGTGCCGTTGGAGGCGTTCGATCAGGTGCAGCACGAAGTGCCCATGCTCAGCCTGGACAACGCCTTTGATGATGACGAGTTGCGTGCCTTCGACAAGCGAGTGCGTGAGCGACTGGATGTGTCGGACGCCGTGGATTATGTGGCCGAGCCCAAGCTGGACGGGCTGGCGATTTCCCTGTTGTACCTGGACGGCGAACTGGTTCGGGCGGCAACTCGTGGCGATGGCCAGACCGGCGAGAATATCACCGTTAATGCCCGCACCATCCGTTCTGTGCCTTTGACCCTACGGGGTGACAAGGTGCCGTCGCGGCTTGAGGTACGGGGCGAAGTCGTGATGCCCCATGAGGGCTTTGCGGCGTTGAATGCCCGTCAGGAGGAAGCGGAGCAGAAGGTCTTCGCCAACCCCCGCAATGCCGCTGCCGGCAGCCTGCGACAACTGGATTCGCGGATCACTGCCAGCCGGCCGCTGGAGTTCTACGCCTATTCCATGGCGCAACTGGAAGGCGTGCCCGAACCGGCTACCCATTCAGACATGCTCGATGCCCTGCGCAGCTGGAACCTGCGGGTCAATCCGGAAGTGCGTGTGTGTGCAGGGGTCGAGGCATTGCTGGATTTCTACCACGGTATTCTGGAAAAGCGTGACCGCCTCGGTTACGACATCGATGGGGTGGTCTACAAGGTCAATCGGTTCGACTGGCAGCGGGACCTGGGCTTTGTCAGCCGGGCGCCGCGCTGGGCCATCGCCCACAAGTTTCCTGCCCAGGAAGAGCTTACTGTACTCAACGGCGTGGACTGGCAGGTGGGGCGAACCGGTGCCCTGACTCCGGTGGCGAGGCTGGAACCAGTGCAGGTGGGCGGGGTCACGGTGAGTAATGCCACCCTGCACAACATCGATGAAATCCAGCGGCTGGACATCCGCATCGGCGATACCGTGGTGGTGTACCGGGCCGGGGATGTGATTCCCAAGGTGGTGCGGGCGTTGCCGGAACGGCGCCCGGCGGAGGCACAGGATATTTCCCTGCCGCCGAGCTGCCCGGTGTGCGGCAGTGAGATTCTGCGTGGTGATGACCAGGTGGTGGCCCGTTGTACCGGTGGCCTGATCTGCGGTGCCCAGCAACGTGAGGCGATCAAGCATTTTGCCTCGCGCCGGGCCATGGATATCGATGGCCTGGGCGACAAGCTGGTGGATGCCCTGGTGGATCAGGAACTCATTTCCACCGTGGCCGATCTGTACCGGTTACAGTCGGAGCAGGTGGCGGGTCTTGAGCGCATGGGGGAAAAGTCCGCCGATAACCTGATCGCCGCGCTGGAGGATTCCAAGTCGGTGGCACTGGGGCGTTTCCTGTTTGCCCTCGGCATTTTGCAGATTGGTGAGGAAACGGCGAAAAGCCTGGCGGATTGTTTTGGCGACCTGGACACGATTCGTCGAGCCCCGCTGTTATTGCTGCTGGCGGTGCCGGATGTGGGCATGGAAGTGGCCAAGGCCATTGGTGCCTTCTTTGCCGAAGCCGATAACGAGGCGGTGATTGATGGGCTGCTGGCCGCCGGGGTGAACCCGCAGTCCAGTGGTGAACCGTCAGCGGCTTTTGTGAACAGCCTGACATTGGCGCAGTTACTGAAATCCGCCAAGCGGCTGGGCATGAACCTTGAGGGTATCGGTGACAAGTCACTGGAAACTCTGGGCAACCATTATCGCACCGTTGCAGAGCTGAGTGCGGGGGCCGCGGAAGGGGCCGGTGCAGAACCTAAAGGCGTGCGCTCCGGTGTGATGACGCAGCTGGCCAAGGCATTGGCGGATAACGGCTGGCTGGCCCGGTTGCAGGACGCCGAAGCCATGGTGGCCGAGCTTGCCGCCCGTGCACCGGCCCAGGCGGAAAGTCGCCCCCTGGAAGGGCAGACCTGGGTGCTTACCGGGACGCTGGAACAATTCACCCGTGACCAGGCAAAGCAGGGCTTGCAGCAGTTGGGAGCCAAAGTGTCCGGTTCGGTGTCGAAGAATACATCCATGGTAGTGGCCGGCGCTGCCGCTGGCTCCAAGCTTGCCAAGGCGGAGTCACTGGGGGTTGAGGTCTGTGATGAGGCCGCGCTACTGTCCGTATTCGAACAACACGGCATTGATCCGGGAGCTTTATGAGAATTGGCCTGACCCTGCTGCTGGCGACACTGCTTCTGGGTGGCTGTGCTGGTACACCCACCCAGACAGACAATGTCTGCGCGGTGTTTGACCAGCGGGGTGGCTGGTTCAACAACTGGTACAAGTACGCCAAAAACACGGAAAAGGAATACGGCGTGCCGGTTCCTGTGTTGATGGCGACAATCTACAAGGAGTCCGGGTTTCAGGCCCGGGCCAAGCCGCCCCGCACCAAGCTGCTGGGGTTTATCCCCTGGAAGCGACCGTCCTCCGCCTATGGTTACCCTCAGGCCCTGGATTCCACCTGGCAGTGGTACCAGGATGACACTGGCCGTCACGGGGCCAAACGCAACAAGTTCAAGGACGCGGTGCGTTTTGTGGGCTGGTACCACTACCAGAGCCATAGAAAAAACGGCGTCGCCCGCAACGACACCTATAATCTGTATCTCAACTATTATGCCGGCCACGGCGGCTATGCCCGTGGTACCTGGAAAAACAATAAATGGATGAAGGGCGCGGCACAGCGCACCGCCAATACAGCCAACCGCTATCAACAGCAGATGAACGGCTGCGGGCGGTAGGGAAAATGTGGATTACGCCTGCGGCTAATCATCCCCCTACGTTTCCTGCGGGGTGGCATGGTTTTTCATTTCAGGCGGTGGCCACCGTTGGAGCTTTGCTCGCAAAGCGAAACCGTCAGGTATACGGAGGTTCGCCTCTTCGCTTTGCGAGCAAAGCTCCAACGGTATACGTGGGACCTGGTGCAGGTTTTGGTGTCCTGTTGCGCACAAAATGGCGGGGTTTTGCTAAAGTGCCGCTAGCAATCATGCAGTAGGGGGCAGCTTGGATAACGAATCCATCGTTTACGGGTGTATCAAACATCTGCCGTTTGGCTCCATCCAGGAGCGCAAGGCGCACTGTTTTCATAACCGTAGGGCTGTCCGGCAACTTCCTCAGGCCGATGAATGGCCATTCCTGTGCCGGGAAATGTTCTCTGTGCCCGGTGATGACCTGATGGGCGGCACCTTCCAGACCCAGGTGATCCATTTCGGCATGTCTTACCGGGCGGTGGAGTACGAATGGGAGCACTGGATCGCCAAGTTCGAATCCCTGCTCAAGAACATGTACTGGGTGAATGCGGTGGTACACCTGGAAACCGAGCTGTCCGGCTTCCACACCTTCGTCTGGGACAGCGCGGAGGTGTGCCACGAACCTTCCGAGGCGCCCCTGAGAGTGCGCTGTGAGTGGGCGCGGGAAGGGGCGATTGCTTGAGGGCAGTTGATAATTGAGAATGGATAATTGATAACGTCGCGGAAAACGTGGGGTTTAAACTGAAAGGCAAGAGGCCGCGCCCATCACTTGAGCGCGGCCTCTTGCCTTTCAGTTACTCGCTAGCCTGCATCGCGCAGTTATCAATTATCCATTCTCAATTATCAATTACGTCTCTTGTTTGTTCCTTCCCCATCACCGACACGCTCTCCGTGACCTCATCGAATACCACAAACGCTTCCTGTTTCTTTAGCTGATTGCGGACCTGTTCCACCTTGGTGGCAGTGGGGATCTCCTGGTCGCCGTAATCGGTGCCGTCTCGGGTGACGAACTCTTCGATCAGGTTGGTGAGGGTGTCTGCGGGCAGGTCTTTCCAGGGGACGATGATGGGCATAAGGCTCCGTTGAGGCAGAGGCGTTGATTCCGTAGGAG
>Ga0315336_1005226_pt1 | contig 14399 bp, 11 predicted proteins | sample ASW5metaG_FD_204512 | JGI IMG/M metagenome (GOLD analysis project Ga0315336, IMG submission 204512) | Ammonia-oxidizing marine archaeal communities from Monterey Bay, California, United States - ASW #5 | ecosystem: Environmental > Aquatic > Marine > Intertidal zone | place: USA: California...
TTGCAAGGGGATACGGAACAGAAATGGAGAAAATGCGATTAGCAATGGATAAGCAAAAGGAAAGGCTTTCGGAATATCATAAATTTCAGGATGATATAGTGGATCAACCGTTTCTGACACCGGATACAGCTAAGGACTAATCAAATAAGGAAAAACAATGAAAGCTATTATCTTTGGAATTACAGGACAGGATGGAAGCCACTTAGCAGAATTGCTAATTTACAAAGGCTATGAAGTTGTCGGAGTTTCCAGGCGAGCTAGTACTGACAACACGCAAAGAATAAAACACCTAATTGGAATAGATAGATTCAAGCTGGTACAAGGCGATATCACAGATGTTTTTAGTGTGAGCAATATATTATTAGAACACGGGAATGTAGATGAAATCTATAATTTAGCAGCACAGTCGCATGTCGCTGTATCTTTTAAGCAACCAGCCTTAACTTGGGATATTACTGGAAAAGGATGTCTACATATACTACAGGCTTTAGTAGACTTAAGGTTACATGCAAGGTTTTATCAAGCTAGTTCTAGTGAAATGTTTGGATCTTCTTATGACATTGATAGAAACCAAGTAAAATACCAAGATGAGAATACTAAATTTGCACCTCAGTCTCCTTATGCCATTTCTAAGTGTGCAGCACATTATATGACTCAGCTTTTTAGAAAAGCTTATGGAACCCATGCTAGTTGTGGTATCCTATTTAATCATGAGGGGCCTAGAAGAGGACAAGAATTTGTAACAAGAAAAATAACAAAATGGATTGGAGATTTTACTAGATGGTGTAATAAACATAATATAAAACCCATAGAACTTGTAGTAGATAAAGACGAAGTTTATATCCCAGGAAGAATATCAACAGATCAGAATTTTCAGTTTCCTAAGCTGCGTCTAGGTAATTTGGAAGCGTTCCGAGATTGGGGGTATGCAGGAGATTACGTGGAAGCAATGTGGATGATGTTACAACAAGAGAATCCCGATGATTATGTCATCTGCACTGGAAAAACTTTTACTATTCGTGAATTCCTAGACGTAGCTTTTTCACAAGTTGGTATTAGCGATTGGATAAATTATGTAGTTCAAGATCCAGAATTTTATAGACCAGCAGAAGTTAATTATCTTCGTGGCAATAATGATAAGGCTAAGACCAAATTAGGATGGGAACCTAAACATTCTTTTGAGGACTTAGTTAAACTTATGGTAGAAAACGACACCAATGAAAATATATAAAGTAGAAATGGATTTATCACTCGCTATAAATAGACTTAAAAAATTTGACTTACATGAATATAATTCACAAAGACCAATAGTATTTGTAGAAGCTAAATCCCCAGATGACGCTTGCCATCAAGCATATTATAAATTAGCTACTATTATATTAAAACAAGATTGCTCTAAAAAAACTGCATCTTTAATCGAAGAATTATTTCTTGATATTTCAATAACTAAAGTTGGTGTACCCAAATGAGACGAAATTTTGAAGATCCCATTTATAAAGAATGGAGAATAAAAGTTTATAAAAGAGACAAATTTACCTGTCAGATGCCAAAGTGTAAAGCCAAGAAAGGTCTACAAGCACACCACATAAGAAAATGGTCTTCAGCTTCAATATTGAGATATGATATTAATAATGGTATAACGTTATGTAGAAAATGTCATAAGGATATAACAGGAAATGAACTATATTACGAATCACTTTTTATGGATATTTTAAAAAATAAACATGGCTAAATATAAAAAAGCTCCGTCTTATACTGTTATTAAAGACACTAGAGAACAGGATGGTTACACGTTTGAACCATTTAATGGTAGATATCATACTTGTAAGGGTATGGTTGTTAAAAAGTTAGATACCGGAGACTATAGCCTTGAAGGATTAGAAGATAAAATATGTATAGAGCGTAAAGCAAGCGTTTCCGAATTAGCCATTAATTTAGGAAAAGATAAACACAGATTTATGGCCGAAGTGGAGAGGATGAAAGAATTTCCACATAAATTTTTAATTTTAGAATTTTCTCTAACTGACCTTATGAAATTTCCAGAGGGATCAGATATACCAGAAGAAAAATGGAATTCAGTAGTTATAACCAATAAATATATGCTTAAAATGTTAGTGGAATTCCAGATGTATAATGATGTTCATGTTATTTTTTGTGACAGTCGAGCCAAAGCTAAACTAGTTGTATCAAGTATCTTAAAAAGAATAAATGAACAATATACCATAGGGAGAAAAAAATGAGTCTTAATATAGACACCATTTTGGATACTCATTCTTTTGGACTTGATGTAGACCATAGAGAAATCTATCTTCATAGTTATATATCCAATACAGATGAAGATCCAGGAGTGGACTATAGAATGGCCTCTCACTTTGCTAAGAACATAAGAATATTAGATCTAATTAATGAAAAACCTATAATTATTCATATGCATAGTATAGGTGGAGACTGGAACGATGGAATGTCTATATACGATTCTATTAAAATTTGTAAATCCCATGTGACTATAGTTGTTTATGGGCAAGCCGAGTCAATGAGTAGTATTGTATTACAAGCCGCTGATACAAGGGTTATGATGCCAAACACTTATTTTATGTGTCATTTTGGTTCTAACGGTTGTGAGGGAAGTTTTTTGGATGTACAAAACGCCGCTAAGTTTGAAAAGATAATGGCAGAAACCATGATGAATATTTATACTTTAGGATGTCTAAAAGGAAAATATTTTAAGGAGAATTATGAATCAATAAATGAAGAAAAAATAAAGACATTTTTAAAAAGGAAGCTAAAAGACGGAGACTGGTATTTAACATCTCAGGAAACTGTGCACTATGGATTTGCAGATCTTGTGCTTCAAACCAGAAGTCATCCCTCAATAGATAGTTTAAAATAATGTCAAATGCTGAATTAAAAAATATAAACGACGCTTGGTTAAATCTAGATATCCCAGATAAAGATGTATTCAACCCGTTCGAGATGGTAACATTAAATAAAGATGATTACCATCTAAGAATTACTTGGCTTATGAGTAGACCAGAATACTTTTCTTTTTTATGTAAACACATTTTTAATATAACTATTTTACCCTCCCAAGCATTAATGCTCCACGAAATGTGGCATAGAAAATTTCCAATGCTTATTGCTAGTCGTGGGTTTGGAAAATCATTCATTCTTTCTTTATATGCAATGATTCGTTCTTTGCTTCTTCCTGCTCGTAAGGTAGTCGTTGTTGGTGCTGCCTTTAGACAATCTAAAGTTTTATTTGAATATATGGAAACGATATGGAGTAATGCTCCAATACTGAGAAGTATGTGTACCTCTGATAGTGGCCCAAGAAGAGACGTTGACAGATGTGTCATGAGAATCAATAAAAGTAGGGTTACTTGTCTACCATTAGGAGACGGTCAAAAGATTCGTGGTCAACGTGCGAATGATATTATTAGTGACGAATTTGCATCTATTCCACGAGAAATTTTTGAAACGGTCGTTGCTGGTTTTGCGGCTGTTATTTCAGATCCAATTGAAAACGTAAAGAAATTAGCAGCAGAAAAAAAGGCACAGTCTTTGGGGCTAGATATTTCAGAAGACAAAAAGGGTACAATTGAAAGCAAAGATAACCAAATCATACTTTCAGGTACTGCGTACTACGATTTTAATCATTTCGCTGAATATTGGAAAAAATGGAAAACCATTGTAAAAAGTCGAGGAGATAAAAATAAATTAAAAGATTTGTTTGGGGGAGAAGATGTTCCTGAAGAATTTGACTGGACAGAATATTCAGTAATCAGAATACCCTATGAACTTCTACCAGATGGCTTTATGGATGCCTCACAGGTCGCCAGATCAAGGGCAACGGTACACACTGGCATATATCAGATGGAGTTTGGAGCGTGCTTTACACGCGATTCTCAGGGCTTCTTCAAGCGTACCTTGATAGAGTCTTGTGTGTCTAATGATGGTACTAATAATAAAATACCAATTAAGGACTCCCAAGGTAATGATATTGTATTTGAAGCTAAGTTAATAGGAGATTCAGATAAGAAATATATTTTTGGTGTTGATCCTGCTTCTGAAGTAGATAATTTTAGTATCGTAGTTCTTGAAATACATCCAGATCATCGAAGACTTGTTCATTGTTGGACAACAAACAGGTCAGAACATAAAGAGAAGATCAAAAAAGGATATGCTTCAGAGACTGATTTTTATGCGTATTGTACAAGAAAAATTAGAGATCTCATGAGATTGTTTCCCTGTGTTCATATTGCTATTGACGCACAAGGTGGAGGAATTGCTATTATGGAATCTTTACACGATGCAGATAAAATCATGGAGGACGAAATTCCGATATGGCCTGTTATAGATGAAGACAAACCACAAGATACAGATGATCATTCAGGGTTACATATCTTAGAAATGTGTCAATTTGCCAAACATGAGTGGCTAGCAGGTGCCAACCATGGTTTAAGAAAAGACTTAGAAGATAAGGTTATCATATTCCCGAGATTTGACTCTATTACATTGGGTATATCAAATGCGGAAGACGGCCTAAAAAATAGAATCTATGATACATTAGAGCAGTGTGTTATGGAAACAGAAGATCTTAAAGATGAATTGACTATGATCCAAATGACACAAACCGCCAGTGGCAGAGATAAATGGGATACTCCAGAAACCATAATTGGTACAGGAAGGAAAGGTAAACAACGTAAAGATCGTTATTCTGCTTTAATAATGGCAAACATGTCTGCAAGAACTTTATCAAGAATTCCAGAACCTGCTACATATGAGTTTTATGGGGGTTTTGCTACTATTTCTTCCAAGACCAAAGATGAGAAAAAAGATCTTTATAGTGGTCCAAGTTGGTTCACCGACAAAATGAAAAATATTTATTAATTGTGTATAATACTATAACAGTCCAATTACAATTCAATTAGCTATTTCCCATAGGAAAAAATAATGAAAAATCAAGATTCTATGATAACTTGGAACGACGGAGATCCAAATGGGAAAGCTAAGGCACTGGCTGATTTTTCTGAATCAATCGATTCATACGAAGGTGTATCAAAAGCCAGTTATAGTACTTTTTTAGACATTGAATCAAATAGATCTGTACGACCGGGATTTAATCAATCAGATTATTATGCTTTTAGGTCTGAGGAGCAAGTACCTACACGTCAAAAGAAAATCATAAAAATGTGCATGGATGCATACAATAAAGTGGGTATTGTTAGAAATGTCATTGATCTTATGGGAGATTTCGGTAGTCAAGGAATTAATGTTGTACATGAAAACAAAAGTGTTGAAAAATTTTTCCAGCAGTGGTTTAAAAAGTGTGAAGGAAAAGAAAGATCGGAAAGATTTCTTAATAACCTATACAGAACTGGACATGTTTTCTGTTATAAAAGCTATGCTAATATAACCCCCGATATTACCAAGTTCATTAAATCAATGGGCAGTGATATTGTGGTAGAAGTTCCTAAAATAGAACAGGGCGTTATTCCATGGAGATATAATTATTTCAACCCATTAACAATAGATATGAAAGATGGAGCTGTTAATATGTTTCTGGGTAGAAAAAACTTTGAAATTACAGCTAATACGTTTTCTGATAATTTTAAAAATGGAGATATCCCCGCAAAAATCTTAGACACACTTCCTTCTAACATTAAAAGGCAAATTAAGAGGGGGGAGAAAAAAATCCCACTAGATCCAGAAAGACTGGGGATATTTTATTACAAAAAAGATGATTGGCAGCAATGGGCTCACCCATTAACATATGCTATTCTTGATGATATTATTATGCTAGAAAAGATGAGGTTAGCTGACATGTCTGCCCTTGATGGTGCTATTTCTAATATTAGATTATGGACCATTGGTAATTTAGATCATAAAATTTTACCCAATAAAACCGCTATAAATAAGCTTAGAAACATATTGGCTAGCAATGTAGGTGGTGGTACAATGGAGCTTGTTTGGGGTCCAGAATTAACCTATACCGAATCAAATAGTCAAGTATATAAATTTTTAGGTTCGGAAAAATATCAGGCGGTATTGAATAGTATATATGCTGGTCTTGGAGTTCCTCCAACACTTACTGGTATGGCTGGAAACGGTGGTGGATTTACGAATAACTTTATCTCATTAAAAACCCTGGTTGAAAGATTACAATATGGAAGAGACCAACTTGTTAAGTTTTGGGAAAAAGAATTAAATATTGTAAGAAAAGCGATGGGTTTTAGGAAACCAGCTCATATAGTTTTTGATCAAATGAGCCTGTCTGATGAAGCTTCCGAAAAGAATTTGTTAATTCAATTGGCCGATAGAGATATTATAAGTCATGAAACAATTCTTGAGAGATTTAAGGAAATTCCATCTGTAGAAAAAATGAGACTTAAAAGAGAGGGTAAAGACAGAGACAAAGAAGTTTATCCAGATAAAGTAGGCCCTTTTCATAAACCTGAAATGGATGATTTCTCAAGTAAACCTAAAAAGGAAACAAGCCCTGATGGAGGACGACCTTCTTTCAAAAAAGATGAAGATCCCAGAAAGAAACGTGTTGATACTCCAAAATCCAAACCTGGGCTTGCAGATACTATTGTATGGGCTAATGAATCTTTTGAGGAAATTTCAAATATAATGAATAAAGCCTTTTTAGCTATCAGCAGTAAAAATAATATGAGACAATTGACTAAGGCTCAGGTTTCAGAGCTTGAGTCTTTAAAGCTTCACATTTTAACCAATCTTCAGATATTGCAACCAGTAACCTCACAATTAGTAACAGATGTAGTATCTTCAGGTAAAAAAATGCCCTCAAACTTTAGAAAACTAGTGGTTAAAAACAAAATTTCCCCATCTTCCTTGCCTATGGAAGACTATAAAAAACGAATAATAGGGACATATATCGAATATTTTTACAATATAAAATAGTGTTTTTTTGATCTTTTTTGTAAAATGTGTATAATTTCTAGAGGTAATTATTATGGATAAAATTAAAGTTTTTTCTCAAGAAAAACGAGACGGTGTAGCTGACCAAGTTAAAAGTCAGGCTTCTATTGCGTACTGTTCTCCTGCCAATATTCACAAGAGTGATCTAGCTACGGCCCTTGATTTTATAGCCAATCAAGATGTTAAAGACAGGGTGGTTGCTGAGAACAAAGACCAAATAGATTTACATTATATTGAATCTGTTTTAGTTTCTACTGGCTGGAATAAAAATGATGACGTATTTATGTCGAAGGCAACATGGGAAGCACGAGATACGCCAGAAGATAAGCAATTCAATTTTATGCATGATGAAAATGATATTATAGGTCATATTACCGGTAGTTATGTGCTTGGTAAGGATGGAGAAAGAATAGATGCAAGTTCGGAAGAAACACCAGAAGAGTTTGATATAATTACACAGGCTGTTCTATATAATAGTTGGATAGATCCAGAAAATAAGGGGAGAATGGAACAAATTATAGCCGAGATTAGTGAAGGTAAATGGTTTGTTTCTATGGAATGTTTATTCGCTGGGTTTGATTATGCTCTAATAAATCCAGAGGGTAAGAAACAGGTTGTAACAAGAGATGATACATCTGCATTTCTTACAAAACACTTAAGATCGTATGGAGGAACCGGAGAATATGAAGGTTATAAGCTTGGTCGTGCATTAACCAATATTTCGTTTTCTGGGAAAGGTTTAGTGTCTAAACCAGCAAATCCCAGAAGTATTATTTTAAATTCTAAAAGTGTAGCTACTTTTAATGTTGGCGATAATAATTCTAATTTAATCATAGGAGATTTACAAATGTCAGATATTACGCTGCTAGAAAAGCAACTTGATGACGCTCGTTCTGAATTGGCTCTTGCCAAAACAGAAAATGAAGCTATCAAAACTAAGATCGAAGAGGCTAAAGATGCAGAATTTGCTTCTAAGGTTTCCAGTTTTGAAGCTACTGCTATTGAGAATCAATCAACAATTGCTGAGTTGGAGGAGACTATTAAGTCAACTCAGGCTCGTGTCGCAGAGCTAGAAGATGCTTTGGCTCAGTCTCAAAGTGAGCTTACTGAAGCCGTTAAGAATGTGGCAGATATGAAAGAAAAGGAAAAGCAAGAAATACGAAAGGCTTCTTTATCCGAGGTAGGACTTGATACAGAAGACGAATCTGTACAGGCTCTTTTCTCTCTAGAAGATAAGGCATTTGAGGCCGTTATCACTATGATGGATAATGAGAAGAAAAAGTATGCAGAGAATAAAGATTATCCTTTTAATGATAAGAAGAAGAAGAAAGACGAGAAAGAAAAGGATGATAAGACTGCTAAGAAAACGGCTTCTGAAGCCGAGGTAGAAGCTGAGGAAACTACTCCTGATTTTGATGATGTAGAATCTACTGAGGCTACTTTGATCGAATCAGAAGAGGTTGACGTAGTAGGATCAACTAGAGCTAGCATTGCTGACTGGTTGACAAACCACGTTCTTTCCAAGTAAAAAATTTAACTTAATTAGAGGAGATAAAAATGGCTCTTAAAGCAGATAGATACGAAGAATCAACTGATATTAGCTTCTTCTACAACGAAGGAACTGCTAGCCGTGGTGGTGTAGTTCTTCATGATGGACTTGCTTTGGCTTCTGGTGCAGCATTGGATCAGGGTGAAAACCTTGTGAAGTATGCAACTCCAGCTGCTACTGATGTTCCGGTTGGCATTCTTTTGAATGATGTTGTTAACAAAGATCTTACTAGAACTCATCTTAACCAACATAAAGACGAAGTTCAAAAGGGTGGAAAAGTTACCGTTTTGACTCGTGGTTGGGTGGTTACAAATATGATTACTGGCACTCCAACTCCTGGTGCTATAGCTTATGCTAGTACTACGGGAACTATTGGTATTGTTGCTGGGATTGGTGCTGCTTCTGGAAACCTTGCTGTTGGTCGTTGGATGTCCCGAGCAGATGCTGATGGCTATGCAAAGCTTTATGTTAACCTTCCCAACTTTGGCGGTAACGATCCATTGATCGACTAAGTTAATAACAACATCATAATTTATAGAGGAGAATAACTATGTCATACACAGAAAGACCGAGCGATGAATTCATTGCTTTGCTTAGAAAATCTGGCGATAGCGACCAGAATGTAGCTTATGCTGCACAACGTGAGTTCGCTAAGGCTCTTGAGCTTCCTTTGAGAAAAGGTGTATTGCTTGGGAATATCCTTGGTGATATTTTTGAAACTATCAATGTCGAGCCAGGAGGTTCAACCGAATTTCCACTTGATTTGATTTCACCTGGACTTGAGGGTGAGCATGTAGCTTATACCAATCCAGGTCATGGTCGCGTTCCTGAACGAAGTGTTGAAGGCGACTACGTGATGATTCCCACTTATAGCATTACAAGTAGCATTGATTATCTTCTTCGCTACGCTCGTGAAGCTCGTTGGGATATTGTTGGTCGTGCAATGCAGGTTTTGGAAGCTGGCTTTGTCAAGAAGATGAATGACGATGGTTGGCACACAATTCTTGCTGCTGGCGTTGATCGTAATATTTTGGTTTATGACGGTGATGCTACGGCTGGTTTGTTTAGTAAGAGATTGGTATCATTGATGCAGACTGTTATGCGTCGAAATGCAGGTGGTAACACTGGATCTGCCAATCGAGGTCGTTTGACTGATCTTTACGTATCTCCAGAAGCATTGGAAGATGTACGAAACTGGGGTCTTGATCAGATAGACGAGGTTACACGTCGTGAAATTTATACGGCGTCTGAGGGTGGAGCACCTATTACTAGAATCTTTGGTGTGAATTTGCATGATCTTGATGAGCTTGGCGAAGGTCAAGAATATCAGACATTCTTCACGTCTGGACTTAGTGGAGCTGTTCAAACTGCTGATGTTGAATTGGTAGTTGGACTTGATCAGTCTTCAAGTGATAGCTTCGTAATGCCAATGAAGCAGCAAGTTGAGATTTTTGAAGATCCCACACTCCATAGACAGCAACGAGCTGGTTTCTACGGATTTGCTGAATTAGGATTTGGTGTACTTGATAACAGGAGAGTTATCTTAGGCTCATTCTAATCTATAGCTTATCTCACTTTCATAAAGAGTCATCCTCAGATTATTGGGGGTGGCTCTTTTTTTGTGTATAATATGGTGTATATTGTTTTTTTAATAGGAATTTTTTAGGAGATAATTCTATGGCAGCTTTATCAGATTATTTGGAATCTGGACTTCTTCACCATATTTTTAGGGGTGAAATATTTAACAAACCATCTGGAATTGCTATTGCCCTATGTAGTGGTGTTCCTAAAGACTCAGATACGGGTGTAAATCAGCAAAAAGGAGGTAATCTTCCAGAATTGGCTTCAGGTGTAGCTGATACTTCAACTGGATATAGTAGAATTGATTTGGGAGATCCAACCGTCAATGGAAACACATATTGGAATTATACTGCTGAAGATCACGCAGAGGGAAGTGGCCTCATAAAAAATATAAATAGTGTTACTTTTACGTTTGATACCGCTTTAACGGATTGGGGAGTTGTTTCTGGAATTGCAATTATTGATTCTGGTGAATATGGAATTGGAAATCTACTAATGCACGCACAATTAGACAATCCAAGAATCATTTATACTGGAGATAGTGTAAAATTTGATACATCAACTCTACAAATTAGATTTAAATAGGATAAATTATGATTTTATCTAGATCAGCGTATATATCTTCTATTAACTCTCTATTACCAGATAACTCTACTCAGCAAATATCTCCAGAAGATTTAAGAACCAGCCTTATTAATCTAGTAGACTCTACTTCAAATTTTTTAACTGGCCATTATATAGATTCAGCTAATTTATCAACTCCAGATACCAGAACTACTAGGGTTGGTGATTCAGCAATTAGTAAGTTGGGCTTGATTAATAGAACTAGCGTAGATAATTCTGCGTTTGGGTATTATTCTTTAGGTGGTAACTATACAGGTAGCGAAAACACCGCAATTGGTTCACACGCATTAAGTTGCAATCTATATGGAACCCACAATATAGGTGTTGGTTTTAATGCCGTAGCTGGTAATGTCGAAGGTTCAGGTAATATTGGTGTAGGAAACTTTTCTTTACAAACTACAAGAAAAGGTAGTTTTAATATTGCTATAGGGCATGGTGCTGGTCATTACATTGGGGAAGATTCTAGTTATCAATTTCATGTAGGAGCATATCCTATAGATTCTGGTAGTTTATGTGATATTATAGCAGGTTCAGGCAAACCTCCTCTTCTATATGGTGATCTACAAAGTATTACTCTTGGTGTTGGTGTAAACACCCTTCATAACTACGGAATGGTTCAGGTATCTGGTGACGTTTCTCCATCAGATACTGGTGTTTTTCATGTTGGAAATAGTAATTATCCTTGGAAGTCCGTAAATGAAACAGTATACTTTTCTGGTGGAAATGTTGCAGTAGGAGTAGAATGGCCCTCTGGAGATCAGGGGATAATGACCGTTGAGGGTAATATAGTTCCAAGCAAAACCAAAGTATACTCTTTAGGATATAGTGATTCTGATGCTAGTAAAAATTTATTTTGGGATGGTTATTTTAATGATATATTAGTTAGCGGTAATGCCGTTATCAATGACTTACAATATAATACAATAAATAGTTGTTTATACGACTGTAAAACACTACATTTAGCCACTAGTGGTCTATGTGATAGTTCAGAGTATGGTTTTCATAATTCTGCCGTTTGTGGATATTTAAATGATGAAGCTCTTGATGGTGCTGGGTTTGAAGTACATTCTAGTGGATCTGATTACGTAAGAGATTATAGGTTTATTTATAAATTCCCTGACTCTAGTTTAACTTGCTTGGAAGAAGATGGCCATTTTGCACGTTCTAGATGGCAATCGAACATCAGTATTCAAATAGAATCTGGAAACCATTTACAAACAGACAGGGTGTTAGGTGATTCAAAATTATCTTTAGTAACTCAAAGTGGATGTTATGGATTATTCTTTAGGCATTATGCTCCTTCAGGTAACAGAGCTTATATTTCATCTGAGCCACATGTAAGCGGAAATTATAGTTATGTAGAAGATGTCAATTTTATTGGTCAATCAGGACTTAATATTGTTGATGGTAATCCATCTGGATACAATTTTATTGTATCTTACGGAACTGTAGATTCAGGTGTTAAGGTTGGTCAGAAATTTGCAACTCGCATAAAAGATTCCATGAAGGGCTTTGGATTAGAATATCACGATGATATGTCTGATGCAACAGATAGATTTTCAGCACATATTTATAACGGTCAATCAGGTATATTAGAAGCATTTACTATATTAAGAAGTGGTGGTACAGTAGAACAATCTGGTTTATTTGGAATCACTAATATAGCCCATGTATTAAATAAACCGCCTATATTGCCCGAGACAATTTTTAATGTACAATCTTCTGGTGAATGTGACATTAGACTATCTTCTTTTCCACCCAACAAAAGAATACCCGGCGACTTTAACAACGATGGTGTAGTTGATGCAGCAGATTATACCATATGGTCAGATAATTATGGTGAGGATTCTTCGGTACTGAATGGTAACGGCACCGGTGCAGCTACTGTTGTAACGGCTGACTATACTCTTTGGGCTGACAACATTGGTTTAACTAGAGATTCTGGACGTTTTCGGGCTACTGATAGAGCAAGCATAGAGTTGTTGAGCAATGGTAATGGTAGGGCTTCTGGTCTTCATATATCATTTGATCCAAGTGGTTATGGTCTTTCTTTTAATCAAATTCAATCTACAAACGCAACGGTTGTAGATTTTTCTTTAATAAGACCAAGTGGGACCGTAGGACGAGAGATGGGCTTTTTGTCTGTTTCAGATAGTGGATATGTAGGTATTGGTTCTACAAAAGATAATACAGGTAGAGCATTTGATCCACATGCTCCTCTTACAATATCTTATAGTGGTGGAGCACTTAGTGGAACCGTGTCATTAAGAGAACAAGACGAAGCTCCATCACCTACTGCTAACTTTGGCAAGATATATGTTAAGCCTAACGTTGGTACAAGTCAAACACAGTCTTTATATTATCTAGATGATGCTGGAAATGAGTTTGATATTACAGGATCTTCAAGAGGAGCAACAGATAATCACATTTATAGTGATAATAACGGAAATAGTTATGGTGGGTGGTATACTCCCCAAGTGAGGGAATTAGATATTGATGTATTTAGAAATACTTTTATAGGTTATGCAGTAGGACATAGATTAACTCCTCATTCATGGGATAACACTCTTCTTGGTTATCTTACTGCAAGTGGTCATACATACTCAGAGAGAAATACCTTAATTGGCAGTACTAATCTGACTCATTCTTCCGATGCTGATGATAACATTATCATTGGTTATTACAATGCATCTCCCGCTGACTTGTCAGTGGTCACGTCAGACAACATACACAATAATATTTTAATTGGTAACAAACTGTTTTATGATGATGTATCAAATCTTGAAGATTATACATTGGCAATTGGTTTTGATGATACTCCATTAATTTTAGGTTCTTTGGGTGGAACAAATGGTAGGAAGTTTGCTATTCATTCTCCTTCAACTAGCCCGTCTATATTCCAGGTTGACTCCAATCCTCATATATTTAATATAAAAAATGGGGCAATAGGGGATCGATCAGTTACTTTTCTTGATATAGAAGGTTTAGAATCATCTACAAATGCCATTAGACCTTATCTATCAATGACGTTTACGGATAAGTTTGGAGCTTCTAAGATATTAATGGATTTTGATTCTAGTGGAACCATGACTAATGTTCCAGCTTTTACGTCTCCAAGTGCTAGAAGGCCGTTTGTAGCTGTTAGTGGAGATCTTAAACTTAGGGGTGCTATTAGATTTTCTGACGGAACTTCACTTGAAACAGCTACAGGATTAGGTGGTGGTGGTGGTGGTGATCTTGATTTTACTGACTTACCCCTTGCTGGTACTTTACCCATTGAAGTAACTACAGACAACACCTATATTGCTACTCAAGTTAATTCTACAATGAGTAAAATGAGCTTGGAATCTTTATCTAACTATGTTGCAAGCGGATTTGCTAGTATTGGTAATAACTGTAATCTTCTATTTACTGATATAGAAAATAAATCAAAAATCAGTACCACTGATAATTCTAATAGTATCTTTATTGGATGTGATGTTGCAACTTCTGCTACAGGGTGGAAGCATTCAGTGATGATTGGTACTCAGGCTGGTGCCTATGCTACTACACCAAATAATTTTAATGGTGTTGATGAAATAGATACTGCCTGTACGTTTATTGGATATAGGGCTGGATATGATGCTGATAATATTAATAATTCAGTATTTATAGGAACAAGTGCTGGCGAAAATTCTGATAGTGCTGAAGATTCTATTTTTAT
>Ga0315336_1005227_pt1 | contig 14397 bp, 11 predicted proteins | sample ASW5metaG_FD_204512 | JGI IMG/M metagenome (GOLD analysis project Ga0315336, IMG submission 204512) | Ammonia-oxidizing marine archaeal communities from Monterey Bay, California, United States - ASW #5 | ecosystem: Environmental > Aquatic > Marine > Intertidal zone | place: USA: California...
CTACGAAACGGAAAGAATTGATGTTCTTGATTTCCGTCCGCTCACCGAATTCCTCCTGGCCGGCGGGGCGCACCGAGACATTGGCGTCGCAGCGCATGCTGCCCTCGGCAAGATTGCCATCGCAGATCTTGAGACACCGCACGAGCGCATGCATTTGCTTGAAATAAGTGGCCGCCTCAGAAGCGGTGCGCATGTCAGGCTCGGATACTACTTCCAGCAGCGGCGTGCCCGTGCGATTGAGGTCGATACCTGTCTGGCCCGGAAATAGATCGTGTACCGATTTGCCGGCGTCTTCCTCCAGATGCGCGCGGGTAACGCCGATAGTGCGGTCGCTGCCGTCTTCCATGTGCAGGGTGATCTCACCTTGGCCTACAACGGGTAGCTCGAACTGACTGATCTGGTAGCCTTTGGGCAGATCCGGATAGAAATAGTTTTTGCGATCGAACACGGAATGCAGATTGATCTGCGCGCCGATGGCCAGACCGAACTTGACCGCCATGGTCACTGCCTGTTGGTTCAATACTGGCAATACGCCAGGAAGGCCCAGGTCTACAGCGCATGCTTGCGCGTTTGGTGGCGCCCCAAACTCGGTGGACGCACCAGAAAAGATCTTGCTGTGCGTGGCCAGTTGCACGTGAATTTCCAGGCCGATGACGGGTTCCCAACTCATGCGTGGGACTCCGGCGTGCGGGTATGCCAGTCGGTTTCACGTTGATATTCCGCGGCCAGCCCGAGAACCAGATCTTCACGAAACGCCGGTGCTATGAGTTGCGCGCCCAGGGGCATTCCGGCGCTGAAGCCGCAGGGCATGGACAGACCGGGTAACCCGGCCAGACTCACCGGTACGGTAAATTTGTCCTGTTGGTACATGGCCACCGGGTCTTGTGTAAGCGCGCCGGCGGCAAACGCAGGCCCCGCGGTGGTGGGCGTGAGCAGCACGTCGACATCGCCAAACGCGGTGGCAAAGTCGTTGCTGATCAGGCGCCGAATCTTTTGTGCTTTCAAGTAGTAGGCGTCGTAGTAGCCAACCGACAAAGCATAGGTGCCGGTCAAAATCCGCCGCTTGACCTCAGCGCCAAACCCTTCGCTGCGCGAGCGTTCGTACAGGTCCTGTATCGATTGAGGGTTCTCGCAACGGTGTCCGAAGCGCACGCCGTCGTAGCGCGACAGATTGGTGGATGCCTCTGCTCCCGCGATTACGTAGTAGGCGGCGATAGCAGCGTCGGTACTCGGCAGGCTCACTTCCACGCAGCGGTGCCCCAACGATTCCAATACGTGACGAGCCTGCTGCAGATGCTCGCTGTGCTGCAGATCCTGAAAATATTCCTCAGGCAGACCAATGGTCAGACGCTCAGCGAGTGCTGGAATACCGGTTTGCGGCAAGGCATCAAGCCATGCGTCGCTGCGTTGCGCGCTGGTCGAGTCGCGCGGATCGAAACCTGCCATGAAGGCAAACAGCATAGCTGCGTCTTCCGCGCTCTGGCCGAACGGCCCACCCTGGTCCAGGCTCGATGCGAACGCCACCATCCCGTAGCGCGACACACGGCCGTAGGTAGGTTTCAAGCCAGTGACGCCGCAGAAGGATGCGGGTTGCCGGATCGACCCGCCGGTGTCGGTTCCGGTGGCGATTGGCGTCAGGCCCGCAGCCACGGCAGCCGCAGAGCCACCAGAGGAACCGCCCGGTACGCAGTCTGCAGACCATGGATTGGCGACCGCGCCGAAGGCGCTGTTTTCATTCGACGAACCCATGGCGAATTCGTCCATGTTGGCCTTGCCCAGGCATACGGCGCCAGCTGCGCGGGTTCTTGCCACTACCGTGGCGTCGTAGGGGGCGACAAAATTGCGCAACATGTTGGAGGCGCAAGAGGTGAGGAGATCTTGTGTGCAGAAAATGTCTTTGTGCGCTAGCGGTATGCCGGTCAATGCCGTTGCCTGGTCGCTCGCCAGTGTGTCATCGGCGGCGCGAGCTGCCGCAAGGGCGCCTTCTTCATCGATGGTGATGAACGCGTTGATGGACGGGTTGGCCTGTTTGCAGCGCGACAGGTAGTACTCGGCCAGCTCAGTAGCGGAATAGTCACCACCGTCAAGCCCATTGCGGAGCTGCCGTATACTGGTGAAAGCCTGCACGTCTACTCCACCACCCTGGGCACGAGATAGTAGCCGTCCTCGGTCGACGGCGCCGTGGCCTGGAATGTCGCCGCGTCTACTTGCTCGGTGACCACGTCTTCGCGCAGGCGTTGCGTTGCATCCAATGGATGCGCCATAGGCTCCACACCTTCGGTGTCGATAGCTTGCATGGTATCGATCATATCGATGATGTTGTGCAACTCGCGCTCGGCCAATGTGCTGGCGTTTTCGTCCAGAGAAAGGCGGGCCAGGGTCGCGAGATGGGCTATGTTTATGCTGTTTGACATACGCTTGTCAGGTGCTGCTGCGGATTTAGCTTTCGGGCGCGAACCTTATGTCACGCTTTAGCATATTTCCAGGTTTTACGCCGTGCTTTTCTATAACGGAATGCATAGAATTGCGCTTTCTAGTTGGGTCTCATTTGTAGATGTTCAAAAATATTCGCGGTTTGTTCTCCCGCGACCTTTCCATCGACCTTGGCACCGCTAATACGCTCATCTATGTTCGCGACCAGGGCATCGTGCTCAACGAGCCATCGGTGGTTGCGATTCGAGTGCAGGGAAACCAGAAAAGTGTAGCGGCAGTAGGGCTCGACGCGAAACGTATGCTCGGCCGTACGCCAGGAAATATCACTGCAATACGACCACTCAAAGATGGCGTGATCGCCGATTTTCTCGTTACCGAGAAGATGCTCAAATACTTTATCAGCAAGGTCCACGAGAATTCGTTCATCCGGCCCAGTCCTCGCGTGCTGGTCTGCGTACCGTGTAAATCTACTGAAGTTGAACGCCGTGCAATACGTGAAAGTGCATTGTCCGCCGGCGCGCGCGACGTCCGCCTGGTGGAAGAGCCGATGGCGGCTGCCATCGGCGCGGGCCTACCCGTGCAGGAAGCGGTCGGCACCATGGTGGTTGATATCGGCGGTGGCACAACGGAGATTGCCATCATCTCCCTCAACGGTGTGGTGTTGTCGGATACCGTGCGAGTTGGCGGTGACCGTTTTGATGAAGCTATCGTTGCCTATGTACGACGTACCCAGGGCAGTCTGATTGGTGAGGCGACCGCCGAGCGTATCAAACAGGAAATCGGCGCGGCTTATCCGCAGAAAGAAATTCGCGAGATCGACGTGCGCGGGCGCAATCTGGCGGAAGGCGTGCCACGCAGCTTTACGTTGAACAGCAATGAAATTCTCGAGGCCTTACAGGAACCGCTGTCGATGATCGTGCAGGCAGTGAAGAGCGCTCTGGAACAATGTCCACCGGAGCTGGCCTCGGATATCGCTGAAACCGGCATGGTGTTGACTGGCGGTGGCGCGTTGTTGCGAGACCTGGACGTGCTGTTGGCCGAAGAAACCGGCCTGCCAGTGATCATTGCCGAGGACCCTCTCACCTGTGTTGCGCGGGGTGGGGGCAAAGCGTTAGAACTCATGGACGCAGCCGGCAACGCGGATCTACTGTCCACGGCCTGATGTGTCCGCTGGCTCTGCCTGATCGCAGGGTGTAAGGAGAAGTGCGATAAAGGCTCTGTTCGTTCGCGAATCCGGTGCCGGGTATCTGCTCATCGGCCTTGGCATTCTGTCTGCGCTTCTGATCACTGTGGAATCCTCGACGCGCTTACTGGATCCGGTACGCGGAGTTCTCGCCAGTCTGGTTAGTCCCATATATATGGTTGCTGAATCTCCGTACATGCTCGGCGATGCGGTCGGCGATGTGATCAGCACCCGCGATGAGCTGATGGAGCGCAATCAGCTGCTGGAACGTAAAGTTCTGGAGCTCTCACAAGTTTCCCAACAATACGTTGCCCTTAAATCCGAGAACGATCGATTGCGCGGGCTGCTGGGGTCCCAGGGACGTTTGCCGTATGAGGTGTTGATCGCAGAGTTGGTGGGTGTGATACCCGATCCGAATACGTTTCAGATCATCATTGACAAAGGTGCGGACGCGGGGATCGAGCTTGGGCAGGCGGTGCTGGACGCTCAGGGCCTGTTTGGTCAAATTGTGGAAGTGGGGCGCTTTACCAGCCGTGTCCTCCTGGTCACGGACCGTGATCACGCGGTTCCCGTACGCGTCAATCGCAGCGGTGCCCGTGCCATTGCCGGAGGTACCGGCGAGCTTGATAGTCTCGTATTGGAAAGCGTCTCCGTGGCCGCCGACATCGTCGAAGGCGATTTGATTGAAACTTCAGGGCTCGGCGGTCGCTTTCCACCGGGTTATCCGGTGGGAACAGTGATATCCATGGTGGTGGAGGCGACCTCCACCTACGCGCAAGTGCTGGTTCGCCCAACGGCACAGCTAAATCGTTCTCGACACGTGTTGGTGATATTTCCACCCAAAGGCGATGTGCAGCAAGCTGAGGATCAACCGTGAACCCCAGCAATGGCGGTTGGGTAATCCTCCTCAGCCTGTTGGCTGCCATGCTGCTGGGGGTGGTGCACCTGCCGGAGAGTTGGCCGGGATGGTTGGGATGGCTACGGCCCAATTGGCTGTTGCTCGTCCTGTTTTTCTGGGTGGTCGAGGTTCCGCACCGGGTGGGCATGATCGCCATGTGGTGCTTAGGCGTATTTGTTGATGTGTTGTACGCCGACCCGATTGGATTGAACGGCTTCATCCTCGCCTCGGTAACCTTTATCGCGTGGCGCTTCTTTGAGCGGTTGCGTATGTATTCCGTTCTGCAGCAATGCGGCATCATCTTTCTGCTGGTGGTCGGCGCGGAATTCTTGCGCATCTTCGTGCTTGGCCTTGGCAGTGAGCGCCAATGGAGTTGGGGCGTGCTGGTTACGCCGTTGGTCACCATGGCCTTGTGGCCGCCGTTGTTTCTGATACTGCTTCGCATCCGCACTGCGCTGAGGGTGGAGTGAGCAAAAGATTGATCCTAGCTTCTGCATCGCCGCGCCGGCGAACGCTGCTCGAACAGATCGCGGTTGAATTCGATGTGGCGCCCGCGGACATAGATGAAAGTGTTCATCCCGATGAAACCCCCACGCACTATGTGCAGCGCCTGGCGGTGAGCAAGGCCCAGGCCGTGTTTCAAGCTGGGGCCGTGGTGTTGGGCGCGGACACGGCCGTTGTCATCGACGATGAAATTCTTGGCAAACCTTGTGGTCTAACCCAAGGTGTGACCATGCTACAGCGGCTGTCCGGGCGCGCCCATGAGGTGCTCACGGCAATCGCTGCGTTTGACGGCGAGCGGCTTGAATCCCGTGTGGTCACCTCGATGGTGCATTTTCGCAGCGTCGACGCGGAAGAAGCGCAGATGTATTGGCGTACCGGCGAGCCTGCCGACAAGGCGGGTGGTTATGGGATTCAAGGAATTGGGGGTATATTTGTGGAGCGGCTTGAAGGCAGCTACAGCGCGGTGGTGGGCTTGCCCTTAGAGCAGACCGAGCAGTTACTACGGTTGCTCGACATTGACACCTGGAGTACGCGGATCGATGGCAGAAGAACTCCTAATTAACGTTAACCCGTTCGAAACACGGGTTGCTCTGGTCGCCCACGGATTGCTGCAGGAGATCCACCTCGCACGTGCCACCAGTTATAGCGTAACCGGCAACATCTACCTCGGTCGTGTAGAACGCATCGTACCCGGTATGCAGGCGGCGTTCGTGAACATAGGCCTGGCGCGACCGGGCTTTCTGCATGCCCGGGACATCGACAACCCGCGCATAAATCTAGCGCAAGGAGATGCCGAGACCCGCCCCAAGCCTGATATCAGAGACCTGTTGCACGACGGTCAGAGCGTTTTGGTGCAGGTGGAGAAAGATCCGATCGCGAGCAAAGGCGCACGACTGTCTACCCAGTTGGCCCTGGCTTCAAAATATCTGGTGCTGATGCCCAACGAAGAGCACATCGGCATATCCCAGCGCATCGATGACGAACCAGAGCGCGAGCGTTTGCGCAGCTGCCTGGGCGATATCAAAACCGAGCAATGCATCGCCGGCGGCGTGATCGCGCGCACTGCTGGCGAGGGCGCGGCGGTTGACCAATTGGCGCTTGATCTGAAATTGCTCAGGCGCTTGTGGGAACGGATTCGCAGCCGCATCGACGGGCAATCCGCTCCAAGCCTGGTCTACGAGGAATTGCCTCTGCACACGCGCACGATTCGAGACCTCGTCGGTCCCGAGACGAGTACGATTTTTATCGATGACCAGGCCACGTTCAGGCGCATTCGCGGCTACGTCGATGAATTTATACCGGAGTATGCGGAACGCCTGCAGCTGTATGCTGAACGGCGACCACTGTTTGAGCGCCACGGTGTGGAAGATGAGGTGGTCAGGGCGCTGGAACCCAAAGTCGGGCTCAAATCCGGTGGCAGCCTGGTGATCGAGCAAACCGAAGCCATGATCAGCATTGATGTGAACACCGGCGGTTTCTTAGGCGGCACCAGCTTGGAAGAAACTGTATACCGCACCAATATGGAAGCCGCGGGCGCTATTCCGCGCCAGCTCAGGCTGCGCAACCTGGGCGGTATTATCGTCATTGATTTTATCGATATGGAAGAGGAAGAGCATCAGCGGCAGGTCTTGCGGGCATTGGAAAAGGCCGTGGAAGCAGATCCTGCGCGTACCCGCCTGGAAGGGTTTTCATCGTTGGGCCTTGTACAGATGAGCCGCAAGCGCACGCGCGAGAGCCTGGCGCAGAGCGTATGCGCACCGTGTGAAAACTGTGACGGCATTGGCCTGGTGCGTACGCCAGAATCAACCTGCGTGGAAGTGTTACGAGCGCTGTCCCAGGACTATCAAGCGCGCTGCCGGAACAAGAACGTGGACGGCGACTATCTGATCCGGGCCACGGAGTCGGTGGTTGACCGGTTGCTGGACCAAGATGCGGATTATCTATCGTGTCTTGCCGAGGACATCCAGCGCGAAATACGTATACAGGTGGAACCGAGTTACCTGGAGGGGCAGTTCGACATCGTCCTGGTGCACCCGGTGTCGCGTTAGGTTCGCGTAACATACTCTCCTGCAACGATGTCCATGCAGTTTCGTCTGTTCAACCTTGCCAACATCGAACGATATCTGTTTCGCCCTGCATTCGTGTTTTTTACCTTCGCCCTGGTGGTGGTCGCCATCTTTCAAGCCAGCGGCAGGCTTTCTGTTTACATCGCTCACGTTTTCGAAACCGAAATAAACGCGGTGCTCGGTACTTTAGAGCTCGATGCACGTGGCGTTCGCGGCGATTGGCGAGGACTGAATCCAGTGCTGCGGGTGCGGCGTCTGGAATTTCCGGCGGGGGTGGTGGAAGGCGTTGAAGCAGAACTCGACGTGTTGGAAAGTATTGCGCGCAACGTGCCTGTGGCGCGCCTGCTGAAGGTCGATAACGCGAGCGTGCACTTAGAAAAAAGCCCGCAGGGATGGCGCCTGCGCGGGATGCCCGCCGGTGACAACATGTTCGATATCAGCGACTTTCTGCGTCACTCAGACGAGCTGGCGGGTCGCGTGAGTCTTCACCTGCATAGCGAGAGCGGTGCCGTGGAAACGATCATCGCGCAACTGTGGCTGGCGAACCGTGGTGGTGTTCATCATGCCAGTATTTCTGCACAGAATTCCGCCGCTCCGGAGCGGCAGCTGCGCGCGCAACTGTGGCAGCGCGAAGCGGTGGTTATTGCTCAGGATCCGGCCAACGCCGTGACGGTAAGCGGTTCCCTGCTGCTGCCCGAGATCCTCACCGGCATGCCCGAGCTGGTTGTCGAGCACATCAGTGGCGATTGGCGTGATGAAAACGAAATCGGCTCCGGCAGTTTTGAAATCGCGGTGGACGGGGTGACGTTGCCGGATACCGAAGCTCAACTGCGAACTGAATTTGCGGTTAACGCGCAGCGCAATCAGAACGTAGTGCGTGGGAGGGCGTCAGACCTGCGGATTGCCGTTGCTGCGGACGAGTTATCGGTTGGGCCGGTGTATGTGGACGTGCAGGTACCAGAACAGGAATCCGCTTTGCAGGCGGCGGCAGAGCTATTGGTGGAGAAGCAGCCGCAACCGGCACTAAAGATCTGGTTGGAACAGCTCGATCTGGGTGAAGTCGGCGGATTCTTCGAGCGCAACCTGGGCCACTTGCAGCCGGCCGGGGCGTGGGTGAAAGGTTTGGCCATGCAGGGTCAGGCGAATAACGTGCACGCATATGCCGATCCGGACATGGGCATCGGCTATCTCGCCACGCTGTCGGATCTGGAAACCCAGGGACACAAAGGCGCGCCGAGTATGACCAACATGCAGGCACGCGTGTGGGGATACGAACGCGGTATCGCCGTGCAGGTGAATGCGTCGGATGTGGACCTTGCGTTTCCGGATCTCTATCACTCCGGATGGCATGTAGAAACGATACAAGGTGTTGTGAAAGCCTGGGCAGGCAAAGGCTACTTCGGTATGCGTGGCAGCCATCTGCGGGCGAACTTTGACGAATCTGACATCGCCGGCGGATTTGCGATCACCCGTCCCGGGGAGCGGCACGAGCAACGATTGAGTCTGCAGTTTCGCGCCAATGAAGTCGGATTGAGCCAGGCCAGGTCTTTTGTGCCCTACAAGATTCCCGAAGCGCTTGCGCAGTGGCTGGAGCGTGGGCCCAAGGCGGCCTTGTTGGTAGAACCGCACTTTGCCTATCACGGACAGGTGCACTTGCGGCCTGGGGAGCTGGGGCGGCGCATAGCGTTGCTCTCGAGCCTGAAGGACGGGCGGGTAGAGTACGCTGAAGGTTGGCCGGAAGTGCGTGATCTGAGCGCTGAGATCCATGTTTCCGGCGTGAATACGAGCGTTAACGTTGCCAGCGCGCGCTCGCGTGAAGTAATTATTCAGCGCGCGAACATAGTGCTTCACGACAACACCGCCTATGCCACGGGCAGTATTGAAACACAGTCCGACATGGGTGCTGCGTTGGATTTTGTGCGAGCCAGCCCGTTAACAGACACATTAAGTTTTGTGGCACCTGGATGGCAAGGCAGTGGCAGACTGAATCTGCGCGGTGATCTGGTGATTCCCATCAGGGCCGAACAGGCACCGCCATTGACGGTCGATCTGGATTTCGATGTCGACCGGGTTGCACTGGCCATGCCTGACTACCGCTTGGTCACCCGAGAGTTAACCGGGCAGGGCGACTTCACGTTGCCGCACAAGCTTCGCGGCGATTTCAGTGGCAGCCTGTTCGGTCAACCTGCATCAATTCAAGCTGCCCACGATGACGATTGGCTGTTGTTCAATATTGCCGGCAAGGCGACTCCGGATGACGTCTACGGTTTGCTTGAGCATGCGGATACGGTAGTACCCATCGAAGGTGAGTTCGGCTTCGACAGCGTCTTGAGCGTTGCCATGACCGGGGGTGTGAGCAATCTGTTCGTTAAGTCAGACCTCGTTGGACTGGCTGTCAACCTGCCAGGAGAGTTCGCCAAGGATGCAGCGAGCGTGGTGGATAGCGAGCTCAACATGCAGTTCTTGAAAAACTACCAGAGCGTCAGTTATCGCTACCGCGACGCGATCGGGTGGCTGCATTACGGAGATGGGATCGAGCGTGGGGCGCTCGGCGTGCGCGAGCCTCCGCCGATGACGGCCCAGGAAGAGCGGGCCATCGTGATAGCCGGGCACATGCCCAGTGTGGTGCTGAGCGAGTGGGTGTCGAACGATGGAAATTCGGCGGTGAGCCTACCGTTGGACTGGACAATTCAGAACTTGCGCGTTGATGAATTCAGAATAGACGAGCTGGTATTCCCAGACCTCGTCATGACCGGGAATCAGCGCGGCACTGATGTCGAATTCGGATTTGTAGCGCCCACGGTGCGCGGGTCGGTGGAGATACCCGGGGACGACATAATGTCGATCAAATTGGACTACGTGCAGGTACCGGCCTCGGAAGATGAGTTTGAAGCGCACATCGGAAAACCTCAGGAGGACCCGATCGGCATTGTGGTCGGTGAGTCGTTGCCCGCGGCCAACGTCACGGTAGCTCAATTGGATATCGGAGATGAGCCGTTCGGCTCTTGGCGGTTTGTGATTGACCGGAATGAAAGACAGGTAGTGTTTCGCTCGTTCGGCGCCGACGTGAACGGTGTTCATATCGATGAGAGCCTGCTGACCTGGGATCTGGACAGCGACATCTCTTCGTTTTCCGGCAATCTGGAGTTTGACGATCTGGCCGAGACCTTGCCGAAATGGGACTACGCGCCGAGCTTGAGCACCGGCAAAGCCTCGGCAAGCGCCGATGTACATTGGGGTGGTTCGCCCCTGAATGTGAGCTTGTTGGGAACCAGTGGTGAGTTTAATTTCGTGGCTCGCGACGGGCGCTTCAACGAAGTTGAAACCGGGAACAGCGGGCTGCGCATAATGAGCCTGCTGAATTTCAGCAAGCTCGCCAATCGTATCAACTTCGATTTTTCCGATGTGGTTGGTAACGGGATAAGTTTCGATAAAGCAAGGGCGTCAGTGGCCCTCGACGAGGGTGACTTGAGTTTTCCAGAACCGATGACGGTGGATAGCTCGTCAGGTGATTTCCAGGTAGGCGGCCGCGTCGACCTTCGCAGCGGTCAACTCGACAACGAGATGATCGTGACCCTGCCGGTGAGTAAGAGCTTGCCATGGTATGGGGTATATCTGGCCCTGGCGAATCCGTTGGTCGGCTTGGGAGTAGTTGTCGGCGAGCGGGTCTTGCGCAAGCCCATCGAACAGTTCAGTACGGCAAAGTTTGAGGTAACGGGGACCTTGGACGACCCAGAAGTCAACTTCGTTAGCCTGTGGGACAAGTCGATGCGTGAGACTACGGTCGATGAACCGATTTCCGACGAGCCCACCGCAGGCGTCGGGCAGGTTTCCAACCCAGCCCTCGCGGGCGAGCCAACCCTGGTAGAATCGACGCCGTAACCCACCCGCCAGACGGGTGACCCCACCGCGATAAGGGAATCAGACAGGGATTCAAATGGATGATGCATTAGACCTCGCTCGTGATGCGATTTTAGGAGATAGCGACATCAGCAGTAGCGACGTAGAGGCGGCCCTCGACGACATGATGGGCAACACCATCGACTACGGGGAAGTGTTTCTGCAAAGCATGCGCTCGGAATCCTGGGGATTAGAAGACGGCATCGTCAAAGATGGCAGCTTTTCGGTTGACGCCGGTATTGGCGTGCGTGCTTTGAGCGGCGAGAAAACGGGCTTCGCGTATGCGGAAGATATCCTGCGCGAGGGGCTGCACATGGCTTCAGGCGCGGCCAAATCCATTGCCAAACAGGGCACTGCGCGTAGCGCGCCCGCGTATCAGCGGCAAGCGGCGCCGAGTCTGTATCCGGTGGCTGATCCGATCGGCCTGCTCGATGAAGTGGCCAAGGTCCAATTGCTGCAGCGCGTTGACCAGATCGCCCGGGGTACAGATCCGCGCGTAAAGGAAGTGAATGTGCGTATCTCAGCTAACCATGACGTCATGTTGGTCATGGCGAGTGACGGCACGCTGGGTGCAGATGTGCGCCCCCTGGTGCGGCTGGACGTATCTGTAATCGTCGAATCCGGCGCGCGGCGGGAACGCGGCAATGCCGGTGGTGGCGGACGGCGCGGCTTGAACGAGCTGGCCCAGGGGAGCTGGGCAGATGACCTGGCGAGAGAAGCGGTACGCATGGCACTGGTCAATCTCGACGCGGTCGACGCGCCAGCCGGCCCCATGCAGGTGGTACTCGGTCCTGGCTGGCCGGGAGTGCTGCTGCACGAGGCGGTGGGGCACGGTCTGGAAGGCGACTTCAACCGCAAGGGCAGCTCAACCTTTGCAAATCGCGTAGGCGAGCAAGTGGCATCCACCCTGTGCACGGTCGTTGACGACGGCACCATGGCCGGCAGACGTGGTTCGCTGAGCGTCGACGATGAGGGCACGCCGACGCAAAGCACCGTCCTGATTGAGAACGGCATTCTGGTCGGATACATGCAGGACAAGCTGAATGCCCGGCTGATGAACGTGGCCTCCACGGGAAATGGCCGTCGTCAGTCGTATGCCCACATGCCGATGCCACGCATGACTAATACCTTCATGCAGCCTGGTGAGCACGATCCTGAAGAAATACTACGCTCTGTCGACAAAGGTGTGTATGCGGTCAATTTTGGCGGCGGTTCTGTGGATATCACATCGGGAAGGTTTGTGTTTTCTGCGACCGAGGCCTATCTCATAGAAGGTGGACGGGTGACGGCGCCCATTCGCGGCGCCACGCTGATCGGCAACGGTCCGGATGTAATGAACAAGGTGTCGATGGTGGGCAATGACTTGACGCTGGATACCGGCGTTGGCGTGTGCGGTAAGGATGGACAATCCGTACCGGTGGGGGTCGGCCAGCCGACCTTGAAGGTAGATGAAATTGTGGTGGGTGGCACTCAGGCCTAGTCAATCTTCAGTGGTGCTGTTTACTGTTTCGCGCAGGAAGCGGAATAACTGCCGGGCATGTGGTTTGCGTTGAGCGTCACTCTGGGCTCTGGTTACTTTGCTGATAAGCTGGCGCAGCTGTTGACGGTCGACAATCGGATACGTTTCGATAAACCGGGTCAGCGCACCGGGATCAGATATCAGCTGGTCGCGCCATTGCTCGAGCTGGTTGAACAGGTACCTGGCTTGTGCCGAGTCGCCTTCGAAATCGGCCAGGCGCGACTCGATATAATCTGCGTCGATGTCGCGCATGATTTTGCCGATAAACTGCAACTGTCTACGCTTGGCACCGCGGCTGGGGAAACGGTGGTAGTCGGTCAGGGCGTCGAGCAAACTTTTCGGCAGGTCGAGCCCGCCGAGCTGTTCGGCGCTTAGCTCGCTTAGGCGCCGGCCGACGCCCTGCAGGTAATCGGCTTCGCGTTTGCGAGCGGTTTTGGACGGTACAGTTGAATCGCTTTCGGTTGACACGTTTTTGATTAGTTAGGACACACGGTGGATATAAGAGATCAACAAACGAAGCTTAACGCTTTGGTGGAAAATATTCTGGACGAGGCCAAGCGTCAGGGCGCAGATCAGACTGAGGTCTCGGCAAGCGTAGAAGCGGGATTGTCCGTTAGCGTGCGCAAGGGCGAGCTCGAAAATCTCGAGTTCAATCAAGACCGGGGCTTCGGCATTACTTTGTATGTAGGTGCGCGCAAGGGGTCTGCCAGCACTACCGATAGCAGCGCGGATGCAATCAAAGACACCGTCGCCGCGGCTAAGCAGATTGCCACGCATACTGAAGATGACCCGTGCAATGGCCTTGCAGACGCAGCGCTAATGCCAACCGAGCTGGAAGACCTGAGCCTATTTCACAACTGGGACATCGAGCCTGGCGATGCGGCAGAGTTGGCGATAGCTTGTGAGACAGCTGGCCTCGAGACAGATGATCGTCTCACGAATTCGGATGGCGCCCAGGTTAATACCCAGCAATCGCTGCGTGTGTATGGCAACAGCCATGGCTTCATCGGCGGTTACACGGGCACGCGTCATGGTATCAGCTGTATGTTGATAGCCGAAGATCGCGAAGGCATGCAGCGCGACTACTGGTACACGGTAGCGCGCCACGCTGACGATTTGGACACTCCGGAATCCGTGGGCCTGCAGGCCGCGCAGCGCACCATCGCTCGGCTATCACCCCGTCACGCGCCCACGGGAAGCTACCCGGTGCTGTTCGCCCCGAGCATGGCGAGTGGGTTGGTGGGCCATCTGATTGGGGCCATCAGCGGGGGTTCGCTGTATCGCCGCGCCTCGTTCATGCTCGATTCGCTGGGCAGCACGGTACTCCCAGATTGGATTTCACTTACGGAACGCCCGCATCTACCCAACAGCCTGGGCAGTGCGAATTTCGACGGGGACGGCGTAGCGACTCGTGACAAATCATTCGTGGACCAGGGTGTCGTTACCAACTATGTGTTGTCCTGTTATTCCGCGCGCAAGCTGGAAATGGAAACCACTGGCAACGCCGGCGGGGTATTCAACCTGGACGTAGACGGCAAACAAACTCCAGTTAACGATCTTATGCAGCAAATGGGAACGGGTCTGCTGGTTTCGGAGCTGATGGGACAGGGCATCAACACGGTGACCGGCGACTATTCCCGCGGCGCGGCAGGTTTCTGGGTGGAGAACGGCGAGATTGCCTACCCGGTTGCGGAAGTGACGATCGCTGGCAATCTAAAGGACATCTACGGACGCATTGTGGGCTTGGGCGACGATGTGGATTATCGCGGCAACGTGCGCGCGCCGAGTATTCTGGTGGATGCGATGACGGTTGCCAGCGCAGCCTAGTCATGTGGTCAGGCGTACACCAACGTCGCGAGTCCTAAGAACACGAAAAAGCCAGTGACATCCGTGA
>Ga0315336_1005228_pt1 | contig 14390 bp, 13 predicted proteins | sample ASW5metaG_FD_204512 | JGI IMG/M metagenome (GOLD analysis project Ga0315336, IMG submission 204512) | Ammonia-oxidizing marine archaeal communities from Monterey Bay, California, United States - ASW #5 | ecosystem: Environmental > Aquatic > Marine > Intertidal zone | place: USA: California...
CTCAGCCCCCCTCCGTAGCATCCAGCCACGTCCAGCTAGCCGTGTTTCACGCGTCCGATCAGGCGAGTACGTTTCAAGAATACTTCCGGGAGACGATGGCTGTATGAAGCATGCAGGTACGTTGAGCGTTTTGTTGTTTTCACTGTTTTTATGGAGTTGTGGGGGGGACGATACTCCAACCTCGCCCACTCCCACGCCAACACCTGTAGCGACTTCGATCACCCTTTCGGTGACCAGCCTTAGCTTCGCCTCGCTGGGTGTGACATCCCAGCTATCCGCTACGGTCACGGACGCGAACGATCAGGTGGTCAGCAGTGCGACGGTGACGTGGGCATCCTCGGATACCACAAAAGTGACGGTATCGTCTGCCGGTCTGGTGACTTCGGTGGCCGAGGGGACGGCGACGATCACGGCGGCGAGTGGGTCGCTGAGTGCGACGGCGAGCGTGGCGGTCGCTCAGGTAGCGGTGACTCTTTCGTTGTCGGACTCGACACTGACGTTTGCCTCACTGGCTGATACGACTCAACTGACGGCTACGGTCACGGACGCGAACGATCAGGTGGTCAGCGGTGCCACGGTGACGTGGGCATCCTCGGATACCACAAAAGTGACGGTATCGTCTGCCGGTCTGGTGACTTCGGTGGCCGAGGGGACGGCGACGATCACGGCGACCTCGGGATCAGCCAGTACGACCGCGAGCGTAACCGTCGCTCAGGTGGCTACGAGCGTCGAGCTATCCGATTCGACGCTCACTTTCGACGCATGGGCTGAGACTGCACAGCTTACTGCCACGGTGAAGGACGCAGGAGGAGGCGTGATCAGTGGTGCCATTGTGACGTGGACGACCTCAAGCTCGTCCGTTGTGACGGTATCTTCTTCGGGTCTGGTCACATCCGTAGCACATGGTACAGATACCGTTACGGCGACCTCCGGATCAGCCAGCGCGACAGCCTCGGTAACGGGCGTAGACACCCGGCTTCCCGAAGTGTCGTGGACTCGTACATCAGACGATTACAATGACGAGTTATACGGTGATGTTGTGGTGACCGTTACCGCGACTGACAACTACGGGATCGATTCAATTTCATTCTTCATCGATGAGACGAGGTACGCGTACACTGGTTGTGGGGGCGCACCGACAGACTACTCCAGTCCCATAACAGGTACCACCGCGACGTGTAGTGACACGACAGGAGTGTTTACCTTCACGTGGAATTCAACTGTGTCGATAGATGGAGGTGAGCGAGACATCAAAACGACGGTTTACGATGTCACCGTCGGCAACAACCTGACATTACTGAGTTCCTTGACCCTAATGCACCAGCCACGGTTGAAGTACGTCAACCTTCTTTTTCAGAAGATAGTGGCAGAAACGAAAACTAGGGGTGGGGCTTTGCTAACCGTCGATACCGTGGCAGCTCAAGATTCCATCTCACGCTACGTACATGTTCCTACTACCGACTCAATAAGGGTGAACTGGTCTAATATTAGGAGCCTCAGAGCTGATGACTCCCCTTATGGCGAAGCGATGGCGGCTTCTTGGAGTGCTAGAGCTCCCGTGGCTGGGAACAAGCGATATACAATCGATAACGTAGCAGGCAGCACGACCTGGTATCTCCCGCTCTGGAGAAACTCGGGCGGTAACACGACCGTGCCCTATATCGACATTACCTTAGGCAGCGAGGTCAACATCTGCTGGTCCTCATCTGCGGGCTCATTCCAGTGCGAACTTCCATCGGACAGCCTTCTGTACCAAACCGGGTACTACACATTCACAGGCAGTTCGAGGGTGGGGCTCAGGAAAAAGGTAACCAACACTACGCCGTCAGATGGATACTCGTGGTGGAATAACTTGGGGGTCGAGTCCTTGATTACCACAGGTTCCGGTGCGGGAGAGTTCCATTGCAGACGTGTAGAAACGTGTGGCATATTTTTTGATGATTACGGAGCAGAGGAAGAAGGAGCCACTGATCAGACCGGGATGCTGGCCGACGATGTATCACAGCTAGGTAATCCCCGGACCATCGATGTCATGATCGCTGGTGAAGCGCATACGTTCTTGGTGAATACCGATCACCTTAGAACCCCCGGGGACAGCAATGATGACATATCGGAGTCACCCGGGATGCTAGATCCTGTGCGTAGACCGATGCTGGATTCTAACCCTGTTACGCGCCCACTTGGTGGTGAGAGGATTCCAAATCAAGCCCGAGGCGCCCCTCCGCGGTAGAGGGGCGGCTCGGGGGCTTGAGGTGTTTCGGGTGTTCACATGAAGTGACCCCCGAAACCGCATCTTTTGCATGACTCCTCCGCTCAAGGAGTCCCACAATAACTGGATCAGGTTCCGGGGGTCACTTCAACGCGACGAACCGGAAAAAGTACAATGAATTAGGCTATGGGCACGAGTCATGTTCGATAAGACGATAGAGTCGACGATCAACTGTTCATGACCAATGACATGAGACAGACAGACCGTGCGTTCTTTGTGAAGCTCCAATACCTGCTGCGGTATTGAGGTGACCCGACGCACCAGCCACCTCTCCGAGGAACTGTATGCCTATCTTTTGGACATCTCGCTGCGGGAGCTGCCTGTCATGCGACGGCTCAGAGAAGAGACGGCTTCCATGGAGCAGGCCAACATGCAGATTAGCCCGGAACAGGGTCAGTTCATGGCTCTGCTTGTAGAGCTCATTGGTGCCCGGAGCGTTTTGGAAATAGGCACGTTTACGGGGTACAGTGCACTCGCGATGGCGGTGGCTTTGCCAGAGAATGGCGTGCTGGTTGCGTGCGACGTGAGTGAGGAGTGGACCGCGATTGGACGACGGTATTGGGAAGAGGCCGGGGTGGGCCATAAGATCGAACTTCGGTTGGCGCCAGCGCTTGAGACACTCGATGCCCTGCTAGCAGAGGGGCGCGCCGGGACGTTCGATTTCGCGTTTATCGATGCGGACAAAGAGGGGTACGACGCGTACTACGAACGGGCGCTTGAGTTAGTACGCCTGGGTGGTCTTATCGCGCTCGATAACACGCTTTGGGACGGGAAAGTGGCGGATCCAGCTGCTACGGACGTCGACACCGAAGCGATTCGTGCGATCAACGCGAAACTAGCCTTAGACGAACGCGTGACGTTGAGTTTGATTCCCGTCGGAGATGGACTGACGCTCGCCAGGAAGCGATACGTTCACTAACGAGGGGCTTCATGGTTCACTCGAGTGCCAACAACTCGGTCGGCTTCGACTTGCCACGCAGCGTCACCGCCTCCATCTGACGAAGGCTAGTGAGAGAGTGAATGGATCGTAGGCTACGGTGGTGACGGAGAAGACCGCGTGTTCAATTTCGACGCCCGTCCCCCCAGCCTCAAAGACGGCAACTAGCCCTCCAGTGCCCCCTACATTCGATAAGCCTCATGGGTCCAGAGGTGCTCGTCGGGAATAGATTCCCCCCGGTCAAACAGTTCGTTGTTTCTATCAGCCTGCTTTTGACGGGCGTAGCATCGCTAATGCAGGATAGACGGGTGATCATGACGCACCTCCATACGGAATAAAGGCAAGCAATTCCTTGGTTTTTTTGGGTGGCCCGGGGGTCATCCGCCTAGGCGGTTAGTGCTCTTGGCTTAGACACGGGGAAACCCCCTCCTACGCACGCTAACGAGTAGGGTGTGGTGTCTAGCGGGTTGAGAGGCTCCGAGCTACTGTTCCTCGTGATCTGTCCACCCATCGGCCAGCCAACGCGGGAGCAGAGGAGGATCAGGTGACCCATCAGATTACTCGCAGGTCGCTTCTTATGTCAGTCCCGATGCTCGCGGCGGCACGTCGGCTTCTGGCGCAGGAGGCCCGACCCCCGCTCACGCTGCGCGCGCTGAACCACATAGCGATCGCGGTTTCAGACAAGAAACGCTCGATGGAGTTCTATCAGGGACTCTTCGGCTGGCCCATTAATCACACACAGGGCGGGACTCAGGGCTTAAACGCAGGCTTCAGCGTCGGGGCCACGGGGATCCGGGTTGGCTCCGGACCTCAGTACATCACCATGAGCCAGGGGGCGAGACCAGGCTGGGGCCATTTCTGCATGACGGTCGAGGGCTTCGATGTCGATCGGATTACGCAGGTTCTGGCCCGACACGGCGTGTCGAGAACGAGGACCTCCGAAGCCGATCCGATGAAGGCGTGGGTCAGATCGCGCGGTCCGGAGAACGGCGGCGCGAACGAGGGGACACCGGAATTTTACGTTAACGATCCCGATGGGATTCGCTTCCAGCTTCAGGATCTGCGCTACTGCGGCGGACCCGGAGTCCTGGGTGACGGGTGTCCAAGCGTACCGCCGCTCGAAAGCGTGCTCGCCGTGCGCGACTTCCAGAGCTTCACTCTTAGCGTTTCGAACCAAGAGCGTTCTCTGGACTTCTATCAGGCGCTCTTCGGAACGACGGTGAAGGGACGCCATGGAACGGTGCCGATGCTAGGCGTCGGATCCGGACCTCAGCGCCTTCTCATCGATGGCAGCGCGGCAGCCGGCGCGACGCCTCGCATCACGCAAGCGTGTCTCGTGATGGATGGGTTCGAACCGGACAAGGTCCAGCAAGCCCTTTCGCAGTTCGGCGTGAAGCCCAGAGGCGACGCCACCGGCGCACCGGGCCCGATGGTCTCGTGGGTGCGAATACGCAGTGAGGAGCTGGGCGGTGCAGAAGGTGACACGCCAGAGCTCTTCTTCACCGACCCCGACGGCATCGTCATTCAGCTTCAGGATGCGAGCTACTGTGGAGGGGCGGGCAGGCTGGGCAACGTATGCACCTGAAGGGCGGTTGTCGGTCACGGAGAAGATCTCACACCAAGGTCGGATCATCCCAACGCGTTCTATGGCTCGGCTACCGGAGACCTAACCCCAGCGTACTCGCGGGTAATCGAAGATTGGATAAACGCTACAAGGTCAACAAGAGGGCGGGCTGGGTCTACATCGCACACAATCCTACGCAGGGGGGTTCCGTCGTAAAGATCGGGGTGACCTCTCGACCTCCGACCCTTGCCGTAAGTCTTGGCCTCTTTGATGGGCTGGCCACAACGGACACATTTTGCCATGCTCAGATCGTCCCCGGACGGTGGGTAACTGGGCACTGACTTTTGAGGCCTCCGTTTAGACGCACGACGGCATCGACATGGGCTCACTCCGGAATCAGTCTGCGCTCAACATCCGAGAGTGGGGCGGTAGTCGCAAGCAGTTCCCTGAGAACCCGCCGAGCTTGCCACCTCGTCGGTAGACTGATTCCTCCTGTTGCCCGGCTTGGTGCGGCCTCCCACGTTATTGAGACGGGTCAGAGGGCTGTTGGCTTTTTTTATCCTTCACGTCGGAGGTGAGAATGGACCGCCGGATATTCATTGCCAATGGGACCAGGGCCTCGGTGGGGCTAGCGGCATTCCCGAACGCCGCCTTCGCCGGCGCGGACGGGCGCGGACCGTTTTCGATGGCGCGGCCGGATCAGAGCACCACACTGCAGCTGAATCACAACGCCAACCCGCTGGGCACACCACCGAGAGCGCGCGCGGCGATTCTCGAAGCGATGGAGGATTTGCCCTACTACCCCGGCCCCCGACGAGGCACGCTCAGAGCCCGACTCGCCGAGCTCCATGACGTGCCCGCGGACCAGGTGGTTCTCGGGTCCGGCTCCACCGAACTCATTCGCACGGCTATCCAGGCTCACGCCTCTCCGCAGAGTCGCATCCTTCAGGCGGATCCGACCTACGAGGATGCCGTCCGATACGGCGAGCCCTTTCCCTACCGGATCGAGCTGGTGCCTCTCACGAGCGAGTTCGCCCACGATGTCGAACGCATGAGGGGTCTGGCCGAGGGGTGGCGAGAGCCCACCGTGGTCTACATCTGTAATCCCAACAATCCGACCGGCACCCTCACTCCCAGTGCCGAAGTGGACGACTGGATCTCATCGGCTTCCGACCATGTCTTCTTCATTGTTGACGAGGCTTATTTCCCCTTCGCCGACGACGCGACGTACTGGTCGGCGGAGAAGTGGGCTCGGGAGAGGTCGAACGTGCTGGTCACGCGGACCTTCTCTAAGCTCTACGGAATAGCCGGACTCCGCATCGGCTACGGCCTCTGCCATGCCGAGACCGCCCGCCGACTGAATCTTTATGCCACTCATTCCACTCCCAATACCCTGGCTATAGCGGGTGCTCTTGGAGCCCTCGAGGAAGAAGGTTGGCAGGAGAAGAGCCTGAGAACGTGGGATCAGTGCAAAGAAGTGGTGACCACGTGCCTGGACGAGCTCGGGCTTCATTACTTTCAGAGCCAGACCGCTTTCTTGTTCCACGAGATCCGCGGCGACCAGACCCTCTACATCCGTCGAATGGCGGACCATGGAATTCTGGTGGGACGACCGTTCCCGCCGATGCTCTCTCACAACCGACTCTCACTCTCGGCCATGCCTGAGGAGTTGGGCCGGTTCGCCGAGACCCTGCGGATGTTCCGAAGGAGGGGTTGGATCTAGACGAGAAACGCCCTCACCTCGCCCAAAGACTCGCCCGCATCAGAACCACGGATCGCACTGGAGTCCAGCATCGAGGCGGATCACATGAAAGAGCGACTCGGGATCACCATCCACTGGGCTGGTTTCCTCTTTGGATTGGTGGCCATGGTAGGCTCTGATGTGGGTGGGATTCTTGCCGCAATCAGCGTTCTGGGTGGCTGGGCGCTCAAGTATGTACTGACGGGGAGAAAGGGATTTTTCCCTTGGATGACGAAATAGTCCACGGGACACGAGAGCGAGCCTGACACGCTGAGAGACTCTCGCTGCAGCCCAAGGAAATGAGATTGCGCAGGACAACAAAGCCAGCATCGAACAGCAGATGGCTCGTGAACAAATAGCCGAGGCCCAACGGCTGTCCCGCGAGTGGATAGAGGCGCACCCCCCCGGCGGGGGGAACTGAGTGAGGAGCTTGCTATGAATACGACTGAAGATTCTCGTAATTCACGCGTATGGGGTCGCCGTATCGCCCTTCTCGCCGGAGTCCTGGCATTCGTGTCTTGTACCGCCTTCGTATCGTGGTCCCTGACTTGCCCATGTGAAAGGTCACCTGGTGGGTACCTGTTCGGTGCCGGTCCCGACGGTCCAGTCACCGATTGGTCGTTTGCTAACGACGTACCGCTGTGTCAGATCCAGGTGAGCATTGGTGTGCTACCGTACTCCATCAACCTTAACTGCATGTCCACGCCGGAAGGCGGTCTCTACTTGAGCTGCGGCTTCTGTGACAACAAGCGTTGGAGCGGTCTAGTGGTCGATGAGGGAGACATCCGTATCCGGCTAGATGAGGTTGTGTATCCCGTAACTGCTACCCGGGTGACGGACTCTGCGGAACTCGATCGCGCCTGGGATACGAGAGTTATGAAGCTCCAGGTGCACAGCAGTGATGTAAATCCTGCGGTGCCGGTGGGTACCGCTAGATCCGATCGTTGGTGGTCATTTCGGCTCGAGTCTCGATAGGGTCTAAGCCAGAATTTTGTATCCGGTACCCCCCTCTACCGGGGCGGTACTCCTAGCGCACCCCAACACCGTTTCACTCGTCCTGAGTTGCGGGTCTGAGCGGGGCAGGGGCAGAATCAGGGCATGACGATCACACAGTGTTCGGAATGTGGCGGTAAGGTCTCGACCAGGGCGACCGGGAACGGCTTGGGGAGAACCCTCTCCAGCTTCTTGATGTGAGACGATGTGGTCGAGTGTCACGTTGGTTGGCGGCGTGTGGGACGCTGCTGGCTATTTCGACCTTCGCGGCCTGTCAGGAGAGTGTTAATGGGCTCGACCTTCGCGATCATCTGATCGATGGGATCACTTACAGGGTAACGAGCTTCGCTATCGCCACGTCGTTCCCCGCTCAGCTCCGGATCACTGTGGAGATTGAGAACGAGTCCACGACCTCGCAGTCTGTGACCTTCCCCGACGGGTGCGTGGTGCTGATACGGGCCTACGATGGAGGGACGAAGCCGGTATGGGACATGGGCCCCACCGGGGGATGTACCCAGGCTCTCGTTCAGGTCTTCTTGGCCCCCGGCGAGAGCGGGGAGTTCCACACGGGCTTGGTGAGCGCCGCCACCATCCTGGGGGACAGCTTGCCGAACGGGGAGTACCGCATCACCGCGTACCTGCGTCCCGTTCAAATGGTGGAGCTCGACGCGGGCATGGCGGATCTAGCCGTTCCCTGAAAAAATCTTGGTAGCTGGGGCGGGTCCCTTTTGCCGACAGGCGTGACCCCAGTGGGGGTGACCTCCCCTATTCCACTGCCAGCGTTCCGTCGAAACCGTCTGTCTTATGACTCCCATCACAGAACGGCTTTCTGCTCGAGCTACCACAGCGGCAGAGCGCGTACGGTTTGCCTTCGGGTGTGGTCACGGGGTTGCCGTCACTGTCGCACAAGGGAATCGCGCCATCTATCAGTAGCGGTCCATTTTCGCGGATCGTGATCATTGGGCTGGACAATGTGTTCCTCCTGGGTTGGCGATGATGTCGAACTTAGGCGTACCCCGGTATTGCCCCCGGTTTCCGAGGTCCTCCTGTCCTCCTTTACTGCGGGAAACGCGCGGGAATCTGTCCGACCCTGCGATGCACTAGCCGTGCCGGATCGGCACCGGGGTTCGGGCGAAACATCTGCGAGCGGTCGTTCGAGACCTCGGTAACGTAGAGGTTGCCCTCCTCGTCGACCTCGATCTGATGCACGCCGTCGAACTGGCCCGGTAGCGCGCCGGAGCTGCCAATGCCGAGAATGTAGCGGCCTTCGAGATCGTACTTGACGAGCCGATCGGTCGTCCAGTCCGCGACCCAGATGTAATCGTCGAGGGTTACGGTATGCCCGAGGATCTGCGAGTACAGACCGGTCGGCCACATCGTCAGGAAGGTGCCGTTCTCGTCGAAGACCTGCATACGGCTGTGCTCGCGATCGACGACGAAGATGCGCCGGTCGTTGCTGATGCCGATGCTGTGCACGGACCAGAACTCGTAGGGCTGGGGATCAGCCGGATCGACCGGTGAGCGGCCCCAATCCATGATGAAGTTCCCGTCCGGGTCGAATTTCGCGACGCGGGTGCCGACATAGCCGTCGGCCACGAAGAAGGTCCCGTCGGGCAGCCAGGCGATGTCTGTCGGTCGATTAAAGTTGTTTGGCCCGCGTCCGGGCACGCCGCGCTCACCCATCACCTTCACGAGGTCCCCGTCGTTCGTGAAGATGCTAATGATGTGCTGGTCGTCGTCGACGATCCAGATGTGCCGCTCGGGATCGTAGGGACTCTGCAGGATCTTATGCGGCCCGCGGCCGATCTCACCCAATCCTGAACCGCGCGGTGGCGTGAAATACGCGTCGTGTTGGAGCCATTCCTCGATCGCGTAGCCTTCGCTGTCGACGGCGAAGACGATGTGATGCCGGCGCATATCGTAGAAATACTCGTTGTCCGAGTAGGCGCGCCGGCCCGTGTTCGTGCGGCGCGGCTCGAGCAGGCAGGCGCAGATCCAGGGCTCGGCGCCCGGAGGCAGCTCGATCTCGCCGCGCTGCGCGATCCAGACCTTGTCGGGACTTTCGGGAAACGCCCCCGCGCCGGACCCCCAGGTCCAGCCATCGTGGGAGAGATCGTCGTCGGGTAGTGGCTTGGGCCAGTCGAGCACGACCTCGTAGTCACCCATCTCGACGGCCCGCACCGTCGGCGGCGGAGCAGAGCCGGAGCCACAGCCGCTCAATAGAAGAATGGCCGCAGCGGCCAGTGACGCGGAGCACGGGACTTGCGAATCTCGTTGGTGCATCATCAGACTCCGTTTGACGCTGCGCTGGCGGTTGCGCTCCGGTGCACTCGTCGGGCCAGACCCCATCAGCAGCGTCGGCGGGAGCGACTGGCTCGCGCCCTGCGAGTTGTCTTGACCACGATGATTATTCGTTACTACTATCTCGTATGCAAGCTGATGCACTTACTCCTGGGCGACCACACTTCGGCGCTGGAGCGCGGGCACTAGCGGTCGCTGCCGCTGTCGTAACCCTGGCGACGCCGACGGCAGCCCAGGAGCAAGCAACCGGCGCGCGCGCGCGCGTACCGACGAGCTACGCCAACGTGCACGACGCGCCGAGCACCGGCTCGAACCTGCTACTACTGGTACCCGAGGGGACCGTGCTATCGATCATCGGCCGGCGCGGCGAATGGGTTCAGGTGCAGGTGTCGCCTGGGCTACGCGAGACCGGCATGATCGTTCGCTGGTATGAGGGCAGGCACGAGATCATCCGGCGCGGCGCGCGCGTCGTCATCGGCGACGAAGACAACGGCTGGATGCACGACTCGACCGTCGAGATCCTGCCGGTCGGCGCCCAGTAGCGGGCACCCCCCTATTCCACCGCCGCTATTCGGTAACGACGGCGAATCATTACTCAATGGTGAGGTGATATCTCCGCCGCGTTGATATGCGAGAGGTGGCGTCCTGCTGTGCCCGTGCTGAGGCGAGGCACCAAAAAGAGCACGGTTAGTCTACTACTACTGCCACCCTTATTTTTACCCCCTCTCGAAGACCTTCCTTTTGAGAGCCGTTTGTGACGGCCCTAACCCTACCTCGTTCGGACCGAATCCGAACGTATGCGCGGCTGGCGGCGGCAGATTATCGCTTCTAGCGGCGATCGCTGCCGGAGCGGGACGCGGCAGAGGGCCGCATGACCGGGTTCTTAGAAGAGCTTGGCTATGGGGAGTGAGGTGCCGAGTGGGTGGCCCCGCGAGCCACTTCGAGGCTGATATCGGCCTTTCCTGTCAGCCCCCCTGGGGAACAGGGTACCGGGTCGAGGCGATTTAGGGACACGCCCACGTCACGTAACGCACGGCGCCCACCGGTTCGGTGCAGGTTCCGATATCCCTGCGTGAATAGCGAGACCCGGTACCGATCTCCACGAAGTCCTCTCGGCACAGTCCTGGCCCCGGCTCTGCGCACTGCCCGATCTCCCAGGGTCCGGCGCTGAACAACCCCTCTCTGGTCGCCATGGGGGCGCAGTCGAAGTCGACCCGCACGGTTTCCTGCCGCCCACGCCGAAGCCGAAAATCTCCCTCGGCAGGATTCATGGTCGAGTTCCACTTTCCGATGTGCGTCTCCTCGAACTCTCGGAGTTCATCGCCAGCGTCGATCGGGATTCCAAGATCGTCTCCCACAAGGGGAATCCTCCACAGGCCCGAGCTGACCGATATGTGCGCGGCGAGTACCCCCTCGATCTCCAGTCGAGATTCCGCGTCGATGAAGACCCTCCGCAATGCCCGGGAGACATATGCGACCGGCGTCGCCGAGAGGGGTGCCGCGATTCGGACGGCATCGTCGGACCACGGGAGCAAGACGGGCCGTGAGATGACGAGGTCGGCCGCTGGGCCTCCTTCATCTTCTCGCGGGATCTCCTCGAGGTTACATCCGACCATGGAGATGGCCGGTGCTGCGAGCCCGACCGCGGTCAGGTGGCGGAGAAAAGCACGACGGTCGTACGGCTCTGTCAAAGACTGCCTCCGTGGGTGGATCCAACGGCTCCCACTATGCCCATCGCGGGTGTCGAGGGCAAGCCGTGCACGGCGCTGTGGCTACCCTTTGCTTACCCTTTGCCCGTCGCCGTGTAATCGCCAGCGGTGAGGAAACGCACTATACTTTCGCTCGCATATAAAAAGCGGTTCGGTTAACTCATATGCCATTGCCTCGCATGCCTACGACCTCCAATCCCCTGCTTTGCGATTACACCCGCATCCCCTTCGGTGAAATCAAGGCTACCCACGTCGTTGTTGCGGTGAGGCAAATTCTGGAAGAGGCTCGCTCCGAGATCGAGGAACTCGTGTCCTTCGAGTCGGTGCCTACCTATGCCGATACGATAGGGCGGCTCGATGCCGTGCTAGAGCGGGTGAAGGAACGTACCGTCCCTGTAACGCACCTGTTGTCTGTGGCGGAGACGCCGGAGTTGCGGAAGGCGTTCAACGAGGTCTTGCCTGAGATCACAGAATTTTGGACTCGGGTCACATTGAACGAGAGGCTGTGGGCTCGAATCAGGGCGCTTGCCGACACCGATGAGGCCGCTGCTTTGCCCCCGATCCAGAGACGGCATCTGGACGCGATCCTGCGGGATTTCAGGCGGGCGGGAGCCGACCTCTCGACCGCGGATAAAGAAAAGCTGAGCGCCATCCGGCTTGAGATCTCTGCTCTCGAACACAAATTTTCCGAGAACGTGATTGATGCGACCAACGCGTTTTCTCTCCTCATCGAGGACGGGAGCCGTCTCGAGGGCGTCCCGGAGCCGGACCGGGAGGAAGCAATGCGCAAAGGGGCTGAGCGGGGACTGGCTGGCTGGCTTCTCACTCTCGATTACCCCTCAGTCGAGCCGATCATCAAACACGCTCGTGATCGTGAACTTCGCAGGGAGATCTATACCGCCTTCGTCCGACGGGGCGCGGAGGGTGAGTTTGCCAACGGCGAGATCATGGCCCGGCTCCTGGGTCTCCGGAGGGAGTTGGCCGAGGTACTCGGATACTCGGACTTCGCCGACTACCGCCTCGAAGACCACATGGCCAAGACCGGTGGACGTGCTTTCGACTTTGTCGACGATATGACTCAGAGAACCCGTCCATACTGGGAGCGCGACCTGGCCGATTTACGGGCACATGCCTCTGTGTTGGGCCTTTCCGCGCTGGAGCCATGGGACACGGCCTACGTGGGTGAGAGTCTACGCCGGGCGAGGTTCGACATCGACGACGAAGTCGTTCGCCCATACTTCCCTCTCGATCGGGTTCTGGACGGAATGTTCGAGGTGGTCCACAGGGTGTTCGGCCTTGTCGTGCGGGAGCAGAAGATCCCCGAGGTCTGGCATCCCGACGTTCGATACTACGAGCTATTACGTGAAGACGACGGCACGTTGCTGGGGTTCTTTTATGCCGACTGGCATCCGCGGTCCGCCAAGAGGCAAGGCGCGTGGATGAACGATTTGAGGACGGGTGGACCCCGCAACGGAGTGTTCGAGCCACACGTCGGAGTCATCGCGGGCAACCTGTCGCCGCCCAAAGGGGATGTCCCGTCCCTCCTGACGCACACCGAGGTGGAGACCATCTTCCACGAATTCGGGCATCTCCTTCATCACCTCACCTCCACCGTCCCGGTCGCTCCGATGGCGGGCATCAACGTCGCCTGGGATTTCGTCGAACTCCCTTCGCAGATCATGCAGAACTGGACCTGGGAAGAAGAGGCCCTATTGCTCTTTTCCGGGCACCATGAGACCGGCGAGCCCTTGCCCAAGGACCTCTATGAGAGGCTCCGGAGCGGACGGACGTTCCTGGGTGGTTGGAGGCAAATGCGGCAGCTCTCTTTTGGGTACCTCGATCTCCGGCTCCACCGTGATGACCCCGATGAGGTGACCGAGGACCTGATGTCCTATATAGAGGGGTTGTTGAAGGAGTACGCACCGTCCGCCGGGTTCGCCCGCATGCACTCCGCAACGTCGTTTACGCACTTGTTTTCCGGGGGATATGCGGCCGCCTACTACTCGTATCTGTGGTCTGAAGTACTCGATGCGGATGCTTTTGGACGGTTCCGGCTCGAAGGGATCTTCAACCGCGAGGTAGGAGAGGCCTATCTCCGTGCGATCCTCACCAGGGGTGACAGCGACGAACCCGAGAACCTCTTCCGCGAATTCATGGGACGAGATCCGGAGCTCCAGCCTCTTCTGGATCGTAATTTTGGTTTGTCCCTGGAGAGTAGCTCATCGACCTCTAGCGTGCCCTGAAAGCGCTCCAATTCGGGACTTGATGAGGCTTTGGGCAGCCGTTAGCTTACCAAGCTTACTTGGAAAGGGCCGCCCAATGGGCGGCTTGCTTTGTTCCAGGGGGGGTGGGTCACGGGGTTGAAATCCCCCGAATCTATGGCCGGTGGGGTACCGAAGCGGTCAAACGGGGCAGACTGTAAATCTGCTGGCTTAGCCTTCGTAGGTTCGAATCCTACCCCCACCATTGGATTAACGAAGGCTTAGCGGGAGTAGCTCAGTTGGCTAGAGCATCAGCCTTCCAAGCTGAGGGTCGCGGGTTCGAGTCCCGTCTCCCGCTCTAGAAAGAAGGCTGTTGAAAGAGTAGAGCAGCCTCCGAGGCGGCGCTCCGATAGCTCAGTGGTAGAGCGCCTCCTTGGTAAGGAGGAGGTCCCGGGTTCAAGTCCCGGTCGGAGCTCTGAGAGGAAGTAGCGGGTCGGCGACCGAGTAGCGATTTCTAACACGGCGAGGAACGAGCGATGGGTAAAGCAAAGTTCGAGCGCACGAAGCCTCACGTAAACGTGGGAACAATCGGGCACGTGGACCACGGGAAGACGACGCTGACGGCAGCGATAACTATATCGCAGGCGAAGAAGTTTGGGGGCGACGCGATCGCGT
>Ga0315336_1005229_pt1 | contig 14390 bp, 14 predicted proteins | sample ASW5metaG_FD_204512 | JGI IMG/M metagenome (GOLD analysis project Ga0315336, IMG submission 204512) | Ammonia-oxidizing marine archaeal communities from Monterey Bay, California, United States - ASW #5 | ecosystem: Environmental > Aquatic > Marine > Intertidal zone | place: USA: California...
CCTAGCAGCGGACGGTAACGAGTTCGCACCCGAGCAACCGGCTGATACGCCACTGTCGGCGGGGCATAGTACACGTTAACGGGCTGGCAGGTGGGCGCCGGCTGATAATACGTGGTGTAGACCACTTGGGCAGTGGACTTCGATTCAAGACCCAGCCACAGGGCCGTACCAATTAACAATAGAGCGAATTTTTTCATTTTCAACACAACTCCATAATCGGGGACGAGCGTCAGGTAAGGCAGCGCACAGAGCCACTGACACCCTCTAGTATCGCGCGCCGCGTCGGGCCCTGCAACTGGGCGGAAAAGATTAGCTGTCACGATGGATCAAGACATCCCGTATCTTCGCCAGATAGAACGCTTTCACATCGACAGCACTGCAAGGGAAACTCTGTCCTCGGACCCCCGAGATGCATCCTCTCGACGCTAGATACCCAGATTCGCCAGCGCGGCGGCTACCTGGTTCAACACACGAGTCAGCTGCGGATGCTCCGTTTCAAACTGCAAGGTTAGATCTTGAACCCGCGTGCTCAGCGGACCGACGTGCTCAGCCGACTCGGTCTGTTCTTGATCTAACAACTGCTGAATGTCGCCGGCGAGAGTTTTCAAACTGGCTCGCGCTTCGTCGTCGACACTGCCCGGCTGTGCGAGCTCGTGGTGCAACGTCTGCAGAGTCTCTATCAGCTCTTTCTTTTCCATGGTCTGATTCCCTGTCTGGTCTATCAATTCGATAACAACCGATCCAGCAAGACTGTGGACCGGCTTCGTAGTCTTACGCTCATGGCTTCTTGCAAATCCGTTTCCGAATAGCGGGGACAAACGGCTCGCCACGGCCGCTGATTTCCTCTTGCAGAGAGTCGGTGCAATCACATGCCATACAAGCATGTGGATCCTTACCATTTTCATCGAGACAGTTCTCTCGGGGATGGGCGTCGGTGATCCGCTCCAACTCAAAGAACTCTTCCCAATAAGGTCTCTCCTCCGCCAACGGATTCGCACAGAAACAGACTTCGATCCAACAGACCGTGCCGTCTTCACGCAGCCGGGCCTGATTCATCACGCGAAGGTACTCTCCTCCCGCCACCGAACCTTGGCCTAACGTTTCTAGATCGATCGCCGCCAACAGCTCGCGTACACAATCGGGTTTGACGCGAGCTTCTACCAAGTACTTCATAACAACAAAACCTCCCGATCAGCATTGTCTAGCGCATGACGCAAACCGTCAAACCTCACTGTCGCGAATCTTCGATCGCTTGGGCAATCCACTGTGGCGGGATGCCGATCGAGACGACGTGCAGCTCCCCCACATACTCGCCGGCAGTGGGCACAGCGAAACCGGCCTTCGCCGCGACGAACGTACAGGTACGATCGGCCCGGACCGTGACGGAGGCAGCTTGGCCCGTATCGCAGTCGAGTCCGCTGGGAACGTCGATCGCCAATCGACGGGCTTCTTGTCGGTTCATCCAACTGATGGCAGTGAGAAACGGCTCGCGCGGTTCGCCGCACGCGCCGGTGCCAAGCATCGCGTCGACCAACCAGCCGGCATCGCCCGTCTGCCGGTTCAGGTCCGAAGCCAAGTCGTCGCTCGCCGAAAGATCGATGATCGGCACGTTGCTGTGGCATAGAATGTCGTAATTCTGCCGGGCATCGCCACGTAAATCAGCTGGACTGCTCAGCAAGAGAACCCGCGGCCTTGCGTCGCGAATCCCTAGATGCCGGGCGATCACAAATCCATCGCCGGCGTTGTTACCTTTGCCGCAGAGGATACCGACCGCGTCACCGTTGTCGCCAACCAAGGCCGGATCCCACTGCAGCAGCAGATCGACAACACCCCGGCCTGCGTTTTCCATCAGTACCATGCCTGAAATGCCGTACCGATCGATTGCCAGAGCGTCGATCTCGCGTGCCTGTCGGCGAGTTATCGAGGGACCGTCCATTCATACCAGCATATCAGAAGCTGGCGATAGATCAGAGAACACAGAACATAATTCTGAATCCCCTCGGCGTCCTCCGTGACTCCGTCGTGAACGATCAGGTCTAGGGAAAGATCGTTACTAGGCCTGCCATAGTGCCTGTCTGAAACAGAGCGGCTCGCCAAGTGAACGGGACCGGATCGATCATGTAAGGCGCACAGTTCCCGGGGCGATAGTAGCCCAGGGAGTAGACACATTCGCAGGGAGTTCGGATGCCCATTTTGTATGGCAGGATGGGTAGAGTCCCGAAGAAATGGACGCCCGACATAATCGGCTGCACGTATGGCCCCCAAGAATGTCCATACCGCTCCAGCTGAACCTGCTCGAAGTAAAGCGGCTTGTGGCAAAGCCCCGAGGCCTTCCACATGTAGGTTATCTGTGGCCATTGCCTCGGTTGGTACGGGTGGCTCCCTATCATACATTCAAAGGGGAAATCTTCTCCCGGCGTGCCCGTGATCCGGATATCCAGATTGATCGAGTTGAGCCGATCGGCCTGCAAGCGATCCAATTCCTCCTGGCAGTTCTTCTCGTATTCTAGGAGCTCTTGCTCCCTTACCATCAACTCGAATTTTTCGTGTTCCTCATGATCACTCGGAACAGCAAGTTCCAGTGGGTAAAAATCGTCAACTCCCTCCCCGTCAGTTCTCTGGTCGTCTGGCTGGTCGAAATCGATGCCAAGCTCTTCCAGGGTCTCCTCACTGGAATCGAGCGGATCGTACTGCGTACTGAGGTCGTCGATTTCATTCGTCTCGGTCGAGACGCCATCCTGGCTCTCTTCCCATGCCGGCAGATCGGAATCGGACAGCCTCTCGGTGTTCGCTTCATTCAAGCTCGGACCTGCCAGCGAGGCGGTGCGTTCGCCCGCAGCGCGCCAACGATCCTTTCTTTGCGAATCCCTTTTCCTCCAAGCTGCGAGTCTTATATCTAACAAAGACACCCCTTGATACTTCTTGGTATGGAGCTTCTTGGATTGGCTCGAAGACCTGAAACGAGCTTCTGCCCCGGGGGTCTGTCGAGCAACATCCGGCCCGCCCCATTCGAGTGGCGCCTGTTCCGCATTCAAAGAAGCAAGATTGCCGAGAACCGACCAACAAGACACCATCAGAGCCGTGCCAAACAGCCACGGCGAGCTGCACGGACGGCTAGCAACACTACAGTTTTTCAGCCGGCAGGTACTCGGCCGTGTAGTTGGGTGCTTCTTGCGTGATAGCGATGTCATGCGGATGGTTCTCCCGCACACTGGCGGGCGAAACCTGAAGGAATCGCGCCTCCGTGCGCAACTGCTCGATTGTTTTGGCGCCACAATATCCCATGCCGGCTCTCAACCCTCCCACGAGCTGATACAGGAATGGACTAATCGGGCCTTTGTAAGGGACTCGACCTTCGACCCCCTCGGGTACTAGTTTTCCGTTGCCATTAGTTTCGTCCACCTGCCGGTAACGTTCGCTAGAGCCTTTGACCATGGCTCCCAGCGATCCCATTCCCCGGTACGCTTTGTAAGTGCGACCCTGGTAGAGCACTCGTTCGCCGGGGCTTTCATCCAACCCGGCCAACAAACCACCCAACATGACCAGATGGGCCCCGGCGGCGATTGCTTTGGTAATGTCTCCCGAGTAACGAATTCCTCCGTCGGCGATGATCGTCGTATTCGACCCGGCTGCGGCCTGGGCTGCGTTGTATATGGCTGTCACTTGCGGGACACCGATGCCCGAGATCACGCGCGTCGTGCAAATCGACCCCGGCCCGATGCCGACCTTGACCGCATCGGCTCCGGCACGGATCAAATCGCGACATCCCTCGCTCGTCGCCACGTTGCCGGCAACGACGTCGATATCCCATTGTTTTTTGAGCTGCTCAACCGTTTCTATAACGTTCGACGAGTGGCCATGTGCGCTGTCAACGACTAAGAAATCGACGTCCTTGCTGATCAAGCTGGCTGCCCGATCGAGATCAAAAACGCCAATTGCTGCGCCAACGCGAAGCCTCCCCTGAGTGTCTTTGCAGGCCTGAGGAAATCGACGCATCATGTCGATGTCCTTGATCGTAATCAGGCCTGTCAGTCTGTTATCTTCGTCAATCAGCAAAAGTTTCTCGACCTTTTTTGCCATCAAAATCTTCTCAGCTTCCTCAAGCGTTACAGTCCCCGTGGCAGTTACCAGCTGGTCGCTGGTCATCACCTCTGAGATGGGAAGGCTGTTGTCCTCGAGAAACCGCAGGTCGCGACGGGTGAGAATGCCGACCAGCTTGCCTCCAGTGGTGATCGGCACGCCGGAAACCTTCGACTGCTCCATCGTCTCGCGAGCAGTAGCAACGCTAGCGTCTGGGGGCAGCGTCACTGGATCAGAAATGATGCCGTTAGCGCTCCGCTTGACCTTGTCGACCTGGTCGGTCTGCTCCTCGATCGACATGTTTTTGTGGATCACGCCCAGACCACCCTCCTGAGCCAGGGCGATCGCCATCCGGCTCTGCGTGACGGTATCCATCGGCGAGCTGAGCACCGGCAGGTTCAACCGAATCGTCCCGGTCAGCTGAGTCGAGACATCGACTTCCGCCGGCACAACCGAGCTGTGACGCGGCTCGATGAGCACATCGTCGAATGTCAAACCGTGACCGATCAACTTGTCTTGCATCTGGAAGGCTCCACTGTCGACCTGTGGCTGGAACCCTGCAGTATCCTATTGACAGCGGAGATTGACAAGCGGGTGACGCCCAAAACCGACAGGACAAGCGAGGCTCTGCGACTATCCGTCAGCTAAGCTACTGAGGTTTCGGATACCCAACCGGCCCGAGACCCCAGTCAGCCTGTTCTGGAAAATCGCGGGTGGCATCGACAGTCGTTCGGAGTAGACGTTGCCACTGAGTAGACTTTTTACGAACGATTGTCGGTGTGCGTAGCACGGGAGGTCGTTCTTGCTGAGGATCATTGCCTCTTGTGCTACAATACCTTAACGAGCCGGAAACTGAAACGGAACTTGAGGCCATTCGCCGAAGCTGTCGCCGAAGAACTCCCTATGGAAGCACAGATTGGGCTGAACAAACTGCAAACAAACTTGGCCTGCAAGCAACGATGAGACTACCAGGAAGACCTTAAGAAAACATAAACTGGACCTGCCCCCGTTTCCTCGCTCGAGGGTCAGGTTCAACTCCTGGACGGGCTACATGTATAATCTCTACTTTCTATAGCGGATAGCATTCAAGGAGTGAAAATGAGTATTCGAGACCGACTTGAAGACGCCCAATTCCTGTTGTCGGCCAAGCGACACCAAGGTGCGTTTATTCAAGTCCTAATTGCTGCCGCGGGCACAGCAAGGAAGAGGTATCCTAGCAGCGAATGGGATGACAGCGAATCATTTAGAAACTTTATTCATGATGAACTGGGAATAATTACAAGTGCATTTAGGTACGGCGCTGTGTTCCCATATGAGGGGAGGCAAGTGCCAATCGAGGACATATTTTATCAACAGCTGCGATGCCAGCTAATACATGAGGGAACGATGCCTGAGTCGATCGAATTCTCCGAACCGATTTTGGAAGAAGGCAAGCTTTGCGATGTCATGGACCTAGGTTCTCCATTTCGCATCCCGGTACGCTGGATTGAAGGACTAGCGAAGGCGATATGGTTAGCCTCAGAAAACGACGACTTATGGCAAGACGACATTCAAAGGAGACAAGAAACTAGAGAGTCTATGGGCAGCCTTGCACGTCCAGTCTTATACAGTCGCAGGCCTAATCAACAATCCAAGCAAATGAAGCAGCAAAACGAACGAATTGAATGGACATCCGATGGGAAATCATATCGCTTGAGCTATCCACCATCGACTTCCTCGAAACAAATAGGTGACGCGCTCGAAGAACAACTGCGGATCAAGAGAAAACGGGAAGAGAAAACGGGGACAGGTCCAATTATGGCAATATAGGCGACAACACGTAGCCTTCCAGGTTGTCGAATCCATTGACATTAGACCTGTCCCGTTTTCCGTCCCAAGAGCGAGACGCGACGCCGACAGCAAGCAGTGAATCTTAGTTCGTCGAAACAAGTCACTCTTGCACTGTCCTTTATTCCAAACAGTCCCGCCATGGACCAACACACCTACACTGAGCACAAGAAGAAAAACCAAGATGCGCTGCTGAAACAGGCAGAGCAGCACGACAAGGCTATCCTTGCGCTGTCCTCAGGTGCACTGGCTCTGTCACTTACTTTTCTTCGCACAATTGCACCCTCACCATCTAGTGGTTCGCTGTGGCTTCTAGGTTTCTCTTGGGGTGCGTTTCTTGTGAGCGTGCTTTCGACGCTCCTGTCTTTCCATACGAGCGTCAGGGCCTTTCTACGTGCTGATGAAATACTCGACGAAATGGCCCAAAACCCCGGTATTGACGCCCATGAATTGCCCAACCGATGGCGATCGCATACACTGCTCTTGAACTACACTGCAGTGGCGTGTTTCGCGGTTGGAACCGTACTGTTGACTGCTTTTGCGATAGTGAATCTGGACACCTTGGAAAAACCAATTAGCCAGAAAGGTAGTGAGATGAAACGCGCGAAAATTACGCCTAAAGACGTATCGACTGAGCTTGGAGCCGTTCCGACTGGTACTCCCATTCAGGCTGGCGGCGGGCGAGGAGCAGTTCCGACTCCACCACCGCGCGAAGGTGGTGCAGTGCCAACTCCCCCCCCGAGGCAACCGCCGCCCTCTCCTCCGCCGAAGTCGAAGTAGAGCAACACCGGGCACATTGTCGTATTCAGAGAGCGCGCCTGCATGCAATTGCAGGCGCGCTCTCTTTGTCAGGTTGTCAAGGGGACGTAAACGGACCAGGTCCATTACCTGAATCCCACGGGAGTGATAATCGCTCCTTTGACTTACTTGGCCCGTTTACTTGGCCCTTTGACGCCGGGATAAATCAATTCCAAGATGGAGCAAAGCGTTAGGTGAACACTATGACCGCATGTGAGGCTTGTATGAACCAACTGCGCGACAAGTGGAATCAGTGGAATGACTGTCTCAATGGAGGCGATGTGAACTCCATTGCCAACCAGTTGGCTAGAATGACTTGGGATATCACCGCTTTTCGGGTGTTGGTTGAAGCACATCAATCGGCATCTGAAGGAGACGCAACTACCAGGCGGTTCAACGGATTTCCATTTCACCTGCTCCATAAGTGCTTTTCGGAAAGTCTACTCTTCAGTTTCCGTCGCTTGATGGACGGTTACGGACTCGACGGGAAACAGGGCGTCTACTCGCTGCGGTCCCTGCTCGACGACTTAATCAGTTATTCCCATCTGTTGACGCGCGAAGCCGTCGTTCGCGTCACAAGCGAAGCTCTGGAACCTGCATCTGGGCAACAGGATGATGACTTTGTGCGCGATGCGGAAACCAGCAGGAACATAACTATCGATCAGGTGATTGGAGTTGAGGAGAACAGTAGATCGCACCGCGACCGCATTCCGAAGAAGATATTCAAAGACAAACGCGATAAGCTTGTCAAGTATTTTAAGTCAGTCGAGATACTGGTCAACAAGCTGATTGCTCATGCTGCGACCCCGACCAGTCGGGAAAATGCTGATTCCCAGCCGCCATGCTTTGAGGAATTGTACAAATTTCACGAGGAACTTTGCAAGACGGCTCACTTCATTCAAGGTCTGATCACGAATGAGATGGATTTGTCTTTTCTTCCCACGATTTCGCCAGGTCGTGAAGAATACGAGGAACTTGCACGGCCACTGATCTCCGACGCGGATATTCCAAGGCTTGAGCAACGGTGGCAAGAATTTGCCGATCAATATAAGTCGTGGAGCGGCTAGCACCTTACGCCGTTAACCCTTTTCGTAACTTGTTGCACAACCACCTTTTCTGTTAAGCACTCGATAACTGTTGACCTTAAGCTGGTATTCCAGGTGGAAACGCTAGCAGCAGTCATGGGCTTCCATCAATTCTTCCCGATGACGACGACCAGAAGATTTACGTCGGGCCACGACCGAGATGGGACAACGCTGGAAAACAAGGGTTTTGAAAAGGGTTAACGGCGTAAGGTAGCACCGACACTCGTCCAGAGTACCCGTTGCCAACGTGTCGGCATATTTGGACGAGTGTCGGTGTCGCCTGCGGCGACAAGAGGTCTGCGCTGGTGGAATCCACAAAACCTCTTGTGCTGCGCACACCGACACCAGTCCGAATACGTCACACAGGTGGCTCAGTCAACAGCGGACAGGTGTCGGTGCTACCAGGCTTTCAAACCGTCAAAGGCGGCGTTTCTGCTGCTGAGAGGAAACGGGGACAGGAGCGAGCGGAAAAGGGGTCGGGAGTCTTTGATTCGTTTCGACCCCTTTTCCCGATCCAGCTCCCTCCTCCGCGATTCCGCGTGAGACCTTTCCCGTCGGCGCCTTGTACCCGGTGGCAATACGGCCGGTGGCCAAAAATCGTGTTCGCTTTCTTGGCAAAGTTTTCGATAATCGTACGTGCACAATGCTGCAGAGATCTTTGACAATTTGATGATGGCTCTCGCCCCGAGTTTTGTCCAAATCCACCCATTTGGGCTGGTCAAAACTGGGTGGTGTTTTGTCCCGACCGATTTGCTGTTCGGCCTCGATTTGTCGAGCGCTGTCGAGCGCGGGGTGGACAAAACAGATGCGGCCGACGGAGAGAAAAAGGAGCGCAAAAGACAATACTCAAGGCATTTTGTCCCACGCGTCTTGGCCGGAGGTCTTGTTTTGCAGTGCAGGGAACGAAGGCGAGGGGACAAAACCAAGTCGGTTTTGACCCAAAAATCGTTTACCCGGATTTCGGGACAAAACTCGGCTTGCTGCCGATAGCTCGCGGGTGGCATCGGCAGTCGTTCGGAGTAGACTTTTTACGAACGATTGTCGGTGTGCGTAGCACGGGAAGTCGTTTGTGCTGAGGATCATTGCCTTTTGTACTTCGCACCCGCGAGACGACTAACGAACCGAAGTGCGCGCACAAAAAAACCGAGGGCCGAGCTCAACAGGCTCGACCCTCGGTGTTAAGTGCTTGGCATTGGCTCGCGATCTTTGGCACCACGAGCAGCCGATTCTGCCTGACTTAGTAGGTGAGAATCATGTCACAGCCGAAGGTGTCCTCATCCAGATCGGTCGCAGGCACCCAGTCCTTGCGGTACTCGGGGCGTATGACCACGTTGTTCAGCACACGGAAGTTGACACCGGTGGTGGCTTCGTAGTTGGAAACGCTGCCGTTCTTCCACCACTCCATACGAGTTCCAAGGGAAATGATGTCGTTCCATTCGTAGAACAGGTACTGGTTCAGACCGATCTGGTCATTTTCGACGAAGGGAGGCCCGACAACGTCATCGGCGTTAACATAGTCGGACTGAGCAACATACTTTAGGGAGTCGGTCAGATCGGCGGTCAACACAACACTGTGTGAATAACCGTTGCGGTCACCATCATTGCGGGTGCCGAAATTTCCGTAGGTGTTGATGTAAGTCAGCGTAACTGCGTCAAGCAGGTCGACTGCAAAACCACCGATCAAGCTATTGCCGCTCTGTGCGTTGGTAAAACCGGTATCCCAACCTAGCGTCCAGCCACCGTAGAGGGTCATGCCCTCGAAACCCTTGTAGGTGGTCAGCACACCGGTGTGAGTGAAGGGCTCGCTGTTGAACATGGTCAGCGAGTGGCTGTAGAAAAAGTTATTCGGCGCCTGGACGACTTCATAACCTACGAGCGTGTAGAAATGGCCGATGATGACCGAGAAATCGTTCATCGCTATCTCGCCATACAACTGGGGAATGGCCCAGCCGTAGACGCCGTGGTCCCAAGGGACGTCCCATTCGCCGCCGGGATTCCCGAAGGCTTGGGTCTTCTGGGCATCGGTACCGTAAACGGCATCAAAACGGAAACCCCAGTCGAGCCCGCGCGAGCCGTCGGCTTCTTTGCCCGCGTAGAACCACTGCTGTTGCAGATTGAGATTGTCCGGAACGTCGTTGAAGGCTGCTAAATCACCACGGCTGGTTGAACGAGGAGTTTGATTGTCGTGGTAACCGAACTGGGTCCAGCCACCGATGTCCCAGGCACTACCTTCAAGGCCCATCAGAGCAGCCAGGCTCATGCCTCCAGCGGCACCGGCCCCGCCTCCACCGCAGGAAGACCCCCCGCAGGAGCAGCAACCGCCGTCGCAGCCATCGCAACAGTCGTCACAGCAGCTGTCGCAACAATCGTCGCAGCCGACCGGCTTGATATTACTGTCGGGCGTAAACTGGTCAACACTGCTCTGTTCAGCACCCTGTTCAGTGCTCTGTTCAGCCAGTGCGGGCATCGCCATGAGCGACAGCATCGCGAATCCGAATGAGTAAGTCTTGATCATCACTTGAGAGCTCCTTCTCTTATTGCCTTGCAACTATCCAGGTCCGTTCCAGATTGCGCTGCAAAACAAATTGTTTCATCCGCGAAGCGACATTTCAGGGAATGGTTCCCTGACGTCGGATTCGCGACCTATATTGATCGCCTTGCAGAAACTATCGTCGAGGCGTCTTATCCGAGTGAATCAGCATGCGGGAAATCGGGCAGAATCCCGCGATAATTTATGGCTTTATGGAAAAGTATTCCGATTGCAGAAACTCTCAGGAAGAAGCTGGAGAATACCGATCTCAGGGCTGGCCACCAAAGCGATCCCCAGGCCGCAAAATTTGCCCATTCTTACAAAGCCAACGGAGACTAGGCAGCGACCATTCCACTGCAGGCGACTTGGCCATCGTCGATCAGGGGGCTGCCGTTTTCGCCCGCAGCGCTGCCTGGGCAGCTGCAGCTGTCAATACTTTGGCGTCGACCGACGGATCGAACACCAATACGGGACTGAAGTGACGGCCATCCAAAGCCATGTTCACCAATTGCTCCGCGCCCATTGCCATCCGGCCGACGTGTTGCTGCAGATCGAACTGGATGTCTCCGACGCCGTCGTACGCGCGGTAAATTACTTCGGTGCAGACGAGCCGATGGGAACAAGCAAAGTCGAAATCGAAGTCGTAAGGTTTCCCTTCGTGGGCCATTGCTCGCACTAACCCTTTTCCGATTTCTCTTTCGCTTAGTCGAGGGCGCAAGATCGCTACCGAATCGGATGCGAGAGGCGAGTCCACCGATCGCAGACGGACTCCATCCTTCATAGCCTCCAACACGCGCTGTGGCGTCGCGCTGGACGCCGCTGAAGCGCAGCTGCCCTGACGATCGTTTTCACTCTTTGAATCCGCATCAGCGAATTGCGGCAACCTGGTTTCGACTTCTGGAAGGGTCGTAATTGCCAGGTTCTGCAGATCTTGGAGCGTCCCAACATGCAACGCCGCGTGGGGCCAGTATCCTGGCAGAAAGTAGTTTGTTGCCGCGTGCTCTTTGCGAACCACGTACACGTCGCCAGGACGAATGGCAGCCAAGACCTCGGCCTTGACTTCGGCCGGCATACCGGGATGGCGTCCAGGGTCCGTCGACAGATCAGACAACAAGCTGGAAACTAGGCGCTGCAATTGATAGAGCCCCAAACCCACACAATCAGCTTCCACATGCCTTGCCAGTTTACGTCCGCGCACGCGCAACAGAGTGCGCAAATAAGTCCACCAACCTGGTCGAAGCCGATCAACATGGCGGTCGATCACGTCAATCAACTCCGACCAGGGCGGAGACTTGCACAACGCGGTCAACTGTAGACGCTTGGCATCGTAATATTTTCTCGCTTCGAGCAGTCGCCAGGCATGGCTCGGGTGGGTGAGCGACCTCTGCACCGATTCATACATCCGAGCCGGCACGCCGTAGATCGGATCGGGCTCGTCGAATTTTCGCCGAATGGGTCGGGCCCGATGATAACGCTCACGCAGAAAACGTCCAGCGTCGACCGCCAGAGTTGCCGCTCCAAACGCAACGAGAAACGGCTCCGGCCTGAATTCGTCGTCATAGAGATCCACTTCCTCTGTGCCATCGACGATTTCTAACAGCGCGTTGCGGCATTGCCAGTACGAAAGCTGCATCTGTCGCAATGCGAGCTCTTCGTTGGGCTTGAGATACCCGCGTCGGACAATCGCCGCGATCGCGGGAGCAGAAACGGCCCTCTCTTTGAGCTCCTGGAGATAGCGCTCCAACTCGACGATCGATTCCGCGGTTCGAAGTAGCTCAGCGGGAGTCATGAAAAGTACCTGCTGCCAACGAGCCGTGCGGTTTAAGGAGTGGCTGCTCCCGAAGACGGAGATGGCTCGAATTGCCAGCTGTTGATTTGCCAGCCAGCGTCAGCCGAGCGTGCTCTCTGCAATCTAGTCAATTCGATATTGACGATCAGCGCGCCTCCCTCGGTATCGGCCTGATCTGCACGAGAAACTGAGTATTCCACGCGGACGCCATAGTCGTTTCGCCCTTGCGATATGGCTGTCCCATAATGCACATAGTTCAGTTCACCATGCTCTGCCAGACCGGACAACGCTAGTGGTAGAGCATCATTCTGCAGAGCGGCGATCGTCTCGCTGAGAGTCGGTGGCGGGGTAGCGGGGGTAGGAGGAGTTTCGGAAGGTGGTTGTAAACGTGCTCTCGCGGCAACGGTCAGCCGATCAGTCGCCACGTCGAAGCGTTCTTCCGCAAGCTGTGCCATCCAATCCCGGGCGACGGGGTCCACCTGGCGTATCAGCAACTCGTTGCGAACCAGTGCGCGTACCGGCAAAGCAACTCCAAAAACAATCGCCAGCACCAACCCACTGCGGGCGAGTGCTGCTCCCGTCAAACCGCTGCCTGAGTTAGCGATTTTGGCTAGCGCCAGTAGCGCAACCGCAACACACGCCAGCGGGACGATTACTAAGATTGGACTAAGCAGAGCCAGTGGAGATGCCAGACCGAGCAGCAAAGCGACGACCGACAGCCCACTAAGTGAGCGATATTCCGGAACATCCAACTCGCTGATTCCCGAGCTGCTGTTGGTTACGTTCGTCTGCGAAGTCATGATCTCAATTCCCGAGCTAGCAAGCAAAGCCACTGCTGAAAATTGCCCGTTGTTGAAAAAGTGTTCTTATTTGGCAATGAACTCGGTGTCCACCCCTTCCGCTTTAGCGCATTTCGAAACGACACTTAGGAATGGCAATCTCGCATACTTAAACGCCGACTGCTGCCAGCTGGAAGCGCTGGCAAAGTCCCATTCACCTGCCCTGATGGGCACCCTTTCCAAAGTGTAGGCGGCAAAGCTGGTAAACATGACGGCTACGAACATCCCCATCAAGGGGCCGCTAACCATTTCCAACGGTGGTATGAATTTCATGCGGACACTAGAGATGCGATCCGCTAACACGCGGAATATTACGACCGACACCGTGAAAACTACCCAAATCGCAGTAAACACAAATATCCAACTGAATGTATCGTCTTTGCCAGACTTCTCCAGAATCCATACTCCTAAGGGAACACCACCAAAGACCGCCAGCAGCCCGGACAAGAGGACGCTAAACAACGCGATCGTGTTGCTCCACAAACCCTCACCAATGGTCATGGCAACCCCGGCAAAGAAAACAAAACAAATTAAAATCGTTAGATATAACATGGCACTTAACCTGATCAAATAAGTGAGTAACCTGAGTCTCAGCCACGAGACACTACACTTTCAATACTCTCATCAATTCCGGTATCGACGTCTCACCCTTGGCCACCAGCACGATGCCTTCTTCTTGCAACGTACGCTGGTGGGTAGCCCGAGCAGCTTTCTTGAGCAGATCGATCTTGGGCCGCTTAACCAGCACTTCTCGCATCTGATCGGTCACGAGCAACAGCTCGAAAATTCCGGTTCGACCCCGATATCCTATACCGCCACACGAGGGACAAGGTTTTTCAATCTCCTCGGGTTTGGGCGGTCGATAGAGCTTTTCCACTTTGCCCTTGGGAATACCCAGCTTACGCAGCACCTCCGGAGGCGGGACGTAGGCGATCTTGCACTCAGAACACAACAGACGAACGAGCCGCTGATAGAGAACCGCCTTAGCCACTTTGGCAAAGTCGCCGGCCGACACTTTCATTTGCATTATCCTCAGCAGCGCCTCGCAAGCTTCGCGAGCGCGAATGTTGGTTATCACCAACCGTTCGTCGCGAATCTCGTTGAACAGCAGCTGGGCCGATTCGGGACTGACCAGATCGCGTATCACGTACACGTTCGGGTAGGTGCGAATCAGCTTGGGCAGGATCGATGCGGGAGTCTCACCCGCCGTAGCGTCGTAGGTGTGGACCGCCACATTCTGAATCTCCCGATCGGGACGGCTAACCTCCTCGATGGAAACAAAGTCTCGCATCAACCGATCGGTTTCGGTAAGCGACACATCCGTGATCGACTTCAGGCCATTAGCCGGCATGGTGGAAAGGATCAATAAGCCCTGGTCCGAGGCCATCAATTCTGCCCACTGGTCAATCAGTCCTTCGCGCATTCCCAGATCGGCGTAGGAT
>Ga0315336_1005230_pt1 | contig 14390 bp, 4 predicted proteins | sample ASW5metaG_FD_204512 | JGI IMG/M metagenome (GOLD analysis project Ga0315336, IMG submission 204512) | Ammonia-oxidizing marine archaeal communities from Monterey Bay, California, United States - ASW #5 | ecosystem: Environmental > Aquatic > Marine > Intertidal zone | place: USA: California...
GTTGCCGACAACCGGGGCTGCCGTGAACGGATCGCCGCCGAAACCGAGGTCGCCCGTGGCGGAACTGTAAGAGGTGATCGTCCGGAGCTGCCCTGCCACGGGGCCGTTTTCGAAGAAAACGAGATCGCCGACCACCGGTTGGACAAGACCTGGGACCAGCCCCGCCGCGGTGAAGTTACTGGCATCCGTTACGGCCGACACCGTTCCCGCGATTGTGGTGGGAGCGTTCACGATGGCGACGCTCGCAATCGCGATGTTCCCGACGTTGTCCCCCGCGATGGCGTACTGCCCCGGGTTGCTGGCCACGATTGCGTCGAGAGCGGCGTAGACATCGGTCACGGGACTCCCCGGAGCACGCCGCAACAGCTCCGGAGTGAGCAAGTCGCGAAGATGAATCAGCAGCCCATCGATGCGCGGAGTCGGGCCGGAGACTTGCGTCTCGTCGTCCTTGAGCTCGAACAGGTTGTAAGTCGAATTGGGGACTCCGGCGGTCACTGGCTGGATCGCCTGGTCCGACCCGTTCCCGTCAGGATCGAACACCTGCGGCCCCAGCGTGTCGGTTTCCACAACACGCAGGGAGTAATTGTTGACAGCTTCTTCGTTCTGGGTTGCCTCGGTGCCTCCCAACACGCGCAGGAAGTAAACCTGGTCCTTGAGGGCACTGATCGAGGCGGCGACACCGTCGTCCGCCGCATTGGTACGTCCATGAACGATGAGGTTTCCATTGGCGTCAAACAGGCTGGTCGTGAGTTCGCCGTCGCCCGGCAAACCGTCGTTGCCATTGGCTAGCATGCCGATCGTGTCGAAGAAGATGTCGAAGCGGAACGTACCGGTTTTGGGCGCGCGGAATTCGAACCAGTCTTCGTCAGCGGGACGGTTGTCGGTCTTCTTCGCGAGGTCGATCGCCAGTTTCGTCAGCAGGTTCCCCACGCTTTCAATGGGTGTCGCATTTTGTATATCGTCGTTGAATTCGAAAACGTCGTCGTCGATAACGACGATGCGGCCCAACTCGTCGGTGCCGAGACCACCGGTCAACTCTTCCAAAGGGGTAATCGAGATTTCTTCGACACTATCGAAATCGACCTTCCCTAAACCGACGAATTCGATCTCCCCGTCGCGTTGATCGGCCCTCTGGCGAAAGATCGCGGTATGTCCCAGGCTCCCATCGATGATCCGGAGTTCGTCGATGTTGCCGCCACCCGCCACGCTGATGCCCGAGCTGAAGGGGAAGGCGCCTCCCGCGAAGCTGACGGTAATGAGGTCGTCTCCGTCAAAGCCGCTGATCAGCAAGGTCTCGATGCGGGTTGGGCTGGGGAAGAGGCTGACCGTGCCGTTGGCGGTTATTTGCAGGTCAGCTCCGGCGTTGACCATGATGACTTCGACGACGTCGTCACCGTCCGTCATTGGGATCTCGAGAACGTCGCCATTGCCGGTGCCTCCGTCGATGGTCATCGTGGCGCCGCCGCCCCCTTGGATCAGGTCGTTGCCCGGGCCGCCCTTTACGTCAATCGGTGTGCCCATGACTTTGTGGGCATCGAGAATGTCGTCGCCGTCACCCAAGTCGACTGTGATCACGCCGGCGAACAAGGCAGTCAGCGCATCGAGATCGACCAGGCTATCGATTTCATTTTGAATCTCTTCGAAAGTGGCTGCCGGCATCGCCGGGCCGTCGTTGTCGTCTTCGGCGCCAGCGGCGGTGATCGCGGCGCCGGTGGAGTCAAATGTTTTCAGGAACGAATCCAATTCGTTCGATCTTCTTTCGGCGCTGAACACTACCGTATCGACATACGCGAAAATCAAATCGCCCGTCTCAATTCCATCGGTACTGCCGACACCGTCGGTCGTCTCGGTCGATTCGAAGAAGTCTCTGTCGAGCTGGGACGGAATACTCCCGCCACCGAATTTCATGGCAGTCAGCGAATCGGCCGTGCCGGGCGTGTCGTTGGCCTCCGTTTCCGCCACCGCGTCGGACGTTATCAGATCGAAATCGTTTTCGATGAGCACGAAACGGTAATCGTCGTCGGGAGACGTTCCACTATTTTCGACGAGGACGTAGATCTCAAAACTATTCACGGCCAATCCCAAAGGATCTCCCACCAAGACCGGCCCGACGGCGTTGGCATCCCCGAAGCTAACGTTGCTGGCCGCGAGCGTTGGGTTCGTGCCGCCGGCAGCGTCTGTAAGGATCGAGATCTTCGTGCCGGTCAGGTCGCTGTCTTTGTCGGGATTATTGTCCAGGACGACACTATAGGTTCGCGCACCAATGAACAGCCCGGTGCTAAACTTGAAAACGTCGAAGTCGCTCCCGGTCACGGTACCGTTAACAATCTGCCGCGCATTGATAGTATCGGCGGTTGCAGCCGTATCGTTGGTTTCTGATTCATTCACGGAGAACGTGGGATCCACGACCGCTTGAAAGAACTGGTAGCCGGGCAACGTGCCCGAGTTTGCGGTGATCTGGTAGGCCACATCCCCGTCCGTCGGCACAGCCACGCCGGCGACCGCGGAGGAGACGCCGCCCGTTGCATTTGCTACCGCGTCACCGATCAACTGGTTGGACGTCGTGCTCGACGCGATGAGTGGCGGCCCGAGGACACCCTCCGGCAGATTGAACGGAATGAGCGGCCATCCAATACCAACGCCGACGTCGAAACCCGGATCACCAGGGATGGCGTCAACATCACCACCGACGGAGAAGCTGACCGAGATGCCAATGCCGCCCAAGAAATCGCTGGCCACGAAAGGTGCGATCGCGATTTGCGTGACGTCGGCGGCATCTTGGATCGAAGAAAATGGGACACCCGGCGAGATCACCACGTCGTTGAACTCGCCGGGTCCGGCGGTGTAGTCGTATAACGGCCCCGCGACCGCCAGCAGGCAGCGATCTTCCAAGACCTCGATGACGGGGGCCACAAAGCCGGCCGGCTGCTGAGTCGCCCACAGCTGCCGCCGCCGGCAGCTGGCATGCTGCTCCCGGCCGCGCAGCAGAGCGGAAAATAACGACGAGGGGGAATGCACGCAGCGGCGCAAGGCGGGACGACATGGGAACATCGGTCTGCCTCCTTCAAAGTCAGTCAATCAAGGGTGTCGAGGAGCAGAACGCTTCGGCCTGCCGGCCGCCGGGTACTCCGGACCGAAGCGCGGAGCGTCTGAGCAATTGGTAACGGATATCCGGAAGATAGGGATTGTATCGCTTCTACTATTCAAGCTACGGCGAGCGACATGCCGTGTCAACGATTCTCGTGGCGAACTCGTCCGGATCACCGTATGGCCGACAGCTGCCGCGAGGAGGCTCTGGCGGTGCGAGTGTCGTGCTGTAGCCACAGCGTTAGACGCCGCTCGAGAGTTCCGAATTCCGAAGAGCAGCGGGACTGAGACTTGCCCCTGGGTTACGTGTGCGCATAAAAAAACCGGGCCGGCAAAAATGCCGACCCGGAAAAGTATGCGAAGTGGATTAGCTAACCCCGTTGGGATTAGAAGCGCCACTCGGCCTTGGCGGTAAGGCCGTCGAAGGTCATGGTGTCGTTCAGGCCACTGAAGTCGTCCGCCTGGACGGCATTGATGTATTCTGGCGTCAAGATTGAATTGCGCCATCCGGCCAGGTAGTAACCAGCGGTGACACGGCAGGTGCCACAGCAGTTCTGCCAACCGACGCCCAGTTCAAATTCGGTCAATGTGACGATCCGGTCGTCTTCGTAGGAAGTGTTGGCCTGGGGAATCGCGGGGACGAAGATGTTTCGCTGGACGTAATCGGTCTTGAATTCACCGGCGAGGAAGTTCGCGGTTCCCTTGGCGTAAACCAAGAACCCACCCTTAATCAGCCGCTCTCCTTCCAAACCGATTCGCGGCCCAAACCCTTCGAAGTCGATTCTGGTATCGACCGTGGTGGTCCCGTTGAGGATGAAGTAGGTCGCCAGGAAATCCTGCTCCATGGTGGCGTAGCGGAAACCGAGCACGTAGTTCAGCGAATGGTTGCAGCCGCCCCAAATGAGCGCCTTGAAGTTCGCGTCGATCAATTCGAAGTCAATATCGAGCCGCGCGTCGGCCGAGAGGACGTCGGTGATGACGAGATTCGTTCCCGGATGAATCGTGTGCGGCGTGAGGTATGTCGCGCCTCCCGAGAGCGCGGACTCGTGGGTGGTGAGGCTGGCGAAGTTGGTGTAGTTAGCGGTAAAGCTGCTGCACTTATCAAGAGCGATGGCAAACCCTGTACGGAAACCGTCTTCATAGTCGGGATCGGCAACGGAGACCGGACCTCTGGGGACGGCGTTGACGCCAACTCCATCTGTCGGGGTCGCGTAGGCCACATTGGCATCACGCGCCGTGAGGTAAAGGTACTCGGCGTAGACGCCGCTACGATGCTCCCAGAACGCGGGGCAACAAGGTTGGCAGGGTTGGCAGCAGTAAGTCTGACATTGGTCGCAACCACCCTGATCGCACGAACTGTTGCTCGCGATTGGCGTGATGTTCCCGTCCAATGGTTGGATTGATTGCGTGTCATCGAATGCGATGGCAACTGTCGGCTGCGGTGCGGGCACCGACTTTTCGAGGGCGACCTGCACGTTGGTGGCCTTCCAGTCTTCTTCCGGAAGAGCGTCGTCGGGGAAGAAGGTCGTTTCATGGTTGGCGCGGTTGAAGATGCTGTAGCTCTTGTCACTCTTGTCAGCCACATTCCAAATGGATGGTCCTCGGTTGGCTTTGCTCTTCTTCGTTCTGCTGATGATATTCGTTCGAGGGGCAACGCCACTCTCGATTTCGGCAACCGTCGGCCCGGACGTGATACGTGCGGGTGTCAGTTTTCGCACGAAAGCGCGAACTCGTCCCGGTTCTGAATTTGACTCGGTCTCGCTCGCGACCGTAACGATGCTGGCAAGCGTGTCAGCTTCGTTCGCTGCCGCGTCCTGCTGATCGGAGACCCGATTGAAGGTCACTTTGCGAACAAGAGTCCGCCAACGCCCCTCTTGGCCGAATGAGGGATGCTGGATCAACAGTGTTGCCGTAAAGGCTACGGCGACCACTTGAATTGTTTTCATGACATTCCTCAATTCGTCGTCCTGAATTCAGCAAGCGAGAACACTTGTACGGCTGTGCTCGCACTGATGGCGTTACGGTAATTCCGGGAAACCCGGCTCTGTCTGCGTTGCAGGACCTGCTAATTGGTCCGGCGATTAGTCCTGTCGGGGGTATGATCGGCACTCTGCTGGACAGAATGCAGGCCGATGAGATCTTCACCACAGCAAAGTCCGCAGAAATTTGCCTACAAACGGACCAACCCGAAGGACCCACACGTGCCCGAAAGTCGTTAAAGCAGCCCTAATCGTCACACTTTCCCATGCCTAGTGCAGCTTCCCAGACAACCGATGCGGATGGTGTCCAGCATAACAAGCGTCGTCGACCACCGCGCAGCAGAGTGCGCGGCTATGAAGCATGCGAACTGACCCAGCGACGAAGACGAAAGAGTGTGGCGTTACAGCGTTTTACGCTGTTTCGTGCCGCGCCGGCCGTGGTCTGGAACTACAATTACTGCTTCCCGCGAGCCGGAACCCGTTACGGATTTTCGTAAACCGCTCTAGTTCATTTTCCGCTCTACAGCGAGAGGCGCAGCCGACTTCCGCGCTTCTGGGGGTTCCGATAGAAGTCCCGCATCGGATCGCGCGCCTAAAACGCGGTCACGTCTTCTTCAAGAGGACGTGCGTAGGCTGTCTTCCGTCGACGCGATGCCCGTTCTCTCTTCTCAACGTCACGCCAGCGCGTCGGTCACCAGCTCACCATGCACATCGGTCAGGCGATAATCGCGGCCCTGATGGCGAAGCGTCAGACGCGTATGATCCATTCCCAGCAGGTGAAGCACGGTGGCGTTCAGGTCATGGATGTGGACCGGATCGCGGACGATGTTGTAGGAATAGTCGTCCGTCTCACCGACAACGCTCCCCGGCTTCACCCCCGCCCCGGCCATCCACATCGAGAAACAGCGGGGATGATGATCGCGGCCATAATTCTCCGAAGTGAGCGTCCCCTGCGAATAGACCGTGCGTCCAAATTCGCCGCCCCACACTACCAGCGTGTCGTCGAGCAAACCTCGCACTTCGAGTTCCTCAACAAGCGCGGCCGTCGGCTGGTCGACGTCGTAGCACTGGGTCTTGATACCGGAAGGCAAGTTGTTGTGTTGGTCCCAGCCTCGGTGATAAAGCTGAATAAACCGCACGCCGCGCTCAGCGAGGCGTCGCGCCAACAGGCAATTTGCGGCAAACGTGCCGGGCTTGCGCGACTCGGGACCGTAGTGTTGGAACACCGATTGTCGTTCGTCCGATACGTCCGCCAACTCGGGCACCGTCGACTGCATCCGAAATGCCAACTCGTACTGGTCGATGCGAGCCTGCGTTTGGGGATCCTGATAGTCCGCGAGCTTGAGCCGGTTGAGGGCGGCAATGTCATCGATCATCGCGCGGCGGCGGTCCGCCGTGATGCCGGGCGGGTTTGATAGAAACAGCACCGGATCTTTGCCGGGACTAAACCGGACACCCTGATGACGCGACGGCAGAAACCCGGCTCCCCACATCCGTTCATGAAGTGGCTGAGCGTTCGTCGGGCCGCTGGGCCGTGAAATCATCACCACGTAGGCAGGCAGGTTGTCGTTCTCTGTTCCCAAGCCATACGACAGCCACGCCCCCATTGACGGGCGCCCGGAAATCTGATGCCCGGTTTGCAACAACGTCATCGCGGGGTCGTGGTTGATGGCTTCGGTATAGAGCGAACGGATCAGGCACATGCGGTCTGCAATGCGGGCCATGTGCGGCAGCGTCTCGCTCAACCAAATGCCGGACTCCCCACATTGCCGAAAATCGTAGATTGAAGGAGCCACCGGCAATCGTGATTGTCCCGACGTCATGCCGGTCAGCCGTTGTCCCTTACGAATCGAATCGGGCAAGTCTTGATCGAATTGCTCCTTGAGGCCTGGCTTGTAATCGAATAATTCGAGCTGCGAAGGAGCGCCAGCCTGCGTGAGCCAAATAACCCGATTGGCTTTCGCCGGAAAGTGTGGCCGATGCAGCGAACCACTGTTCGCACGCGCGTCACGCCCCAATAACGACGCCAAGGCAGCCGTGCCGATTCCGACGGAGCTTCGTCCCAGAAACTGCCGCCGGGCGATTTCCTGCAGTAAATTGGACGGGTCCATAAGAGATTTCTTCTCCTGCCCTACTCTTTGGTGACGGTCTCGTCGAGGTTCAGGATTGTGCTGGCGACCGACGTCAGCGCGGCTAGCTGGGACTGGTCGATTTTGGTATCGGTTCGCGAGTCTCCCACGTTCAGCAGGCCGGCTGCGGCTTGCGGATCGTTGCGGAACTCTTCAAGCGATCGCTCGTAGGCTCTTTCAAGTATGGCCAACTCAGAGGCATCCGGCGGCCGAACCAACAGCAACCGAAAACCGTGACTGATACGCTCTGTTGCTTTGTCGCCCCCTTCTCGGACCATGCGTTCCGCCAGGAACCGGGCAGCCTCGACGTAAGTGGGGTCGTTCATCAGATTGAGTGCCTGTAGCGGCGTATTCGTACGAGACCGCCGCATCGTGCATGTCTCGCGAAACGGGGCGTCGAACACCAGCATGGCCGGGTTTGGCACCGAACGCTTCCAGTACGTGTAGAGGCTGCGGCGATACAATTCGTCTCCTTTCCCCACGACATACGTCTTGGCGCCCGACCCCGATACAATCTGCTCGTAAAGTCCGGGCGGATGATACGGCTTGACCGAGGGGCCACCGAATTTAGGGACTAAGATCCCGCTTGCAGCGAGTGCCTGGTCTCGCAGAAACTCGGCCTGCAGACGGAATCTCGCGCCGCGGGCCAAGAGGCGGTTGTCCGGATCTTTTGCGCTCAGTGCCGGTGTCAGCCGGGAGCTTTGCCGGTAGGTCGAGCTGGTGACCATAAGCTGCATGAGGGCTTTGACGTCCCAGCCGCTGTGGACAAACTCTGTCGCCAGCCAGTCGAGTAATTCAGGATGTGTCGGTGGCTCACCCTGGGTGCCGAAGTCTTCAGCGGTCCGCACCAAGCCCACGCCAAACAGAGATTGCCAAAACCGGTTCACCGCGACCCGTGCCGTCAGCGGATTAGCGGGATCAACCAGCCACTTCGCCAACCCCAAACGGTTGGACGGAAGGTCGGCCGACAGTGCGGGCAAGGCGGCCGGCGTGTTGGCGACAACCTCGTCCCCCTTCTTATCGTAGGCACCTCGAATGAGAATGTGCGTCGGTCGCGGCGTGGACCGCTCACTCATGATAAGTGTTGTCGGGATTTCCAGGTCGGTCTTGTCGATTTGCTTCGTGAGCTTCGCGATGCGTTCCGTCAGCCGGCGGTGATCCGGGTGTTTCGCATTGCGGAAGTCGGTAAGTCGCTGCTCGTCTTCCGCGGTGCGGTTTGACGGCTCGTTGTGGACGATCTGTGCAATGTCAGCCGGTAGCAAGAGATCGCCGGCCGCCTCGGTCGCCCTAACCCGCAGTTCCCACGGTGACGTCTGCGCCTGTGTCGAAATCAACAAGTTAATGCGAACGACCGTTGGCTGTGCAACAGCATTCGCCGGCTCCAGTTCGACAATCAGCGACGCACCGGCATCCTTAGCGAAAGATAGTTTGGCACTGGTCTTATCCTTTCCGTCCAGCACCTTCGCAATCTCGGCGACCGGAAGCGAATCATCGACCCGAGCGGCCCGTAGGGCGAGGGGCTGTGGGTCGGACGAACCCTCGCAGAGACCAGTAATTCGCAACCGATCCAACCGAACACTCGTCGCGGCGGGACCAGAGCCGGATGCCGCGCTACTCCCTGCCAGCGGTGCAAAATCAAGACGTAAGGCAGTCACACGAGAAAGCGGCAACCGCAGCTCGATGATGCTCGGGTATCGGCCTACTTTGAGAACGGAAACGCGCGCCGCCATTCGTGCTTCATCGAGCGTGGCAACCAACTTTCCGATCTGTGCAGATTTGGGTTCCGCCGCCTGCCAGACGACGGGTGATTGCCGCGATCTCTCTTCCCATTCTGCGCGTCCAGGGGCGAGTGATGTTTCGGTCTCTACAAGTTGTTCCTTGGCTTCCGCGACGGACCGTTCCAGCGATGCAATCTTCGCTTCCAGTTCGGGTGCCGGCAGCTTGAGAATTGGCGGGGCGTTACGGCGGATGTTGGCACCGTAATTTCCAAGACCAACCTCAGGAACATTGTGAAAGAATGCGAGCAGACCGTAAAAATCACGCTGCGTGAAGGGATCGTATTTGTGATCGTGGCAACGGGCACACACGAACGTCTGTCCGAGCCAAACAGTCGCGGTCGTTTCGACACGGTCGGCACAGTATTCGGCCAGAAATTCTTCGGGGATGACACCCCCTTCCTCGTTGAGCATGTGGTTGCGGTGAAAGCCGGTCGCAATTCTCTGATCGAGTGTGGCCTCCGGCAGCAAATCGCCGGCAAGCTGTTCTATGGTGAATCGATCGAACGGCATGTTCGCATTGAACGCGCCCACGACCCAGTCTCGCCAGGCGTACATTTCACGATCGCGGTCGACTTGGTAGCCATTACTGTCGGCGAAACGTGCCGCGTCGAGCCAATCGACCGCCATCCGTTCGCCGTAGTGTGGCGAAGCGAGCAACTTCTTTACCCAATTTTCGTAAACACGGTCGGCAGCGGCCGCCCTGTTGTATTGCTCCGTGTCTAGTTGCTGAGATCGCCCTAGGTCTTCGGTCTCAGCGGCCGACATCTCGCGGTCGAATGCGGCAAACTCGTCGGCCATGGGGGGCAGACCGGTCAAATCCAGTGACAGTCGACGGAAAAGCGTCGCTCGATCCGCTTCCGGTGAAGGCTTGAGCCCGCCGGTCTCTTCCAATCTCGCCAGTACGAAATGGTCGATCGGGTTGCGAAGCCAAGACGTCTGCTTCACTGCGGGAGGCTCGGGGCGCTCGGGCGGCACATACGCCCAGTGCTCTTCGAAAATCGCACCTTCGGCCACCCAGCGTCGAAGCAGCTTCTTTTGCGCAGCGGTCAGCGATTTATTAGAATCCGCCGGAGGCATCGCTTCTGCCGAATCCTCGCTTTCGACACGGCGAACGAACTCACTCTCTTCCGGCTTGCCGGGGACAATCGCGACCAGGCCCGAGTCGGCTGCATCGAGTGCCATTGCACGCAGATCGAGACGCAAACCGGCTTGTCGGTTTTCTTCGTCGCGCCCGTGACACTCCAGGCAGTTTTTCGACAGGATAGACCGAATGTCCCGATTGAATTCGAGCGGACGGTTCGGGTTGACGGCCGGCTCTTGAGCGTTGCCGGAGGTAGCGGCAAGCAATAGGAACAAACAGCCGATGGCCAGCCGGTGAATCGCACGCGAAGTCAATTGTAGACCTGTTTCCATGGGACTCGGGGGCTTGATACTTTGGGGCCGTCGAGCAATTCTCAGTGGGGGTCCCGTGACCTGCTATTCAACCTGAAGCGGTGGGCGCTGACCAGAGCGAATCACACAGAAGAAGAGAAATGGCGAAAGGAATCCGGTAATCATTCGGCTCTGCTCCTTACGACCTCTTCCTTCATACCCGATGGTTCTCAGAAGGTTTTCGTGCCGATTGCTATGACGGTCGATTAACCTGATTGTACCCTTCTGAGACTGCTCCCTCCACGGCTTTCGTCGGGCTGAAAGATTGTACGACGCATGATCGCTCTCGACCTCTCGCGCCGGTAGTGACGAAGAGCGTGCGGAAGGAACGTCCTCAATTCAATGCTCGAATGTCTCGTCAATCAGGCAATCGCGATGAAGCTCTTGTCCGTCTTTCTCACGATGGTCATGATTGGGTTTGCAGCGATTTTTTGAGCGACGACGAGCTTTCGGCGAAGATCGGCCTGTCATGCACCGTTTGCGAATCACATTGACACTTGTCGGAATGGTACTTTTTCTTCCTGGCAGTGCCTTATCGGCGGCGACCGGTCTTCCCCTTGTCGCTGACGGGCAGGCTCTCGCGAGAATCGTGATTCCTGACGAACCATTGCCGGTTCACCAATTCGCAGCGGAAGAGTTGCAATATCATCTCGAGAGGTCCAGCGGCGCGAAGTTGCCGATTTGTCGCGAGCAAGACGTGGCGACGGACGATTCCGGATGCGTGTTTCTTGGCCCGTGCCGTCGGCCCATCCAGCGGGATGTTAAGAACGAAGGGCTGCGACCGAACGGATTTCGTATCCGGTTGGTCGACGGCAGCTTGTACCTGATCGGAGACGACAGCGACGGTCCGGTGATTGCGGCCAACAGCATTGCCTCGCTGCACAAGAACCAGACGCGGGTGGGGACCCTCTTCGCGGTCTACGAGTTTCTGGAAGTTCAACTCGGCGTCCGTTGGCTGTGGCCGGGTCGGCTCGGTGAGGTGATTCCTAAAAACCGATCGATCGTCGTCGAGCCATGGGAACAGGTACGTCAGCCACAGCTTGTTCATTCTCGCATGCGCGATTACGGCTTTCGGTACATCAATGGGTGGGCCTCTCAGCAGGCCGCCCGGCAGTATACGTTCGATGTCGCACGGTGGATGCGACGCCACCGCATGGCACTCGGAATCGATATGGACGCATCCCACGCTTTTACTCGATGGTGGCAGGAATATGGTAAAGAACACCCGAATTGGTTCGCATTGCAACCAAACAACCAGCGCGGCCCCGGCGGCAATCCGCAGTTTGTTCAAATGTGCGTAAGTCAGCCATTCTTGTGGAAGGAGATCGTCGCACGATGGAAGAGTTCGCTCCCGAAAACACCGACTTCGCATCGACGCCGCGCGTCTTCGAAGCCAGGTGCCCTGCCCGCGTATTTGATCGACGTCTCGGAAAACGACTCCGACGGCAGCACACCTTCCTGCACCTGCAAGCCGTGCCGCGCATGGGACGGACCGGGCGGCCACCTCTCGGATCGGTATGCGAAGTTTTGGCTGGCGGTACAACGCGAGGCGGAAAAGATTCGTCCCAACGCGCAGGTCATCACGATTGCCTACGACAGCTACTATCAGCCACCGAAAGAAACCAAGCTGAACGACCGAATCATTATTGGAATCGTTCCCGGTTTCTATTTCCCATGGTCAGACCATAATCGTCAGCAGTTCCGCGAACAGTGGCAGGGATGGGCCGACACGGGAGCACGACTCTTCCTACGGCCGAATTGGCTGCACTTTGGTCACAATTTTCCGTTCAACTTTGCCCGCAAGTTGGGTGAAGATTTCAGTTTCGCGCACCAGCGAGGCATGATCGCCACGGACTTCGATCTGATACCGGCACCTTGGGCGACACAAGGTCTCACTTACTACGTGCTGGCGCGTATCCACCGACATCCGGAGCTACCAATCGACACGATACTTGCAGAGTACTATGACGGTTTCGGGCCCGCCTCGAAACAGGTGCAAGCCTATTTCGCACACTGGGAACAAATCACGGACTCGATCACGCCGGAGATCTACGCGCGAGGACATACGGCGAAGGGAATTGGCGATAATGCGGAGCATAAGTTGTATCTTTGGGGAAACCATTTCTTTAACGAGCAGACAATGGCGCGAGGCAAAGAGCTGCTTGATGCAGCGAAAACGGCAGCCTCCGATGACTGTGCTGCCGAGCAACGTGTCGCGTTTCTAGAGATGGGCCTGACAGACGCGGAATTGACGTTGGCGACTCAGCAGGCGTACGAGCGATTTCAAGCCGGGGCCGCACCGAAGGTTTATGTCGACACACTGACCCGACTCGACACGCATCGCCGCAAGATCGAACCACACAACGCCGCCGCCATGGGCTGGCTTCGCGGCCGAGAGCCCGGCTGGAACCGGAGTATCGCCCGCGAAATGGTCCGGCTACCCGGCCAGCCACTGGCGGATCCTGTGAGACTGATGTGGGACCCAGACGGCAACGGCAAGAGCAAAGGTTGGCATAGGCCGGGCACCGACGATTCGTCGTGGCACACAATCGAAACATCCGCCGCGTGGGAAGAGCAATCGGCCGGTCGGCAATGGGAAGCCGATCATGGGAAACCGTACGACGGTGTCGCCTGGTATCGGATTCGGTTTCTGGCACCTCGGGCGAAGGAACGGGAACGTTACCGTCTCGTCTTCGGCGCGGTGAGCAAAGCCTGCCGTGTGTGGCTCAATGGCAAACTGGTTGCGACACGGCCCTTCCCTTTTCAAGGCGACCAAGGTTCGCCAGACAGGCCGTTCGAAGTCGACGTCACCGCTGCCTTGAAGATGGCAGATCATAACCTGTTGGCAGTCGCTGTTGACGACCACTCCAGCGTCGGCGGCCTCACCGGTCCCGTGCATTTGGACCGCATGCGTCTTCCGTCGGCAGAGGGCAACCTTATTCGCAACGGTAGCTTTGAACGCGGTACGTCGGAGTGGCAACGGAGCACGATGGTTGGCGAATTCACCTACAAAGAAGATCGGGAAACACGTTTTAACGGCGAAGCCTCGGGCGTGCTGATTTGCAACGAGAGACTTTCGGAGCGGCATCCCCAAATACGAAAAAGGGCCTGGGCACGGTTCTACCAGAAGGTTGCGGTACAATCCGGGCAGCCGTACCGTTTGACGGCTCGCGTCAAGACATCGCCCAATTTCCGTGGTGAAGTCCGCATTTGGTTTGCGGGAGGAGACAACGAACTCTCCACCGGTCCCACGCAAGGCCTTTGGAAGCAACTCAGCCTCAACAACGTCTCTACCGACGGCGCAAGCGCACAGGTTTACCTCAACGTGATGGATGGCACTGGAAAGGTCTGGTTTGACGCAATCGAAGTGGTGCCGATTGAGATTCCTATACGGTAGAACGTCTGAGCCCCCTGCCCTCGCTCGCTAATTCTGTCACCGCGACCGCTAACGTGCTGGACTCTCGACGAAGCCGATTTAGACTGGTGGATCCCAGCCGTAATCGACATATTGCCAGTCAAAGCTGCCGTTGTTGTACAAGTCGACGATGGCGTAACCTTCTTCGGTGCCGTAATGACGGCCCTTCCACCAATTCCCACTGACCGCGCCCCCACACGCATACGTTACGCCCGCGTACTCGATCCGCTCGGTCAAGTGCAGATGGCCGCTCAAGCACAATTTCACGTTCGCGTGCTGCTTGAACAGATCGACGATCCGCTTCGCATCTTGGTGACGAATAACGCGATGATTCGCCGGATTCTCCGTGAGCTGTTCTTTGAATTCGACAATGGCCACAGTCAAGATGGGTATGTGAGAGATCACCAAGACAGGGGTCTCGGCATCAACATTCTTAAGATCGGCCGACAGCCAATCGAACTGCTCATCGTCGAGGCGGCCCTGATACACCTTCTCTTCATCCGGGAAGATACTGTCCAAGACGACGATGTGCCAGCCGCTCCGATTGAAGCTGCGATAGCGTTGCTTGAGA
>Ga0315336_1005231_pt1 | contig 14388 bp, 13 predicted proteins | sample ASW5metaG_FD_204512 | JGI IMG/M metagenome (GOLD analysis project Ga0315336, IMG submission 204512) | Ammonia-oxidizing marine archaeal communities from Monterey Bay, California, United States - ASW #5 | ecosystem: Environmental > Aquatic > Marine > Intertidal zone | place: USA: California...
AATAGGCAAGCCAGCGGCGGCTGCCTCAAGAATTGGCTGTCCAAAATTTTCATACAAGGATGGATATACAAAAATGTCCGCTTTTCTGTACCAGTTTGAAAGTGTGCTTTGAGCAACATGTCCAACAAAGGTAACATGTTCGGATATCTTTAATGTTTTGCACAGTTTCTTTAATTCATCCATGTATCCCCATTTTGACAGGCTGGCGGTCTTTTCTTCTCCACCCACCACTGTAACATGAAAAGGAACTGATAAATTTGCTACTGCTTGAAGCAGTAATTCAACTCGACGGACTCGGGCGACTCTCCCTACAAAAATAATATTTATCGATTCATTGTTGCTTTTATCTGGGTTTTCTGGGTACTCTTCGACATCGATACCCATGGGGATTACACGCAGTTTGTTTTTAGGTATTCCAAAATCGATGGCGTCTTCGTATTCCAGCTTTGAAGAGACAATCACTGCATCAGCTTTTTTTACAGAGAGCTTAAAGGTTAACGCATCGTAAAGTTTATAAGGGAAGTGTTGATTGTGTGGGAGGTAATTTTTATATCCAAGGAGTGAGCCGTGTGTATTTAAAACTTTTGGCTTTCCTTTTAATGAGGCAAAAAAAAACCACAGTCGGTTTGGAAATTACGATAATTATGCGCGTGCAGGATATCAAAATCTTTGATGTGTCGAATCATTCCTGGACTTATCGCATAACGCATAATATTGAACCATGCAGGTGTGCGGGTTACCTCCAGATCACCGACCCTTTCAAAAGCGGGAAGGTTAGGAGCTACATCGAGATATGACGTAAGAATAGGTGACTGGACGTTACGGGATGCCAGGCGATGAGATATTTGATAAGCCTGATTTACTGGTCCGCAGACGTACGGTAAAAAAGTTTCTATTGTTCGCAGTACAATCAAAGTTTTTCCAGTCCGGGTGAGTTCTTACCCAAAGATGCCTGACTGACCTGTTCTTCCAAAGCCTTTTTCTCACTATGCAAAATGCCCATATGCTGTGTTAGGGTTCTTACTTGGTTTGTCAGCGCGGAGATACGGATAGAGAAATGAAGACAGATGATTACAAGGAAAGCCAGGCCGAAGAAAAAAAGAGTCGACGTAAATAGAGTGGCTCCGACTAAGTTTGAAATCCAAATCAGAAGATCTTCAGATATTGAGAGAATTAGCATTAGAGAGCCTGTGACCAACCAGCCCATAGAATATTCTTCACTTAAGTGACGCCGTCTAACAAGCTCAAAAACATAAACCACAAGGAAAACGCAGACCAGAATTGCAATGACTCTAATTCGTGGGGGCATGATTTTAGGTCCGCGGTTTTTTTCTTAAAAGAGTGACAAAAATTGATAGAAACATTTTAAGTACATAGTAAATGGATTGAGTTCCGCCGTGCATTGATTTATTAACCCTACTTGGGTGCATCTTTACAGGTATTTCATGGACCTTGAACCCGCATCGATTAAGCATAATGAGAAAATCTGCATCTGGATAATCTGGTGGATAGTAATCGCTGGCTACGAAAGCAATGGCTTCGCCTTTGACCGCTTGAAATCCAGAAGTAGGGTCAGAGACTTTTGCCTTACAAAATAATGATGCCAGCTGGCCAAATATGAACATACCAATACGCCTTACCATAGAGGTCCGATAGTTATCTTTTCCTAAAAAACGAGAGCCAATAACCACATCTACATCACTATTTTCAGCCTCGCATAATAGATCATGAATACAGGCAGGATCATGCTGACCGTCTGCGTCCATTTGAATCACAATAGAGTAATTATGCTTGTACGCATAAATATATCCAGTTTGTAGGGCGACACCATAACCAGAATTATAGGGGAGCGAAATTACTTTTGCTCCATGCTCTTGAGCCAACTGGGCAGTTTTGTCTGCTGAGCCATCATCAATTACTAAAACTGGGATTCCTGGAGCTTGTTTTTTGATGTCCTTCAAAACTTCAGCAATGCTTGATTCTTCGTTATAGGAAGGAATAACAATTAGAGTTTTATGGTAACCATTCAAGGGCGCCTTTGTGGACGAAGAGTTTGATGATTCGTCAGCCAATAACGACAAGGAAACAGTTTGTCCTGTAACCCACTCTACTTGCTTCCGTTTAAGCTGATTCAAGTATCTTATTCCGTTGGGGTTAAGGTGGACAATTTACACTGGTGTGCATGTCTGCTCAAGTCTCGTCCTTCGGTTCACCGACACGAGGGAAACTCCTTTTTCTATCAATAAGTAGAGCGGATTTTGAGCCAATAAACTTAACTATTTAGGCCTTCTAATTGTAGGATATTTATAAATATATGTAAATAAAAGCTTTATAGATTTTTAAGTGGTGGATCTATTGGGGAGAAATCTATGGACGACCCCTTCACTTTGAGAGGGCAACCCTAAATATTTAAGTTAGCCGGATCCCCCTAGAGGAAACACTTAAGCCAGAAATAAAATGTTTGAAAGGTTTTTAATCCTACAGTGGCTTACTCTATAATTTCTAAATTAAATATTGGTTCACGGTAGATAGAAAATCAAAATCTTTAAATTTTATTTGGATTTACTTTGTGCTAATTTTTGAGATAACCACTAAGAGAAAAGGTTTCTAGAATTTGGGATGAAACACGATCGGCAAAAACAAAAGGTTGTTTGCCCCTTAAATAAAGAGGCTGATAGAACAGTGAAAATTATCATTTGCATATTTTTGGTAGTATCGATATCAGCTGTTTATTGGCAAATACAAGACCATGAGTTTATCAATCATTACGATGACAGAGATTATGTGACGGATAACTTGAATGTTAAGTCTGGATTAACCAGTAAAAGTGTTAAATGGGCATTTACCACATTCCATTTCCAAAACTGGCATCCAATAACTTGGCTTTCGCACATGCTAGATTGCCAACTTTATGGATTAAACCCCAAAGGTCATTTCCTCACCAATTTAATTTTTCATATAGTAAACGCGCTTATACTATTTATGGTCTTATTTCGAATGACTGGAGGGTTATGGCAGAGCGGCTTTGTTGCCGCCATCTTCGCACTTCATCCCTTAAATGTTGAATCAGTTGCCTGGGTAGCAGAACGTAAAAACATTTTAAGTACTTTTTTTTGGCTACTAACCATGTGGGCTTATATTTTTTATATCGAGAAATCGAATATTAGGCGATATGGCTTGGTGGTTATATTCTTCGCCCTAGGTCTGATGTCAAAACCAATGCTGGTCACATTGCCTTTTGTTCTTCTCTTGATGGACTATTGGCCTTTGAAGCGGATGAAACTTTTACAGGCAAACAACACTAATGGGGTTATAGGAGAATATATAGATAAAAAACTGGAAATTTTGTGGCTTGTGTTTGAAAAAATCCCTTTATTCCTACTTGCAGCAGGTTCATGTGTCGTCACTTTTTTAGCGCAAAAAAGTACTGAGACAGTGAAGTCTGAAGTAATTTTTCCCTTGGATGTGAGAATAGTTAACGCAATGGTTTCGTACTTAGAATATTTAGAAAAAACGGTGTGGCCAAAAGGACTGGCAGTTTTCTATCCTCATCCCGGAAGTGCTTTAGCTGCGTGGAAAGGAATACTTTGCGGGGTGGCGCTATTAAGCATTATCGTTATTGCATCTCGACTTATTAAAAAGGTGCCCTATTTTGCAGTTGGATGGTTTTGGTATCTAGGTACCCTAGTTCCTGTAATTGGGGTTGTACAAGGTTATAAATGGACGCATGGGATGGCAGACCGTCACCTGTATATACCCCTCATTGGAATACTCATAATAGTTGCATGGGGGTTGCCAGAGATTTTAGCAAATTGGCGTTACAAGACAAAGGTGTTATCTATTTTAGCAGGAATATTAGTCCCTGCGTTAATGGTGACTACATGGTTGCAAGTGGGTCACTGGAAGAACAGCATTACACTATTCAAGCATGCCATTAGTGTTACGGATAACCGATATCCAAATCTTGCCCTGGCGCACAACAACCTTGGAATTGCTTTAGAAGGGAAAGGAAGGATAAGCGAAGCCATGATTCATTATAAAACTGCGATGAAAATCAAACCTGACTTCGCCTTACCTCATAACAATCTTGGAAATATTATGTTCTCTATGCTAGAGACCAACGAGGCTATTTCTTATTACCAAACAGCCATAAAACTAAACCCGGACTACGCAATGGCACACAATAACTTGGGAATCGCCTTGGAAGAAAAAGGAAATTTTAAAGAAGCTATTGATCATTACAAAAAAGCTGTGAGACTTAAACCCAAACTTGTTCTGGCACACTACAATCTTGGAGCTGTGCTAAAACAAGAAGGAGATTTTGAAGGGGCAGTAGAGCATTACAGGGAAGCAATTAAATTTAAGCCCGATTTTGCTCTGGCACATAACAACCTTGGAAATACTTTGCTCGCCATGCGACATACTGAAGAAGCCATTTTTCATTATAGGCTTGCTATTAAGATAGACCCACAGCTTACCCTGGCGCATAATAACCTTAAAATAGCCTTGCTCCAGTCAAACGAATGAAAAAACCTCTTAGTGGCATAACCAACCCTTCCAACCTTTACATTTAAAATAGACCTGTTAAAATCTACTGCTGGGCTATATAGGATCGGGAAAAATTAGTTAAAGGAATTATTTAATTTATGAATGAAAAAACATTAATTGTTGCCTTAGTTGCTATTTTAGGAGCTGGATTTATAGGAATCCTTTTTGTTGTATTTCCTTGGATTTTTAGCCAAGGTTTTGGAAATTGGAAACAGACACTTATGGATGATGGTTTGATTATTATTTGTCTAATCATGTTTGTTTATGGATTTTATATGAACACCAGAATGCATTAAACCGCTCCCAATATAAAAAAGAGATGAATTTCTTACCCGTTTCATAAGCAAAACTTTTCAGGATTCCGTATTTTTTGATTCAGTAACCAGATTAAAGCCAAGACCAAACTTATCCCGCAGGCTCCAAGAGCCCACTCCCCGATATAAAAGGTAACCGCAAGGTTGAAGAAGAGAACACTGAAGTATAGTCCCGGTCCTAGCAAAGCCTGTGCTGGGACATTATATTGTTTATGAGGAAATATTTGGCTTAGCCATTTATCTAGCTGGGTGAAGCAGTAAAGGATAGTTGTGCCCACGATCAGCCATCCTGCAAAATTTGTAAGAGGAATATTAAAATAAGCTCCTTGCTCTTTATAAGTATAAATTTTTCCTAGGAACCAGCGATCCCCTAGAAATGCGACTGGATCAATAATGACGTCCATGATCATAAAAAATAAAGCGCCTGAAAATACCACTTTCAAGGAACTCTTGACACGGTCGCTTTCTACCAGACGGATATCCCATCGATTTATTTTTAGAGGAGACCATATAAATAGAGCCATAGTATAGGCCACGTAGGCAAGAAAAGAATAAGATAGAGAGTCCATAAAGGGAACATTGGATATCCAAAGTTCCTGTCCTCTGGTTGTTTCTATGTAACTATAGAACCCGTAAGGAAACCCGTTTCTAGTGGACGAGTATTCGGATAGAAAAGCGACACAGTAAGCTAATACAGTAAAAATGATAGAACGAATAATACCCATATTGAGAATGGCGATGGTCAAATAAAACGCAAGAAACAAGAAGACGTAAGGCCGGAGTAGAACAGTCCCCAAGAGTAATGTTAACCACTCCATATCAATTTATGGCAGGAATGTAGTTGTTATCTTGAAACCAATTAACAGCTTGTTTTAGTGCTTTTTCTATGGAGTTTTGGGGTAACCCAAGTTTTTGGACAGCCTTGGTGGCATCGAAATACATAAAATACTTTGCCATACGAACCCCTGCCAGTGGGACCGCAGGCGGTCTTCTAGTAATGTGGTTTGAAATAACCTCGCACGCCCAGCCGGCGCTTAGGGCAACCCAGAAAGGAATTTTCAAACGAGGCGCTTTGAGCCCAGTAATTTTCTCCAAGATGACCAAAATTTCAAAAAGAGACATGTTCTGGTTACCAAGAATATATCTTTCTCCCACTACACCCTTTTGCTCTGCAAGGATATGACCCCTGGCGCAGTCGGTAACGTCGATGAGGTTTAGTCCCGTATCCAGATAGGCGGGCATGCCACGGTTAAGGAAATCCAAAATGATTTTTCCCGTAGGTGTCGGTTTGATATCCCTAGGGCCCACTGGGGTGCTTGGATTGACGATAACCACGGGCAAGCCATTACGAACAAAATCCAAAACTAATTGCTCCGCCTGATACTTGGACTTTTTGTAGTCGTTGGATAGCGTGTTTAGGTCGAAGGGAGTGTTCTCATTTGCAGGGGTAGAGTCGTTATTTAACCCCATACACCCAACAGTACTTGTGTATACGATTCGTTCCAGGTTTTTGTCTCGTGCTGCCCGAAGAACTTTACAGGTTCCTTCTACATTAATATCGTAGATCAAGCGCTTGTCCCGATTCCACAAACTATAGTAAGCCGCAGTATGATATAAAACATCGCAACCAATCAAAGCAGACAGAAGCGAGTCAGAATCTCTTAGATCACCGTAAACAATTTCTACGTCTAAACCGTCAATGTTGGCGGTATCGGCTCCCCTGCGGACTAGGACTTTTAATTCGCGGTTGTCTTTAAGTAATTCGCGAACAATCGCTGAGCCAAGAAATCCAGTTGCGCCAGTAACCAGGGTCTTCATAAGTGTAAAAGGCACATAGTTAAAAAATGAATGGTCTAAAAATAAAGTACGATCTTATTCTACTATCGTCGCACTATGGTTGGCATGCTTCAGTGAATATAACCTATCGATAGTTAAAAGCTAGATTATGAGACGATCTACCCTCAAATGAATATTTTTATGTCAGACTTTTTTCTTAATTCAGACAAATAGCTTTTCAGCAACTTCTCTGTTTCAAACTTTAGCAGGTGGTTTAGGATTTCTGGTTTAACTTCATCTAAATCGACTGCCCGGCTTGCTTTTTTATCAGTCAACAGAACAATATGGAAACCGATAGAACTTTCAATAACATCACTGTTTTGCCCAGGTTGTAATTTAACCATAGCCTTGGCAATTTCAGGTAGAGTTTGTTCTTCTAAAATAAAACCTAGATCACCTCCTTTTTGTGCTGTTTCAAGATCCTCTGAAAACTCTTTTGCAACACTGGAAAACTTTCTCCCTGCCTTGAGAGCAGAAGCCGCTTGGGTAATTTTTTTGTGGGCTTCTTTTTTAACCCAATCAATTATTTCTTGAGCTTTAACCCGATCTTTAGCAGATTCGGCTTTTCCTTCACTGGGAGCGGGGATAGAAACATAGATATGGCTGACCTGATAAGTTTCTGGCTTTGTGAAAGTTGCTCTATTTTCTTCATAAAAAGAAATTACCTTGTCATTGCCCACTGTAACTTCTGGAATTATTCCCATACGAATAAACGCTTCTTTTACGAGAGTTTTCTCTATATTATTTTTGAGAACGTCGAAGGTCAATCGCTGAGCGGCAAGAGCGGCAAGGAAAAGTTTTTTATCCGGAAATTGGTCTTGGATATGGCTTAGTTCCCGGTCGATAGTTGCAGAGTCAATCTTGATATTCTTTTTAAGACCTTGTTGATAAATTAGCTCGGTATCAATGGCCTTCATTAGTAGACCCCGGGCAATGTTTTTTTCATCCTTGATTTCGAGTGTCTGCCCTTGTTTAGAAATCATTAATCGGTAAGCGATCATTTCTCTTTTGAGCAAGTCTGCCGTCAGTTCAATGCCATTGACCGTGGCCACAATCAACGGAACAGGTTCACTATTTATAGTAAAATCCGACTTGCTGTCAGCTCGCACTGTAACTTCAAATAAAGCCAGCAAAAATAATGAAAATAGGACCGAACGACTAATAAGTAAAATCAGGTTCATCAGATTCCCTTTCTGAACGTGGGTCTTAAATTACGCTTATGGACTTTTACCAAACCTAAAATTAAGTTAATTGAAATTGGGGCATGTTAAACCTCATGGTTTGTCAGGTCAAGGGGCGGGTTTCCCGTCAAGGAGAAGATTACCTTATCCCTCCTTTAGGTTTAGATAGGGCTTGGGCTCAGAATCGGAAGAAAAAAAATCCCCGACCGGGAAAACCCGGTCGGGGATTTTAAGAGACAAGAATTAGAACTTCTTAGAACTTCACAGCAGCCTGAACATACGCCCAGCGTGCCTGGTTACTCCAACCATTAGCTGCGCTGGTTGCGTCAAGTTCATGATACAGGGTTTCTGCCATGAACTGGGAGTAACCAAAAGAAAGCTTAACATTCGGGTTATAAGCATGAACCAAAGTCAGATCGAGTTCAGTCCCAATCTCATTACCCAAATCTCTGCTACCAACACCAGTGGTCATACCTGCAGGAGTAGATGTACTAGCTGCCAGGATACCAGTTCGGGTTGACATAGATGGGTTTGCACCAACGGTCTCCGCGGTGAGGAATCTGTGAACATCTGCTTTGAGCGTCCACTTAGCAGCCGGTTTTAGAACAATCTTAATTGCGATGTCCTGTAATCCCATGTAGTTCGTAGCTTTACCCGTGTTAGCTAAGAAAAGGTCCATGAAGCCATAGAACTTATGGCCGGTGTCGTACAAAGTATCGAAAGCAGCCCACGTTCCCTCATTCATGTCCTCATCGGAGTTTCCAGAGAGGTAATCATACCAAAGGGTGATTTTGGGCTTCCAAGTCACGTTCTTGAAAGATTTACCAACACGAACGCCGAACATATAAGCTTCGCGAGTGGCCTCAGCCGTATAACCAGCCAGCGTGTGAGCGGTTCCATAAATGCTCATAACGTTAGCCGGTGCGATTGCTTCCCCGGCACCACCTGCGGCACCTGTTTGGAAGTAATACTCCGCGCGGTAATCCAGACCAAGTAATTTGCCGGTTTGACGGGCGCCTATGGTGAACCACTGGTTCCTAGCACCAGAGCAGTTCGTTCCTGTTAGACCACAGTCATCATCGGAAAATACGAGATAGGTAGAAAGAGCTCCACCTATTACACCTTGAAAGTTACCATGAAGAGCGTGTGTTCCCACGTCGTGTTCTACACCGCCAGAGGCCGTTTGCTCTTGGGCCATGGTGTAAAGGTAAGTAAGCGCGCCATTGCCGTGGGCATGGGTTAACCTTACGCCATCATGGGTCTGAGCACCCGTCGTCCACCCTGTGTGTCCGAATAAGCGGTGTCCATCGAGAACGATTTCCTGTCGGCCTATTTTTGCGGTCACAGGAAGACCGGCAAAGTTTTTCAAAGTGAAATAGCCTTGGTGAATACCGACAGAAGCGTCACCGTCAGATGCGGTCAAAGCTGCGTTGGCTGTACCCCAGGTATGTGCACTCTGCATTTGCACAAAGGCGCTCGTATCACTGTTGATGTTGGCTTTAGCGTTTAAGCGAATTTGCGTGGCCGTTGCATCGTAGGCTTCGTGCTTCTCAGTAAACTGTCCTTTGTTTTCGTTCTCATAGCGAGTACGAATCGAACCGCTGAAACTAACATCAGCAGCCTGCGCAATTTCGGTTCCAACGAAGAACGCCGCAACCATCATCGCGATCCCTGTAATAAAATTCCTTTTCATCTTGTCTCCTCCAAGTGGTTAAAACAAGTACTCAGTTTCTAACTTCAAACTTGTAGCCTAATAAAATCTAACTTTATGAATCGTATTCTATACTGATCTACTATCTAATTCTATACCGATCTGCTATCTAATTTTCTCAGTTAGCATACCTTTCTAGGGTGCAACTTGAAAAATAATGACTTATTTGGGCCTAATCCTAACCAAAAACACCATAGAATGCAAATAAAAAATCACTTTTTTTTTATCTTGGGCCCACTCCTATGCTTTTCCAGAAATAGGTGTAAATGGTGCTTACGGTCCGTCCGAGTAAGGCACCTTCTTCAACGGTAGCCATGTGGAGTCTCGCTGGTTGCCTGTTCCGAGCTTTGACAACCTGGTAGGCAGCAACATACCCTCTTTGTCTCTTGGTTTCAAACGACTTTTCAAAGCCTTCCCGGTTTAGGCCAAGGACCGCAATGCTGCCACTGGAGTCTATGGCCGCCAAGCCAGGTAATAGTTCTCCTCCTGCCGAGTGATTCCGGGGCAGAAGGAGGTATCGGTTTCTACCGCGCTTAATAAACTCTAACCTGCCTCTAAAACTAACTGGCTCACCCTCTTGCACAATCCCCGATAAGTCTTCCTTGACGCCTACGTCGATCAAACGCGGGTCGTGTCCATAGTAATCTTCGGAGTGCACTAATACCCGGCCACTTTGGGAATATACCTTCAGGTGGTAGTCCTGGTCAAGAATGACTATCTCGTCCTTACCATCCCCATTGATGTCCGTCGATGTGAGCCCATAAATAATAAATTTCATCCCGTAGATTGACGGAAGCCTTAAGTTAGAACTATTTACATAACGGCCATTTTTATAAATCATTTTTCTTACTGGGCCGTGAAAAGGGTCATTGAATCCAGGAGCCTGGGATAGGAGGGTAGGTTTTTGCCCAAATGGATGGATGATACGGAAGTACAGGTTGATGGCTTTCCAGGTTCGTTGTAGTCGTTTTTTGCCTGGAAAGGCCTCCAGCACAAATGAGTTCAGGGTGTCCCCAAGCTGACTGGTAATAAATATCTCATCGCGTCGATTTCTGTTGACATCCCCCACATCGACTCCAAGAAAATTGTGGTTTTCATTTTCGGCGTTGAATTTAGCGACCTGTTTTAATTTTTTATCCCTATAGACGTACACGAGCACTCGGTTAGGGGTTATGACTACGAGTTCGTCTCTCCCATCCCCGTTTATGTCGCCCACATCGAAATCAACAATTTTGTACTGAAACTCCTGTTTACTCACATACTCGACTAATGCATCGTCAGGGTGTGAAAAACTGCGTTGGATAGCACTCTCTCTGGGAGTACTTCGGACTATTCTTTTCTCTGGGAGACGATCCGCAAGAACTTTGGCCTTTTTGTGAAGTCGACCTGTTTTCGTGGAGTATATTTTGTAGCCCAGGACCAGTTTATTTTTGATCGATGTGACACTTAAGATAAGCAGGTAGTCTGCTTTGACATGGCGTTTTAGTTTATCCAGATTGTTCTGGTTGAGTAAGCTTTGCGCATTCAGATTGTTCTCCAGTAGCCAAAGGTCCAACTCAAAAGCCGCGACCTGAAACCGGGGATGACTGGCGAGATTTTGTTCCATTTTCAAGTGCAACCAGTCTTTGTCGATTTTTTTGGTGGTTTCGATCATCGGGGGAGCGACGAGAAATGTAAGTTTTTTAAAGGGACTTCGAACACCATCGCCAACAAGGACCTGAACCGTCGGATCCACAAGTTTTGCCAATGAAAAATCCCGTCGGACCTCCATAATCTCAACCCTGCCGATATCAGTTTCTTGCCGACCTATTTTCTTTTTGCTGGTAGGGTGGATGATGTCTGTGCCAAAACGAATGAGCTTTAATTGGTCGCCTCGCTTGATAGGTTGGCCTTGTTTGAGGTCTAGGATCAGGTTATTTTCGTCAATAGATACAATTACCCCCTCCATGGGGGGGAACATAGAATTTATTTGGGCAACAATGCGGCTTAGGCTTGCGTCCGAAGCGCTTAATGTAGGAGTTGCTTCTGCTAACCAAAACATGCATGCAAATGCAAACCAAAGGCTATGTTTTTTCATATTTTGATTTAAAAAAATAGTGATTTATTCAAGTAGCTGCACGGAAACTTCAGTTCCCTCGGTTACTTCGGTCAATTCCAAGGGGAAGATAAGCAGCCCGTTGGCATTGATCGTTGATTTGAGGATTCCAGAGCCCTGTTCTTGGGTCGGGCTGACCGTACAGGTCCCATTGTCCCATTGGACAGAGGCACTTAGAAAATGCAAGCGTCCTGCCTTTTTATGAATTGTGTGGGTCAGTTTGGCTTGAACGGTTCTGTGTGTCAATTGGGTTGCGCCCATCATTTTACGGATGGAGGGCCGCACAAACTGTTCGAAAGATACGAAAGAGGAAACCGGGTTACCAGGCAAGCCGAATATTGGGATATCGTCAATCCTCCCAAAAGCCAGAGGCTTACCCGGCTTCATGGCAACTTTCCAGAACAACATTTCCTGGCCCATTTTTTTTAGGCAGGCTTTAACTAGGTCATAGTCCCCCACTGAAACTCCCCCAGAGGAAACAACCATATCGCATTGAAGAGCCCACTTAAATTTTTCCATTAGGTCCTTTTCATTGTCCCGAGCGATTCCTAGATAAGATGGGACGCCCCCAGCTGATTTAATTTGGGCTGCAAGCATGTATCCATTGCTATTATAAATGCAGTGACCGCTTAAGGGTTCATCCAAGTCCATGATTTCATCGCCAGTAGAAAGTATCGCAACTCTTGGGCGTCGGCCTACAAAAACCATAGACCGACCCACAACAGCCATCATGCCTATATGTGACGGTCGCAGGTCGCCTCCCGCATAGATGACCGTTTCTCCTTGGCGCACGTCTTCGCCAGCGTCGCGAATGTTTTCTCGAATTTCGGCCTTGTCTTTAACCAGGACAATATTACCGTTTCGCTCAGTGTCCTCCTGCATGATCACCGCGTCGGCCCCCTTAGGGATTGGGGCACCTGTCATAATCCGGGTCGCCTGGCCCGGCTTTACAGTCATCTCTGGGCTGTAGCCTGCGGCCAAGTCCTCGATCACATCCAGTTTTACAGGATTTTCCAATGTAGCCGATTCGATGTCACTAGCGATAAGGGCATAACCGTCCATAGCCGAGTTGTCCATAGGCGGATTATTACGGCGCGCTACAATATCCTCTGCTAGGATGCGGCCTAGCGCATCGTTAATAGATATCTTTTCTGTGCCCCCGCCTTCAATTTTTCCGAGAATAGTTTTTCGGGCTTCGTCTACCTTGATTGAACTCATGATGATTCCTTCTTTTGATACAGGATTATTCTTTTGTTCCTCTTCTCATAATCTTCCGTTGTGTTGATGTTCATAAACTTTGACCGGTCCGCTTCGTCGATCTTTAATTTTTTAAATGGGAGTGCCGCAATAATCATGGACAAGGAAAGCTCTCGTCGTGACATGGCTTCAAAAAGAGGAACGATGAATTTTGGTTCGTAAATAGCGCACATGGGCTCATAACCGAAATGGCCTTTTTGAACATAGCAGGTACCATATCTTAATGGGTCTCGCTTTTGAAATATTGCCTCGAAATCATCTTCTTTTAAAAAGGGCATATCGCATGCGGTGATCATCCACGCCTTATTCGGAAATTGCCCCATTAAAGTAGCTAAACCACCTACCGGTCCCATGTTAATATGCTCGTCGTTAATACGCTCGACATTATTGATTTTTGTCAAAGAACCCATATCTAGATCGGCCCGAGATGAAAGAAATACTTTATTGCAAAATTTGCTCACCAGTTTGACCGCCTTCTCTGTTCCCGATATGCCATCATAGGTTAGCGAAAACTTTGGTTTTCCCATTCGCGTGCTTTGACCTCCTACAAAAACAGCTCCAAAAAGTTCGCTGGCACATCTTTTGAAATGACCATTGACAAAGTCAAAAATTTTTTCTATTTCGTCTCGGTGGAACAGGGGGATACCCTGTTCAACAAATGGCTCCGGCGCTCCTGTTCCTTGGTGGACGATTGCGCGGATGCCCGGGCTGTCAGAAGGAATGGGCAGCTTGCCTTCAGCGTCAAGAAATACAATTTTATTGAAGGGGGATTGCTTGTATCCTTCGATCAGGATACAGTCGCACTGCTCCAGGGCGTGAGTGACCGTGCGCTGCTTGAAGTCATTATCGGCCAGAACTCCAAAGTGGGTCGGATCATTGATCACTACAATCCCCGCTCCGGCATCACGGACACGTGCGGTATCTTTGCCCGCCTTATCCATTTTAAACCGATGTGAGTCGTGCTTGTAATAACCAATACGGGTGTGTTCTTCACGGAAGCGGGTCACGAGCCGCTCGATCAGAGTGGTTTTGCCCACACCAGAGAATCCGGCGAAACACAAAAATGGAGCTTTGAACTGTTCCCAATAACTGTCCATCTAGATCTGTATATGGAATCAATCAGAACCCAACACACTTCTCATGGCATGCAAGCCCGATTGAAGCCATATAAATAGTTAAAAAATATAGATTTAGCTATTATTTCCCAACGTTGCTCTGCTGTCAACTGTTTATGTTAGGTCGATATTCTAGATAAAAATAAATTGTTTTTAAAAACCTCGATAATTATTTCGCTGAGCATACTTGCAACATTTCAGCGTTGCCATTTTAATGCAACATCCCCTAAAGAGGAACTTTCCACTTACTTACCCACATATATTTTAGTTAAGTCTTCATACATAAAAGTGGTCCGAATATCCTGACCAGGTTGTTTTGAGCGGGAGGACC
>Ga0315336_1005232_pt1 | contig 14388 bp, 11 predicted proteins | sample ASW5metaG_FD_204512 | JGI IMG/M metagenome (GOLD analysis project Ga0315336, IMG submission 204512) | Ammonia-oxidizing marine archaeal communities from Monterey Bay, California, United States - ASW #5 | ecosystem: Environmental > Aquatic > Marine > Intertidal zone | place: USA: California...
CCGTGTCGGCCAAGGCATCGTCAGTGCGATCGGCTCGTCGGCCAGTTACAAAACAGTCCTCGAGAACCCGGATCACATCAGCCGTCGCGTGCTGGACAGCGGTCTTGATGCGCAAACAGGGTTTGAAATTGTGTCCATCGATATCGCCGACATCAGTGTGGCAGGAGTCGTCGACGTTTCGAACGTCGGCGCTCAACTAGAAACGGAGCGCGCTGAGGCCGACAAAAAAATGAGACAGGCTGAAGCGGAGGGCAGGCGCGCCATGGCGGTTGCCGCCGAACAGGAAATGCGCGCGCGCGTTCAAGAAATGCAAGCAAAAGTGGTCGAAGCCCAATCCGAAGTGCCGCGCGCCATGTCGCAGGCGTTTCGTGAAGGCAACCTGGGTGTGCTGGACTACTATCGGCTACAGAACATTGATTCCGACACCAGCATGCGCCGTTCGATTGCCGGCGATGAACTTGAAGATGGAAACATAACCACCGAATAAATACATGTGGGCCGAGCGCCGGCGTCTGCCGGTGCTCGGCGAGTTATAGTGATGTCAGATTCTGTTCAGCTCGTATTCGCCGATTTCGAACTCTTAATCTGGCTTGTAATCATCGTAGGTTCGCTGATTGCTCAAGCGATCAAGTCCATTCGCGAGAAACAGAACCCTCCCCCAGCTGATGTTGCGCCCAAGCGGAAACCTCGACCACTGGTTCTTACGGATGCCCAGGCTGAACTGGAGGAATTTCTTGAAAGCCTGTCGAGGGAATCAGGCCAACCGGCGCCACCGGAAGCGCCCGTTGTAGAGTCGGCTGCGCCCCGGGAACCAGCGAAAGAGACGGTTGTGACGAGGGAGCTGCCGCACCGACCTCCACCAATCCCACCATCACCCCTGTCTACTTCCCGAACACAAGACGAGCGGTCAGCGGATCCCGTTCCGCGTTTCGAACGGCGAGAGTCGTCCGTTGCTCGCATCGAGAGACCAGTCACCCGTGCTCCCAAAAGAATGCCGTCCGTTCCGCGCGAACACTCTCAACCTCGCACGACTTCACGACAACAGTCGCTCGAGGAAATACGGAAGGCCATCGGCAGTGATCTGATCGATAACACCGCGCTACGCAAGGCCATTCTTCTCCAGGAAATCCTCAGCAAACCATTGGCTTTGAGGACCGACAAAGACGCCAGTAGTCGCGAGTAGCGATGTGGGAGGCCAGCACCCGTCTGGCCGATTCCATAGATCTAGTCCGCATATCTCACACTTTTCCTGCTACGACCGCAGATCTTTCCGCCAAGACGTGTCGAAACCTCGACTCACCTCTTTACAGTGTGTCTACACGGTTTCATCGGCGAGTCAAGGTCTCGGCACGTCCTAGCGGGAGCTCCACGGTCTCGCGACGAAAAAGCGTGAGATATGCGGGCTAGACAGACAATTTTTCCCTTATTCCGCCTTTGGAACAAACGAAAAATCGATTACTGAACTAACCCCGTTGTTTCGCGGCGTCGAATCCCTGGGGCCTGCGTAGACGGCTGCATGATTTATCACGACCGTGCCCGTTTCCTCAAAATCATCAGACGACAATGTCAGCTCATGATAGATCGTCTGTCCAACCGCAACATGATCGAACATAATTTCAAATTCGTCGCCCGGCGTCTCAACGATCAGCTTTACGTCTTCTAAATCTTCGGTACCTTGATTCTGTGCATACAAGCTGATCATTAGCTCGCCCTCCGATACTTGACCTTGATCTTGATCAATGTAAACACGATGGACTGCCATGTCGTGTATCCCCGGCTCGTCACTGGTCAACACACGCGTGACGTTGATTACTCCGCTTCCTACGTCATGATCTGTTCCGGGAGCCCCCGTGTCGTCTGCGTACTCCATTAGCAACTGAGCGGCTTCGTACGCACTGACATTGTTTTCCGACATGACTGCGGCAATGGCACCGCTTACAAGCGGTGTCGCGGCAGATGTGCCAGAAAAATAAATCGTGGAATCCTCTCCCGCCGCCTCGATTCCCACGCCCGGCGCAGCAATATCCGTCTGCGGTCCGTAATTCGGAAAATGCACGAGTTCGTTCTCTCCATCGACTGCCGAAACCGCTATTGCCGGACCGTAACTGGCCGGAAAAGCAACCGATTCTACGCCGTCATTACCCGTCGCCGCAACGACCGGAATGCCCCTGTCGTGCGCTTCGCGAATGATATCCCTCACGACCGGACTGTCACCGTTCGAACCAAGGCTAAGATTAATTAATTCCGAGTTCATGGACATTGCATGCTCGATCCCTTGCGCCAGGGTGAAGGAATTCCCAACACCATCCCCGTTCATTACTGGAATGCTAACAACGTTAGCTTTCGGGGCAATGCCGGCGGCGTAACCCGGATCGCCTATGATCAAGGATGTGACAGCAAGGCCGTGGCCACTGTAGGCTCCATCGGCAGACATTCCAAATGGGTTCATGCGTATGATGCGGTTTTCAGGTATGCCTCGGTGATAGCCAAAAGCCGTGTCCAGTACGGCAATTGTGACGCCAGAACCCCAATCGCTGTTGTCAACACCTCCAAGCCAGTCAAGGAGGCCATCCCTTATGGGCGTGTACGGTCGAGTGGCACTTCGTTGCTCGAGCTCAGAAGGATCCGGAAGACGAACATAATAGTTTGGAGAGCGATCAATCGCGACCGGGCCTTCGTCAAGCAATCGTTTTAGCAATTCCGCATCTTCCACTCGGATGCGAATCGCGTTGCCGAACCTCATTTTTCCAAGAACCGTCGCCCCCAGTTTTTCCGCCAGCCTCAGGAATGCCTCTTGATCGGCCCGGTTGTAAAAACGGAGCACGTGCTCGTCAGGAATGATGTTTGAATCCGTTGGTTCCGACGATTTCCCTGTGCTCTCTTCAAGTTTTTCGGCACTGGCCCGCTGCTCTGCAGCCTTGGCATCGCGCGGCTGCATCCTCGCAATGGATTTTGCATCTTCAGGCCCCAAAGCCTTCCCATTCTCGTCATCGCCCGTCTCGGGAGCGGCCAGGCTTCGCTTGCTACGATCCTGCGGATCTACATTAGTACGGCACAGCACAACGACCAGGGCTGCCACAAGCACCAACAGCACGGTACAAAAAACTATGTTTCGTCGCGTCATAAAGGAATTTCCAGGTTAGAATGGCACGTTGAACCGAATGAAATCCGAAGGCACCTTAAACTGCCGCGTGATAAACTCGCCAAGCGCGCGCACGCCAAAGACCTCGGTAGCGTAGTGTCCCGCAAACACGGCGTTGATGCCCTTTTCCTGTGCCACGCTATACGCAGACAACTTTGGCTCACCTGTGACATAAACATCCATATTCTTAGCTGCCGCCTCGCCTACGCCATCGGCCGCACCCCCGGATACCACAGCGACAGTACTGACGGTACGTTTGCCGAAGTCCATTGATTGGGGTTCTGTGTGCATTATTTTCTGAATTTTATTCTTAAAAGCTGAATACCGTGTTGGCTTGGAAAGCCGTCCGGAAAAACCGATTTCTACTCCATCATAAGAACCAAATGGTTTTAACCGCGTCACACCCAGCGCTTTGCAGATGAGCGCATTGTTTCCATGCACGGGATGGGCATCCAGCGGAAGGTGGCAAGCGTACAGGGCCATGCCCTGATCCATCAAGAACCGCACGCGATCATAATTGAGCTCCGTTATTCGGCACAGAGAATTTCCCCAACTGATGCCATGATGACAGACCAGAAAATCCGCGCCGCGTTCTGCGGCCGCCTCAAAGAACTGCATGGAAGCGTCAACACCGCAACACACGCGTTTCACGATTCCGGTATTATCGACCTGGAGTCCGTTATTCGATGCGTCCTCGAACGCCTCAACCTTGAGTTCACGGTCTAGAAATGCGGCAAGTTCCCTGGTCTTCATGGCCTCACGAAATGATGTGGATGAGTGGTTAATATACTATATTTCAGGGGAGAGAGTCCAAACTCTTTTGCTATAGATTTCCCTCCCCTCACCCCATTGCATACGACTCCGTCCCCCGACGCTCGCCAACCATCATCGCACTTCATAATTGAAAAAATGCACGCTCTTTGCTAAACTCCATATCTGTGCAAACGATAACGGTAACACTCGATAAAAGCCACGTGCTTGAAAAGAACACAGGCACGATGGTCAAGGCCCTGCTCCCGAGCCCTAATGGGAAGAATGGACTGCCCTGCCTTGGCGCCATGATCAACAATGACGTCTCGTCACTGTCGTACCCATTAACCGTTAACAGCCGGGTCCGTTTCCTCACCAGAGCGGACCCCCACGGGTGGAGAATCTACCGGCGATCACTCTCCTTTCTCGTAGCCAAGGCCGTACACGACCTCTTTCCCGGATCCCTTCTCACATTGGAGCATTCCATCGGAAGTGGATTGTACTGCACGTTTAAGAGTGACTGCCATGAAGGAATAACCACCGCGCAAGTTCAACAACTTCGAGAGCATATCCAGGAACTTATCGATGGGAACCACCCCATTGAGCGTCGCAAAATTGCCTATGAGGATGCGGTGCGCGAATTTAAGTCCTCCGGACAACAGGATAAATTTGAGCTGCTTATACATCGCAATCCTCCCCACGTAGTGGTTTACGAATGCGATGGTTTCACCGACTTGGCTCATGGACCCCTGGCGCCCAGCACGGGCACCTTGAAGACGTTTGACCTGATTCATTATCCACCCGGATTCGTGATTCACCTACCCAACAGGGAGTCCCCTTTTGAGCTTACTCCGTTCGAAGACCAGCCGCATCTGTTCCAAATCTATAAGGAACACAAGGAATGGGGTCGCATCCTCGGAGTGACCACGGTCGGCACGTTGAATGAAATCATTGAGAAAGATGAGGTCGACCATTTCATCCGAACAGCGGAAGCGCTTCATGAAAAAAAATTGGGCCATATTGCCGATGCGATAGCGGCCGCACGTGACCGCATAAAGCTTATTCTAATCGCCGGCCCCTCGTGCGCAGGCAAAACGACCTTCGCAAAACGCCTCAGCACACATCTTCGCGTAACGGGTCTTCGACCGGTTACCATATCCATCGACAACTATTTTCTTGAGCCCGACCTGAACCCGACGGATGAAAACGGGGTCCCGGATTTTGAACATCTCGAAGCAGTCGACCTGAAGCAATTTAATGAAGACCTGTCGAACCTCGTGTCTGGAGAAAATGTTGAGATTCCTACGTTTAATTTTGTCACCAAGCAGCGTGAATACAGAGACCGTCGACTCAAACTCGCCGACGATCAAATACTGATTGTCGAGGGTATTCATGGATTGAATCCTCGCCTGACCGAAGCGGTTTCTCACGATCGAAAGCACCGCATTTTCATCAGTGCTCTGACGCAACTCAACGTCGACTCGAACAATCGTATTCCCACTACGGACAATCGACTGATGAGGCGACTTGTTCGAGACCATAGCTATCGGGGGCACAGTGCTTTGGATACCCTTGAGCTTTGGCCATCCGTGCGTAGAGGAGAAAAACGCTGGATATTCCCGTTTCAAGGCGAGGCGGATACAACATTCAACTCCGCACTCGATTACGAGCTAGCCGTGCTAAAGCCCAAGGTAGAACCGCTGCTTACACAGATCAAGCCGACGCAGCCGGAGTATTGCGAAGCACGCAGACTTTCGGAATTTCTTCTCAATTTCCTTCCCACCAACGATCGCCCCGTACCCAGGGCATCAATCCTAAGGGAATACATCGGCGGCAGCGCTTTTCGCTATTAGCGTCGCGAGTCACTGATTTCCCGTATGACAGTCGTCAACAACGGGCGCCGACGAGCGGCGCCCGCATTATTCAATTACAGCGGTTTCGCTTCGACTGACGAGGATGTCAGCCCTCCGAGCGCCTCTGACTTTTGAAGAAACCGGAAGGCGGATGGGATCCCGCATCTGCGCGCACGCGTCAATTTGAAACCAGAATCACCCGACATGAGGACAGCGTTGAACCGCCAGTATGTGTATTACGTCTACACGTACAGTCTTGCATAGGTGGACGAGGCTGCCTGCCCGCCATGCAGAGCACCGGCGGGTCCCGCCGAGTTGGTTTGCGCCGTACCTGCCTGCATAACTCGGCGGGGACGCCTCGTCCACCTTCAGGACAGGACCCCTTACTGATTCGTTCCCGCGCAATCAGATCTTGTGCATTCGGCCCTGTTGCGTAGACTTCTGCGCCATGCCAATCTGGGACATACTGATCAGGCTTTTTTTTGGCGCCGTTGTCGGCTTCATCATTGGCATGACGTCGATTGGAGCCGGAGCACTCGTCTTGCCAACGCTGACCGTCCTGCTTGGGTTGCCCGCAACTGTCGCAATTGGGACAGCTAGTTTATACAGCTTTCTCACGAAAATATTTGCATCCTATCGCCACTTTCGATTGAAGACTGTAGATTTCCGCGTATCTGCACAGTTCCTGCTTGGCGCGGTTCCTGCCGACGCAGCAGTCTCATGGTGGATTAGTGGGCGTGCGGTAGCTCTACGAGGGCAGGAGGACGCCATGCAGGCATTTCAGGGACGCATGACGATCCTGATCGCGCTTGTCGTATTGTTTTGTGCGATCGCCCTATTGCTTCAGGGACGACGGAGTAATTCCGCCGATGCTGGGGGATCCCCCGAATCAATGATCTCGCGGCCCGCTTTCCGCACGGCATCGATTGCTGCTGCGGGAGCATTCGTGGGAGCCGTCATGGGAGCCACGGGAATTGGAGGCGGCGTCCTCGTCGTGCCGATACTCATGATGATCGTGCGACTGTCGCCGGCCAGGACAGTCGGGACATCCGTTTTCATTGCCTTGTTTCTCAGTCTTCTGACTGCCCTGTTCTACGGAAAATCTGGTGAAACAGACATTGTCACCTCGATTGTGATGACCATTGGTGGCTGGATTGGCGTTTTCTTTGGCAGCCACCTGACGACTCGTCTTCCTGACCGTCCGCTGAAGCTGACGATAGCTTCGATTGTCATGTTTGCTGCGATCATCATGCTGGCTAAAGTCTTACTATAGAACTTCCTGCCCACTCTGCACGAAAAGCACGTGCCTTGACACATTCTGCCGGGTATCCTTATATGCCCTGCTTCGCATCGCTCAGGTAGCGTGTGGCCTGTAGGCCACCACGCGAAGCAAAAGACAGCAAAGGAGATGAGGGCATGAGTCTCGACCCAACGAAGCTCAAAGACTGGCAAATCGCCGAGGCAGCCGAAGCACAACTGGTCCCGGCTGCCAAACTTGCCGCGCAGGCGGGTCTTGAGCCGGATGAGTTCATCCCCGTGGGTCGTAACCTTGGCCGGATCGACTACATGCGAGCCATGGATCGACTGGGTGATGCCCCCCAGGGCAAATACGTTGACGTCACGGCCATCACGCCTACTCCCCTCGGGGAAGGAAAAACGACGACGACCTTGGGCCTCGTGCAGGGACTTGGAAAACTCGACAAACGCGTTGTAGGCACAATTCGTCAACCCAGCGGAGGACCTACATTTAATATCAAGGGTTCAGCCGCGGGAGGCGGACTTTCACAGTGCATCCCTATGGCGCCTTTCTCGATTCGATTTACTGGGGACATCGACGCGATCACCAATGCCCACAACCTCGCTATGGTAGCGCTCACGGCCCGTATGCAGCACGAAAACAACTACGACGATGCGCGACTGGCAAGGAGCAATCTCAAACGACTCAATATTGATCCCGACCGCGTTGAATTGAAGTGGGCCATCGATTTTTGCGCCCAGGCCTTGCGCCAGATAACGATCGGCAAGGGGGGGAAAATGGATGGCTTTGAAATGGAATCGGGTTTCCAGATTTCTGTTTCAAGCGAACTCATGGCGATCCTTGCCGTGGCTACCAGCCTCAAGGACATGCGCGAGCGCATTTCACGGATGATCGTCGCCTACAGCCGCGATGGAAACGAGATAACGGCTGCGGATCTTGAAGTCGACGGCGCCATGACGGCATGGATGGCTGATACGATCAATCCGAACCTCATGCAGACCATAGAAGGACAGCCGATACTCGTGCACGCGGGTCCCTTTGCAAACATTGCGATTGGACAGAGCTCTATCATCGCTGATCAACTAGGAACCCGACTAAGTGACTATGTTGTGACGGAAAGCGGATTCGGTGCTGATATTGGGTTTGAGAAGTTCTGGAATCTGAAATGCCGTTTTTCCGGTCTGCGGCCGAGTGCAGTTGTCGTCGTCGCCACAGTTCGGGCGCTGAAAATGCATGGTGGCGGCCCACCCGTGAAACCCGGCATCACGCTGGACGAAATTTATCAATCCGAAAACGTGAAACTGGTCGAAGCCGGATGCGAGAATCTGATTGCCCACATCGAAACCGTCAAGAAATGCGGTGTTCGTCCCGTCGTCTGCATCAACCGTTTTCATACCGACACCGAAAGCGAGATTTCTGCCATTCGCAACATCGCAGAGGCCAATGGAGCCTTCTGCGCACTTTCAGACCACTGGCTCAAAGGAGGCGAAGGCGCAAGGGAACTTGCCGAAGCCGTTGTAGCTGCCTGCGAGGAGAAATACGACTTCCAGTTTCTATATGAACTGGATGCATCTCTGCGGGAACGGATCGAGCGAATCGCCTGCGAAGTATACGGCGCAGACGGCGTCACCTATTCAGACGAGGCGGCAGAAAAAATTAAGCGATTTGATGCGGATCCAGAGTCCGCCTCTCTGGGCACGTGCATGGCCAAGACGCACTTGAGCCTTTCCCATGACCCCAACTTGAAAGGCCGGCCAAAGGGATGGACGTTACCTGTTCGTGATGTCCTTGTGTACAAAGGTGCCGGTTTTGCCGTACCCGTAGCCGGCGACATCAAACTCCTCCCTGGTACGGGATCGAATCCAAGTTATCGAAAAATTGACGTGGATACCGAAACCGGAAGAGTTCAGGGACTTTTCTAGGTTGGGGTATTCGCCCCAGAAAAAATGAGGATCAGAGGTTGGCTGCAACCGTTATTGATGGCAAAGCAATTGCCGCGCAAATGCGCGCGGAATTCAAAGAAGAGGTCGCACAACTCGTTGCACAGGGAAGCCAACCCGGGCTTGGCGTCATCCTCGTCGGTGATGACCCTGCCTCCCGATCTTATGTCACGGCCAAGGAGCGTGCCTGCGAAAAAGCAGGCATATATTCCGATGACAACCGTCTGCCTTGTGAGACATCACAGGAGGAACTCCTTCAACTCATCGAAAAAATGAACAAGGATCCCAAAATTCACGGCATTCTGCTCCAACTACCTTTGCCAGGCCACGTTAATGAATCCACTGCACTTGTTGCGATTGACCCGGATAAGGATGTTGATGGGTTTCATCCGTGGACTGTCGGCAACATGGTGATCGGCGAGCACACGTTTCTGCCCTGTACGCCGCACGGCATCGTCAAACTCCTGGAAAGAAATGACGTTCAAACCTCCGGTGCGCATGTAGTCATTGTCGGACGCAGTAAAATCGTTGGGGTTCCAATCGCGAACATGATGTTGCAGAAAAAGGAAAGCGGCAATGCAACCGTGACGATCTGCCACACGGGAACAAGAGATTTGGCCTCATTTACTCGGCAGGCGGACATTCTGATTGTAGCCGCCGGCAGGAGAAACACTGTCACCGCCGACATGGTTAAAGAGGGCGTCGTCGTCATTGACGTCGGAGTCAACAGGATAAAAGATGACAACAAAAAACTGGGATTCCGGCTCGTCGGCGATGTCGACTTTGAAAAAGTCAAGGAAAGGGCCTCATTAATTACACCCGTGCCGGGCGGCGTTGGCCCGATGACGATTACGATGTTGCTGCACAACACAATTGAATCAGCAAAACGAAAACTCATGGAGGACAAGCGCTGACTGCGAACCGGCAACTGACCGTATGCCTCATTCGACGCACAGGAAAACCATAATGCGACTATCCGATTACCTGCCGATCGAGCACATCACCATGCTCAAGGCGTCGACAAAAGCTGCGGCTCTGTCTGAAATCGCACATCTCCTCGTGGAGTCTGATCCGAAGCTTGACTTCGACACGCTCATCGATGCCATACATCAACGCGAGAATATGCTGAGCACGGGAATTGGGCAAGGCATGGCCATTCCACACGTTCGCCTCAACGGTGTAAAACGCGCTGCAATGGCCGTTGGCGTCGTTCGCGACGGTTTGTCTGATTATGATAGCCTCGACAAGGAGCCTGTCTACGTGGTCATCATGATTATTGCCCCTGAAGGTCACCATGACACCTACATCCGCCTGCTCGCCCAGGTCGCCGAAATTCTAAAGGAGGACGAACTCAGAGAGGCCGTGATAAATGCGAAAACCCCTGAGGACGCGCACAACGTTCTCTGCACCGATTCCTCATGATCGCCACCGTGAGCGCGGAAGTCGATCCGACCCGCCTTCCGGCATTGGTCGTCATCGGAATGGCAATTTTTTTCGGGACGATTTTCGCACGACTGTTTCAATTGATACGCATTCCGCAGGTCGTTGGGTATATATTCATCGGATTACTGGTCGGGCAAAGTGGCCTGAACCTCATGGACCTGCAAACGGTCAATGACCTGCAGCCTTTCAGTTTCTTCGCTCTCGGTATTATCGGGTTCCTGATTGGAGGGGAGCTTCATCGTGATGTTTTTCGCAAGCACGGCCCCCGGCTCATTAGCATGCTTTTTGGCGAAGGACTTGGAGCATTCGTTTTTGTTTTCGTCCTCGTGGGTGCGATTGCATTCATCACAACAAACAGCATTGCAGAATCCGTTGCCTATGCGGTTGTGCTCGGCGCCATCGCATCCGCGACCGCGCCGGCAGCGACCGTCAACGTCCTGTGGGAGAGTAAGGCTGCAGGGCCACTGACGACCACGGTATTTGCCATTGTTGCGCTGGACGATGCCTTGGCACTCGTGCTTTACAGCATTGCGACCAGTTGCGCCGCCATCCTGCTGGGCACGGAAACCAGTGCATTATCAACAACGATTGGCCGAGTCGCATGGGAACTCCTTGGCGGAATCGCACTCGGCATAGGAATCGGAGTCATTTTGAACTTTGTGATGCGCAAGACCGGTGAGCACGAAAACACCCTGGCCTTGACCATTGGGGCAGTCGCCCTCGTTACCGGTAGCGCACACCTCTTGGGAATCGACATGATCCTTGCCTCTATGACCCTTGGTTGCGTCATCGCCAACCTTGCCCCACGCAGAAGTAAGCGCGCATTCGAAACTGTTGAACGTTTCACAGCTCCTATCTTTGCCTTGTTTTTTGTCACCGTCGGGGCTCAGCTCAATATCGGAGGCATGCCCGGATGGATGTGGGCATTGGCTGTGTCCTATCTTGCGGGGCGTTCAATTGGTAAACTTGCGGGTGCTCGCGCCGGTGCAAAATTCAGCGGGGCATCGCAATCTGTTACGCGCTATCTTGGACTCTGTCTGCTGAGCCAGGCCGGCGTCGCCGTAGGACTCTCAATAACCGCGGGACATCGCTTTAGCGGGGATTTCGGCACCGCCATCATTTCTATCATTGCCTTAACAACTTTCGTGGTCCAGATCGTGGGACCACCCTGTGTTAAACTTGCGATTCACCGAGCAGGCGAAGCAGGACTCAACGTCACCGAAGATGACCTCATGCGCGAACACACCGTTAACGACATGGTCGACCGCGGTGCTCCAGAGTTTTCACGTGGCACCAGTTTGAACCAGATTCTACGCACCATTGCCCAGACGCAGGCGACAGCGTACCCAGTGACCGATACGACCGGCGGACTCGCCGGCGTCATTACCCTCGAGGGACTAAAAGAGAGCTTCGGTTCCGAAGGCCTGACGCACTGGCTGGTTGCTTATGACCTGATGGAGCCCGCGCCGGATGTCGTTCACGAAAATATGCCGCTCTGCGATGCCGTAACTCGAATGCGTGACCAACAAATCGAGTTCCTTCCTGTGCTCGCAAAAGATGGATCGGACTTGATTGGCATGTTGGAACTTCGCACGGTCACACGCAGACTATCTGAGGAAGTCATGCGCCGCAAGCAGCTCGCAGACGCCAGTTCATGATCCCTTTTTTGAACGTGCGTTGCATGGCCACATTTGCGATACTTGGATTTGTTAGCTGTAATGCTTCAGCCGGCGCATTGGCAAGCGTGGCTGTGCCAACATGCTTGTCGTGACCGCCCAGGCAAGCAAGATAAGGAGAGAACATGGCCGACATCAGCTTCGCGTGCCCGCAGTGCAACCAAGAACTCGAAGCGCCCACTGAACTTGCGGGCGAAATTGTCGAATGCCCTTCGTGTGAGACGCAGCTCGAGGTACCAACAGCTGCAGTCAGTCAACCGGTTGAAACGCAGAATGACACAAAAGAGCCGTCTTCGTACCCTGCAACGCCCGCGGTTGAAAATTCATGCTCAAACTGTGGAAAATCGATGGAACCGGCAACCGTACTCTGCCTGAAATGCGGTTACCACTCCGAACTCGGAAAGACTATCGACACAAGCTTCGACTAGCGGTCAGTCGTCTATCTTCAGAATATCCAGTCCTGCCAGGTACTCCTGCGTCTGAAAATCATCTGATTCTTCGACCTTGCGGAGCATGTTCGCCATCTTCATCGACAGGTCCTGGATATCCGCCAAAGTAGACTTCAAATCATCTGTGGAAGCCGTTCCGTCCTCGAGTGCCACGGACATCATCTTCGCTCTAACCATCAGAACTGTCAGCGGTTGGTTCAGGTGATGCATCAACGCTCCCATGAGCGCCTGAACCGCTTCGACCTTGTAACTTTTCTCCAGCAGCGCCGCCTCTTTCCTCTCTTCGGTGACATCATGAACAATAATGATGAGCGATTCGCTATTGCCCCCGGGGCGGACAACGCCAAACTGTAACTGGCGCTCGTCACCACTCTTGCGGCGTTCGACAGCGTCACGTCGTTCATATCCACCTTCACCCTGATAGATCTTCTTGAAAAACGTACTATCGATCGAAGGAAACATGTCATTGAGCGTTTTCCCCAGAACATCTCCATAGTTCTCAATCACAAGCAACTGCAGGAACGCCCGGTTAGCACGTACAATTCTTCCATCAGAATCAATGAGAACCATTGACTCCGGATTCATGTCGATCATCTGTTCGAGCTGGTCTTTCGCCTTTAGGATGCGCTCGTCGATTGTTACGGCCGGCGCACCCGATGATCGGGATTGTTCTGATGTAGGCATGAAAATATTCGCTGTACAGAAGGACCAACCTTAGCACTCGAATTGACGGCATGCCAACACAATTCAAAACGGCCCAGGCAATTTCATTTTGCCTTGAGCGATTGAACTGATAAGCTGCAGGCAGATCTAACACGACTCTCTACAAGGACTGCAACGGTGCCAAAAGAAGACTTGAAGGCGGCATACAAGACGATCATGGACGATCATTTTCCGCCGACAATGGAAATCAGTTTTGTCGACGGTGAAAAACGTCAAACCCTTGTCTTCGAAAAAGCCAGCTGGCTGATCGATAACGTCGAAAAGGGCCTGCGGTATGGCGAAAACCCCGGCCAGGAAGCCGCCCTTTACCGGCTGACAAACGGCAATCTGCAATTGGGAGAAGCCAAGTGCATCCGCCCCGGACGTCATCTGTCTTCCAATGTTGAGCTGCTACAATCCGGCAAACATCCTGGAAAAACGAACATCACTGACGCCGACAACGCACTCAATATCCTTCGCTATCTGATGGACACGCCCTGTGTCGCAATTATGAAACACAATAATCCCTGTGGTGTTGCGAAAGGCAAGACGCTGCTGGATGCATATCAAAGGGCCAACATGGCAGACAGACTGGCCGCCTTCGGCGGAGCCATTGCGCTAAATCGCGAAGTTGATATCGAAACAGCTCAACTGATCAGTGAAAATTATGCAGAAGTGGTGGTAGCCCCTGAATTTGCTGAAGGCGTCATGGACATTTTGTCCAATAAGAAGAACCTGCGTGTCATGAAGATCTCCAACATGCAGAGGCTTTCGGAGTACGCGGTTTCACGCTTTATCGATTTTAAATCTCTAATCGATGGCGGGGTGATTGCGCAATGGTCATTCCTTCCAGATGTTCGTACCCGGGACAAACTGATACCGGCACGAGCCACCCACGATGGGAAAGAATATGCAATCTCTCGTCTTCCCACGGACTCAGAATACGATGACATTCTGTTCGGCTGGATGGTCGAGGCAGGCGTGACGAGCAATTCGGTCATCTATGTAAAGGATGGCGTGACGGTTGGCATTGGCACCGGAGAGCAAGACCGAGTTGGCGTCGCTGAAATTGCTCGCGACAAAGCGTACCGCAAGCTGGCTGATCGTATCAGTTGGGAAAACCACGCCGTCCCCTACAATCTGATTGATGACCGCTCCGTGCACGAGGTCATTGA